>MDTG01256691.1_pt1 | contig 30519 bp, 37 predicted proteins | sample 811421 | NCBI WGS metagenome assembly MDTG01 (sample SAMN05326645, study PRJNA326480) | marine metagenome | isolation source: seawater | place: Pacific Ocean: South East | collected 2011 | reverse complement strand
TTTAGAAAATCTATTTAGAGTTTTTCTTCGCTTCCTCTATAACAGATAACTTGGCAGCTATTGAATTTCGTATGTTGCCTGTTTTTTCTACTTCACGAACTTGCGATACTACATCTTCGTTGTATAAATCTACAACTGAATTTTTTTGTATATTGTTTAATCTATCTTGACTTTGTTCTACATTATCTTGTAATCTGTCTTGATTCCCAAACTCAACTTGAAATTCTTCTGATGCGTATTGCTGTATTCCTTCTACAGATAAATCACCTTCATACATCATCTCAACTGCTTTTCCAACACCTTTAGTAGTGTCAAGACCCGCTTGTTTAAAAACTTCTTGTCTTTCTTTACCTTCGTATTCTGCGATTTTTGCTTCGTAGAGATTAAGTTTTTCTCTCATCTCTTTCCAGTTTTTATCGCCTGTGTCAGAGTTGTTTAGTTCTTCTGTCATTATTCTATTGTCCATTCTTCTACGATATTTTTACAAGAGGTGTAGAGTAACCTCTGTATTTTAGTCTTACACTACTGTTTTTATTTGACAGGTCTTGTCAGTAGGCATCAAGACCGATTACAAAATGAAGGTCAAGTTTAACCCCCAGACCTATCTATAGGGTCAATTTAATTATAACAGATATTTATAAGGTGCAAGTTATTGTTCAGTTAATCCTGTAACTTCTCCAGTTTGTGCTTTTGCTGCACCTAAGTTTACTGCAGATTGTGATGCTTGTTGTTCAGTTATTCTTTGTACTAATTGTATATCATCAGCTTCACCTAATTGTGAACCAATAAATTGTTCTTCAGTTAATCCTCTACCTTGTGATGCTGCAGCACCCATAAGTCCTGGTACAACTGCTGATGTAGTTTGAAATATTTCTTTAGCTTGTGTTTGTGTTAATCCTTGTCTTGCAAGACTTGTTGCAAATGCTACATTGACCATACCCATACCTGCTACTTCAGCTTCAGCTAGTATTTGACTAGCAAGTATTTGTCCTTTTAATATATTATCACCAACAGTAGGTGATATAAACATTGAAAATATAACTTCATCAGGAAAATCAATACCAAAATTGTCTAAATATGCTTGTTTAACTTCAGGTATATTATTAATAATACCTTCATAACCTAGTTCTAATCTTGTACCAAATTCATCTGGAGATACATTACCTGCAATAGCAGCTACTATATCATCCGCAAACACAGATGGATTTAAGTTGTAATCTCTTAAATAACTTTGCATGGTATCTACTGCAGATAAATATTCTACCTCTGTCATTCTTAAAACACCTGTATCTTTATTTCTAATACCAGGAAATACTTCATCCATTAAAGGATTTGCTCTCATTTCATCTAATGATTCTTCCATATCTTGTGTTTCTGTGTAAGCATTTAACAAAACATCTACCAATCGTGAATCTAAATATGGGTATCTTTTAGCCATTTCTTCTTTAGTAGTAAATCTAGCTTTAGGTGGTTCTAATTCCTCTAAATTTCCTGAAGCTGTAATTCTAAATTCATTTGCTTTAAAACCTGGTGAATCTCCTTCGTATTCTTCTGTAACAACTCCAACTTCTTCTCCGCCTTTAAAACCTTCTCTTCCAGGTATTACACCTCTTAATAATCTGTCTAATTCTGATTCTGGTTTGCCATCTGGTCCTATTGGGTCTGTTGGTCTTGCTACATTGTTTGCTGTGGTTCTTGCACCATTTGGTCCTAATACTACTACTTGTGCCATAATTACCTCTTATAAATTGTTGATGCGTTAAACACACCAGATATATCTTGTGTTAAACTTCTAGATGCTTTTGTTAATATTTCTTCTTGTACAAAAGGAGTGTCTATATATTCTTGATACATAGATGTTTCAAAATCTTCATAATTACCTTGAAATTTTTGTGCTTTTCTAGCAACAACTAATTTTTGTCCTTCTGATAATGTTGTTTGTCCTAATATATTTCTTGTTAAACTTTCAAAACTTGAACCCCAGTTTCCATATTTACTGCCTTTTGCAAAAGGATATAAAGCATCTGCTGCTTTTTGTAAATCTTCTTTTATTAATGTTTCATTAGTACTTGTGTTAAATTCAGCATCTAATCGTAATTTACTTGCAATTTCATCTAACTTACCATTTGTCCTATAACCATCTAAAAGTAATGGTCCACCATAATCTAATATTAAAAGTTCTGCTGCAGCATAACCATTTCGTGTTTGTTTTATTTTGCCAATGTATTGATGATATTCTTCTGGAATAATAGATTTACCCCCCATCAATTTTAATCTAGCTGAATCTCCTAAATTTTTAATAATATCTCCTGCTACAGCTTCATCTAATTTACCTGTAATTACTGCTGTGTTTAATTCAGCAATTAAATCATTAACACCTTCTCCTGCTAAACCTGCACCACCTGAAAACAATTTATAATAAGCTAAATTATCAGCAATAATACTTGCAGCTTCATCTGGAAATCTATTTTCGTACTCTATCCATGCTCTTGCTGAATCTGTAGGATTATCCTTATAAAAACTTGTTTCTTGTAATATTTCAATAGGCACAGTATCTAAATCTAATAAAGCTGATAAACCATACGCATACAACATATCTAAATCTAAATAATGGTCGCCATAAAATTTTGCTTTTATTTCCATTTGATTTTGTGTTACTGATAACAACGCATCAGTTGTAGTAAATCCTGAATTTTCTAATTCTTGAACTGTCATTAATTCACTCATGCCTTGCCAGTGTTCTATAAATACAAATTCTCCATTAGCTTCATCAAGTGCATCTATGCTGTCATATGTAGCATCAATAACATGTCCAGGATTTAACATATCTGGATTATCTACCTTTAAATATATAGGCAATAATCCTGCTTTGTTACCTTCTACATCATATACTTGCATATATATAACACCATACAAAACACCTGCTACAGATATAAGTTCATCTGGTTCTACAAACTCTGGTTTAAAATTGTCTGCCATTAATATCCTATGCTTTCAAATTCTTCAGCTAATTTAATATAATTGTCAACAGTATATAAATACTCTTCGTTTCCATTGTACAACAATTCATCATTTTTTTGCCACAATGGTGAATTGTTTATTTGATTCATTTGATTGTAAATATTTTTTTGATAATTTTCAGTTCCATATTCTTGTTGTGCAATATTAAAATTATTATTTATACTGTCAAATTGTTCATTATATTTAGGATTATATGTATTAACTTTATTAAATATATCTAAATTGTTTTGTGCATAGTTTGACATGTTTATTATTTCTTTTTTATTTTGATTGTATTTTTGATTGTATAAACCAACACCTTCTTCTATACCATAACCTACACCTTCAACTACTTTCTTACCAATATATCCTGATAATGAATGGTCCTCTTGCCATTCTAAACCTTTCCATACATTTTTACCTGTGCTTGTCCAAAAGCGTTTCCATGCACCATCTCCTGGATTATCATCTCTTAATTCTTTCATAAGTTTATGTGTGTCACTAAATAAGTCGCCTTCTTTTACTAATCCAACCATCAAAGCACCTATTTCAGCAGCAGCATATATAGCTAATAAACCTCCAACAACTGGTGCTGCTGCAGTTCCTGCTAATGCACCACCTGCTGCACCAATTCCAAATTTACCAAATCCTTTTTTAAATCCTGTTTGTATTATTTTGCTTTTAGACAACAAGCCACCTACTGGTTTAATAGCTGCTACTGCTATTTTGTCAGCAAAATCTATTTTTTCTAATAATCGTAATGCACCACCTATTGGTGTAAATGCAAGTTTAAATATTGAAGGAGATTTTTTTGCTACATTAGCAATATCTGTTGGTGTAACTCTTCTGTGCCTTCTAAGACCATTATGTTCACTGTTATATCCTGATTCACTTGGCATTACAGTATCACCATAATTTGTAGTATCAACTGAATAACCTATTCTATTAGGGTCGCCAGTATTACCAACTGGATATAAGTCGTGTGTAAAACTTTCTGGATTTGTTGAATGAGATGATGTGTTTTGCCACAATTTATTATTTCTATTCTGTAATTCATAAATTTCTACGCCTGTATTGTTTATGCTTGTTTTAGCAGTTAATGGTTCACTTTCCATAACTTTTGTAAGAAATGGATTGTAAGTATCTATTGTGTTTTCAAGAGGAATTTCTGTACGAGTAAAATTAAAATTTTTATCTCTCATTATATTATTAAAATCTATTGCATCTTCAACATCACCGACAAAAGTAACAGTAGAATCACTTGTAAATCTTACTTCTTTAACTTGATATACTTCATTATTTAATTGGTCAAATATTTTTATAAATTGTTTTTTTCCTGTAGGGTTTACAGTAGGATATAACCAAAAATATTTAAACATTGGAACTCTTCTACTTCTTGCTGTTTCTAGTTGTTCTGGTGTAAATACATTTTTAATATGTTCATCAATAACATTTACTATTTGGTCAGGAGTCATTTCAGGACTAGAAAAATTAATATTGCTTAACACTCCATTAATATCCATAGTTGCAGTAAGGTTTATTGTATCTCCACTACTACCTTTTAAAACAAAATCTACATTTTCAAATACTACACCACCCATATTGTCTTGTGTATTTTTAAATCCTTGTAGTTCATCTAAGACATCATTTAATAAAATACTTATATCATCATTTTTAAATGGTTGTGCGGTAATTCCAGTTTGTACACGAATAGGATTATTTATTACTGGATTTATTCTTACACCATCATCTAATAACAATTCTTCTGCTTCAATAAAAGCATCAGTTAATGGCATATTTATTTTTTCATTAAATCCAAATAAAACATTAACTCTTCTATTTCTTAATAAACCACCTAAAGTTTCTCCCCATGTTTTGCTATACATACTTGCATCAGGGTCATTATCAACAACTTTTAAAAATCCAAATGACTTAGCTATTCTGCCAGGAAGCACTCTTAGTGTTGGAATATTACCATCAGTACCAACTGATTCAGGCAAAAATTTGTCGCCATCTACAACTTTGTTTTCATCTGTTATTCCATATATTTCCATAAGACTTTTTATAATTGCAGAATCTTTAACAGCATATTGTGGAACTAAAGCATCACTTAATAACTGACTCATTCCACTTTGTGTATCGCTAGTAGGTAAGTTATCTACATAATGATGTATTCTTAATTCCCCTGTGTCTGCATCAAAAGAAAATGCAACTTGTGTGTAATGTCTTGTGTATGTACCTTGTTCTGCACCATACTCTATATACTGGCTCATACCTATATCAAATTCTAAAATATGTATTCCCTGTGCATCTACAGGTGGATATGTTTTTACAGGTGCAACATCTAAATGTAATATTTGAGCTTTTGGTAAATTAGTTACTTCATCAACATTACCTAATCCCATTACAAAATTATCGTTGCCTTGCTGTAGTATTCTATTAGCAATTAATAAATTTCTTTTAAATATATCTTTTGTGTTTTCATTTACAAATGGTATAACAGTTGTGCCATCCATTCTTTGTAAAAATTTATAAGCGTATAATCTATGCTCTGGGTCGGCAGTAACAAAAGTATTAACTATATCTACCGCATCTTCATAATTCATACCAGACATAAATGAATTACCTTGTGTCAACCCCATAACAGCTAATCTATAATCATCAAATTCTGTTAAATCAAAAAATCGTACACCATCATCTATAGCGTATGAACTTCGTTCCATGTTAGTTACATTTTCTGTAAGTGCATCTTCACTTAAATAATTAGTTTGAAAAGCAGGTGAATCATCATCAGACAATGCTTGAAGTAATTGACCATATGGTCCTCTAAGTCTTTCTACTCCTTGTTGTGATTGTTGTCTAGAGCTTTGTATACCTTCTTGTCGACCTATTTGTCCTTGTGCATATTGTAATACTGTATTTATTTCATCTTTATCAATTCCTAAACTTTCTTCTAAACCTTGTAAATTTTCTTGTAAAGATTTTGCAAGTTCTTCCATTGTTACTGTTAAGTCAGGCATATCTATTCTTGTGTCACCAAAAACATCTATGTTATCTATCTCAATAAGACTATCTATAAACAATAAATTGCTTTTTATATTTGTAGGTAAATTGTTCATCAAATCTGTAGTTTCAAATTTTTTGTATAAATTATATAATAATTCAGGATTGTATTCAGCAATTTTACTTAATCTATAAATTGTTCCAGGTCCTAAATCAGCACCTGATACTTCTGGAAATCCTGTTGGTGGTTCTGACAATGTAGTGCCAGGTAATACTTCGTTAAACAAATCTAATACTCTAGCAACTGCAGCACCATTTGTTGAAGATGTTATGTTTCCTTTATCTAAATTTTTTATTTTTTTTCTTACATCTTCTGTGTAATTTACATTACCTATTCTTCCATCAAAATAAATATCTGGTAATACATTTTTATTACCTCTTAATATAAAAAGCATATTCCATAAATCATCTGCGGTTTTGTTAGATGTGTTTAAAAATACAAAACCACCTTTGTCATTTGCAGGTATAGCTAATATTCTTTGTTCATTGTCGTAGTATTCTCCACCTAAAAATGTTTTTAACAAAGTTCTTAAAAACTCTTCTTCATAATTAAGTGATGCCATAGATTTTCTTAATCGTAAATAAAAATCACTATAATGCGTAGGTTTATTACTATCCCATCCTTCTGTAGATGGGTACCTTACTTTTTTTTGTTCGTAACCAAGTGCAGGATTGTAAATTCGTGACCCATCAGGAGCTACAAGTTCTTTTTTTATATTTAATGGATTCATAATAAAACCTAAATCACTATCTGTAAATCTTTGTGCCATCCAACCTTTAGCAATATCTGTTGAATATTTACCTAAACTTTTTCTTGTTGGTATATTTCCACCAGTTTGTTTTGATAATTTTTTAACATACCTATATTGATTAGTTGTTAATATACTTCCTTTATCAATTTCTCTAAATTGTCCTGAAGAATCTAGCCAAGTTGCTTTTGAAGTTAATTGTACAAATCTTGCATCTGTTAAAGATGAGGACATTGGTGAAAATACTTTCGTAACTACTTTAGGATTATCTATATATTCAGGAAGAATTAATACTTCTATATCATTCATGCTTCCGCCATTTAATACTCTTGTATCAGTTGTAGTTAAACCCTCTAAACCTTTGTTCATGTCTTTGTATTCTTCTCTGCCAGGCAATAACATAGCACCAAATCGTTGATATAAATTTATTAAGTGCGGCATTCCAGGTGCAACCATAGCAGTTAAAGGTATTTTATGTGCTTTCATATGTTTTAATAATGTTTTTATTGGACTATTTTCACTAAGAAGAAATTTATTAAATACTTTACTTTTAAAAGTATTTACTCTTATGTCATTTAACAATGCTGCAAAACCATCAGCACTAGCAGGTTGAATAAAATCCCACTCAAAATAAACATATTCTTGGGGATAACCCATTTCACTCATTATCTCATTAATTACAGTGTTACTTATATTTAAAGTTGACCTTTCACCTCTATCTAAATCAAATAATGTAGCAAATAAATATTTGATTGAATCTGCATCAACAATAGCTTCATCATTAATATGAAGGTTCATTCTACCTACTGCTACACCTGCAGGAACACCACCTATGCTTTTTAGTCGGCTAAAAAATCTAACAGTGTCTGCAGTTATATTTTCAAGAGCTAACAATTTATCACTAGGAACTAATTTAAAAGTAAATTGTGGTATTAAAGTATTATTTGCACCTGGAGAAGTATTTTCTAATAATGTAAATAATTTATTTTCCGCATTTATTTTTGTGCCATTTACAGGTGGTGTATCTAAAAATTGATTAAATTCATTTATTGTCATATTCCAACTTGTAGTATTTGAAGAAGTTCTATAAGCAATATGTGAAAAATCTGATTCTATTGAAAAATAACCTTCTTTTATTCCAAATATTAATGCGTTATAAATATCTGGTGCATCTTGTTGAAGTTGAAAAAAGTTAAAATCTTTACCTTCTCCTACATATGTACCGCTACCTGTCATTATTCCAATAACTCTGTTTAATATATGGTTGTGTAATGAGTTTCCTTGCCCATCTAATTTGACATCAAATTCATTTGTATAATCTGCTATCTTGTCTAATTCAGATTGTGTTAAAGAAGAAACCTCATCAGATGTTTCTAAAAGAAAAGAATTTGGGTTATTAATGTTACCAAAAGTTCTAGTATCATTTTTTTCTACTCCTAATATTTCAAAAAAAATTCTATCTGTCATTTCATCTACATCTAAACCTTTATCTTCTACAATAGTTTGTTTTGCACTAATAAATTCGTTGTAATACAAATCAAATATTTCAGCATATTCGTTAAAAAATTGTGATAATATTTCTATTCTTTTTAACTCTTCAAGTTCTTTTGCTTTTTTTATTGACATTATAAATTACTTGCTAAACTCATAGCTTCTTCTATTTCTTCTATAGAAACTGTGTCATCCTTATCTAAAAACATAGTCCACAATTTTTCGTTTTTAAAACCATACTTCATTAACTCTTTAGGTTTATTTTCAACAAAAAGTTCAACTTCTTTTTCATCTGCTGTTGTCATTAAATAATGTACTTCAATCATTAAAAAAACCTTCTTTTTTCTGGTTTGTTTTTTTCTTTAATAGTATTTCCACTCTTTGGTTTTATCCTACGAACATCAGCTAACATATTAAAATAATCTTGTCCATTTTGCATAGGATTTGTTTCTGGTGGTAAATTTTGCACATTAGGATTTAATGAGTAACTACCTGGTCTTCTAAATTTATCAAATTGTAAATTAGATGTATCACTAAATTTAGGATTTATTTCTTCAGGTTTTACTTCATCTGATTTTTCTGGTTTTCTTGGAAACCTGGTGTTTGGTACAGGCATAGGGTCAACAAATGGTTCATTTGTTTGTCCTCCATCATTATAAAAATCTTTATCAACAACACTAAAATCTTCTGTTTGTATTTGTCCTGGTTGCATGACTACTTGTAAATTTGCTACATCCCTTAAATACCATTCATAAAACTCTTCTTTATTTCTAAATCCTGTAGCAATATAATCTGTTATTGCACCTGTATATATTTCTGTTGCAATAGTCATACCATCTCCATATTCTAATTTGCTATACATAGGGTTATCACGACTTCCTGTACCTGTCATAAATCGTTGTGCAACATTATTCATATTTTCTAATGCAGGTAAAAATGCTTCGGCAAAACCTTCTTGGTCTTTTATGTCTGCATATTCAGGGTACATTTTAATATTTGATATGTAAGAACTTACTATATCTTCATCATCCATTTGCATAAACTCTTCAGGTCCTGGTCCTTCTGGTGTCTGGTCGTTTAATTCTTCACCACTTCTAATAACAAGTTCTTTACTTGCCATAAAAGCATATTGTTTGTCATCATCAAAATATTGACCTTTTGCTAAACTAACTAAGTCATTACGCATTTCTTCTACAGTTTTTCCTTTCCACCAATCTAATGGTCCAAACTCTTCCATTATGTATTAACACCTCCTCCAGTTAAATAATTTTGTGCGTTCATAAATCTATTTTGAAATTTAGCTGCTGCAGTTCTTAATCCATTATTAGTATTAACTGCACCAATCCTTCCTGCTAATTGTGTTTCTATTATTTTATTAAATTCTAACTCTGCGTTGTAAGTTTCTAATTTAGGTTGATTATATTTTTCTCTTAAAAATTCTTCTGTAGCAGATATGTACTGTAAACCAGTAGATGTTGTTCTTACTCTTTCTTCTTCTACTGCAGTTTTATATTCTTCATATTCTGCTAATGCTTTTACATATAAACCTTTGTCCTCAAAATCTTCTATCTTTGGTGGTTCTGTAACAGTTGCTAGTTTTTCTTCTGAAGGTAAAACGCTTTGAAACAAATCAAATTGTTTTTCTATTTCTAATTCTCTTGTAGCTTCTTTTTGTCTTGTTTCTAATAAATATTTACCAAATCTTACTGCATCTGATGATGTCATATTTAGTCCTAATTTATTAAAATAAGAAGATAGTTCTGCTTCCATTTCTGCTTCACTAGGGTTAACTAAATTATAAGACCTTTTTTTCCAATATGGAGTACCTGCACCTGATAAAGTATCTATCTCATCTATTGCAATTTTTTTATCTATTAAACTTTTGACAACACCTTTTTTGTTAGAACCAAATCCTAAATTATTCCAATGTGAAAAATCTGAATTAAAATCTGTTACTAAATTGTCGTACATATCTGGATTTAAAGCGTTTGCTAAAACGCTGTTATTAGCTTCTGCCATTAATAACGCTAGGAAAGCTATCTCAATATTATTACTACTTAACCTTCCTTCATTTTCTATTAGTGGTGCGTATTGTTCTCTATCAGTAAGAATCATAAAATCATGTAATTCTTTTATCTGTGGTGCAGACAATTCTAGTGCTAATTTATCTGCATCTCCTAACTTAAATACTGCGTTAACAATGTTTCCTGCTTTATCTGTTACAGGGTCGCTTTCTAAATCATAAGCATTTATAAAAACACCATCTTGACCAATAACATATCCCTCTGACAATCCATAATATTCAGTTGTAATTTGTCCTGTTGCATCTGTTAATGGAAGAAAATCTTGTGCAGCTAATCCTGATATTTCTGAATCTACAATAATTGCATTTACAGCAGATTCTTTTTGGTCAGGATTTTCAAATACTCCATACAACATAGATAATTCTGCTGTATTGTAATTTAAAATTTCTTGATTAAATTGTTCAGATGCCTTAGCATCTTCTGTTGCCGAATTTACTTTTAATAAAGCATTGTAAATTATTGTGTGTAAATCAGGTATTTGTAAAGCAGGTTGATTTTGATATTTGTAAATTGCTGCACCAGGAATATCACTAAAAACACCCTCTCTTATTATTGTTGCTAAAGCATTTTCTTCTTTGCTAAAATCAATTCCATAATCAGCACCAGTTTGTAATAAATCATCTAGTGTTAATGGTTGTAATGGCGGTCCTTCATATCCTGTAAATGCTGTACCTTCAGGATTAAATTCCGCAATAATTACTACACTAACAATATCTTTAATAATATCTGATACTGTTTTTCCTTCTAATTCTGTAGGATTTGCTTGATACCAATCTAATAAATCTCCCCAGTATATTCTTCTATCTTCTTTATTTTCTGATACAACATATATACCACTCATGTGCTAATCTCCATATCTCTTGTTATCTGTTTCTCTATAAAATACACCATAATACATATTACTCCAATGGTAGTCTGGAGATGGATATTTTCTAATTAATTGCATAGCATAAGAATGTAATTCATTTCTAATGTCAGTACCCCAACTTCTTTCACTCTTTATATATGCACCATCAACAGTTTCATTTGGTGGAACAGTTATACCTTTGTAAGTTCCACCATTTCTTTGTAATCTAATAAATCTATCTCTTTCTTTTAAATACATTTGTAGTGGTACATTTGTAGGACTTTGACTAAAAAATTCATCTTTATCCCATTGATATGCCTCTACTATTTTTTGTTCCCATTCAGCAGGATTAACAGTTTCACCTAATGAACCAAATGCTTGTACACCATACTCCAATTCTTTTTCAGTTCTAAATTTAGATAAAACACCATCTGGGTCTGTAATATTAGGATTTGCTTTTATTCTTGCTTTTTCTTGTCTTAATTCAAGTTGTAACAGTGTTTGTTTTAATAAATTTCCATATTGACTTGGTTTTAACCTTTCATTAGCATCTAAATAAGCATCATAAGAAAACTCATCATCCCAACTATCTGGAAAATGATAAATACCTGTTAATGGAAATTTATTTAACAATGGTTCATTTTCTTCTGAAGACCAAAATTTATACGCATCTTTTGTTACAGGTCTATTACCAACTCTTGCTGTCTTTCTAGCATTTAGCGGTACAGGGTTTATACCATACTTGTCAATAAATTGATTAGTTGTTGTGTAATAATCGTAATCATTTTCTACTAACATTTCTGAATACTTTTGTGTTAATGCTTGTATCTGCCACCATCTACCATCTTTATCTTCTAACTCGTATCTTGGTTGTACACCAGTAGGTAATGAAAACTTAGCACCACCTCTAAATATCCAATGATTTGATGCAGCTTGTTCTGCTTGTTCCCATGCTTTATCTTGTGATGTAGGGTCATCAGGTGTCCATTCACCTGCATAATATAACATTGTGTATATATCCATTACTGTTCCAAAATAAGCATTTGCGTATTCTTCATTATCTAAAATATCTCTAGCAATATCAGAACCTTTTATAATATCTCTAGCCCAACCTACTTGGTCTAATATTGAAAATCTTTCTCTTCTATCTCCAAAAGAACCTAATATAAATTCTTCTAATGTTTCTGGTGGGTTAACTCCATAACGATATGTAAATGTTCTATAAGGAACAGTTACCGACCAACCAAAGCCAGGAGAATAACCATTAGCAGCTACTAAGTTAAGTCCTGATACATAACCTTGTGGATTAACTCTTACACCTTCTTCTTGATAGTTATTACCTAAAAATGCAGTCTGTAATGGTGCAGATGCTTTACCTAATGCACTAGGTAAATTTTTATCTGCTTGTTCTTGCATTTTTCTATTTAAAAATTTAGGTATTCCTAATGTCATAACATTAAATACATCAACCCAATTAAACATTAATTCACCTGATACTGGGTCCTCTTCAAAAAATCCATTTTGACTATCCCATGGTTTGCCTTCTTCTCCTGCTTGAATAGCTAAGTTTGCTCTATAAAATTTTTGTGGGTTGTCTTTAATTAAATTAGACCATGTTTTAGGAACTTCTGCCCATATTTCTGGAAATGGAACATAAGTTTTAAATACATCTGATGCCACATGTCTATCTGAACTTGCATACAACAAATCACTTACAAACTCTAACGATTTTGATTTTAATCTAAGGTCCATATCATCTAAAGTCATAATTGATTCTTTAGGGTCAATAGGTGTTGTTTCTATAGCGTTTTGTATTTGTTTATTTAAGTCAGAACCTTTTAACCATTTATTAGCAAATATTGCTAACTCTTGTCTTGCATCTTTTGTTAAAAATGGTATTTCATCTTTTGATAAATGAAAATACGCCCACTTAAATAATGGTTCTCTATTTAAAGTGTCTGATGGTCTTGTAAGCAACATACTGTAAGCATCTCTTAAAAATATATCTAATGCTTCTCCAAGATTTTGTGCATTAACTCCATCTGTCATATATTCTTTGTTCATATTTCCTGCAAGTTCTGCAGCACCTAATTTTAAATCTACAATATCTTTTTGAAATGCTTTTTTAAAAGAAGGCATAAAACTATTAATAAAACTTTTTTTAGCAGTATTTATGTTTACTTTTCTTGCAAACTCTACAAAATCTTCGCCATCTATAAATCCACCATTAGCAATAAAATCTAATACTTGTCTAGAGCCTTGTGTTAAATCTACTTCGTATGTGTGAAATAAAAATTCGCCTTCATCACTTTTTTTAAGTATGTCGTTATATCTACTCATTATTTCATTACCTGCATCATCAAATATTTTTATTGTAGGATTTCCTTGTAGTTGACCTATTCTATATGCTGCAGCTTTAACATACTTTTCTACACCGCCTTCTTTAAGTAATTCTTTACGCATATCATAATCTTCAGATTTTCTAATAAGTTGCTCTATGTATTCTTTTCCTGTTTTTGTATTTTGCAACCAACTAACTGTTTCATCTACACCATCTCTTGCAACACGAATATGTAATTCATCAGTTGCTAAATTTAATATTCTTGTAGTAAAAAACCTCCACCATTCAGGTCTTATATTTCCACTTGCATCATATTTAGTAACTGTGTCGTAAAAATCATCTCTAATTTGATTTCTAGTTCTACCAGGTCTAAGTCTTTGTATTATAGATTGGTCTGCTGATGCTTTCATAAATTCATCAGTATGTTTAAAAAATGTTCCATTAACTCTTGCAGAAGCAAATGTTCCAGGAGAAGAATCTACAATTTGTTGTAACACACTAAAATTTTCTTGATATAAATATTCCATTACATTTTTGTTTACTACTGTGTTTATATTTACTTCTGATGTTAAATAATCTTTTATACTTCTTGTTTTACCTGCAACTTCTTCAGTAAGATATATAAGATAACCTTCATCTATTTCATCTAATAATGGTTTTAAATCATTTGGTAAAGCGTTACCTAAACTATCAATAACATCTCTAGGAATAAATACTGATTGCTGATGTCCTTTTATTCCTAGTATTATTGTATTTTGTATTTGCCTTATAGTGTCACGAAGTGCTAAATCGCCTTTTTTTGTAATTTTAGGAACTGCAACGCTAACATCAAAATTCCATACTTTGTTAGTAGCATCCCAATAATATCCTAAAACATGTCGTTCTTTTTCTAACAATGCTTTAACTTTAGGGTCAGATATATAATCTTCTAATATTATTTTTAAAGCATTTTCTCTATTTGTGTTATTTATTAATGCTTGTTGATTTACATAATCATCTGTAATTGTTTTTTGTAATGGCTTGTAAGGTGAAACATAACCTATTGTGTCATCTGCATATTTAAGTGGGTCTTTTTGATTTAATGCAAAAGAACCACCTGTTGTATCTGTAGTGTTTATCATAGCTGATAGTTCATCAGCAACTTGACTTACTGTTTTTTTATTTATTACGCCATCATCTAAAAGTGTTTTAAGTTCTCCTACAATATCTTCAAACTCCCAATATCTTGCATCATCACCTTGCAAAACAGCTTTTAGGTACCGACCACCTACTTGACCTTCTATATTGACACCTAAATTTAAAGTTTTTAATATTTGTTGTATTTCATCATAATTAATTTTTTTTAAACCATTAATTAATTCATCATTACCTAAAAGCTCTACAACATCTGCAACTTCATCTTTCATTATTCGTGTGTTAAAAATAACATTTTTTGTAGAGTCAACAAGAGAAACAGTTGGATTGTCTGCTCTACCTAACATTTTCATCATAAAAGGATTTAACAAATGATATTCATATGGATGGTTTACAACTGTAGGAACACCTTTAAAAAACATTCTTGCATGTTCTTCTCCAGGAACACGAATTGCTAATGCTGCTCTAAGCATCCAAGCAGGTTTTAACACTCTTTGTTGTACAATGTCATTGTAAATAAAACGCAATCTGCCTTCTGGTGCAATTTGTTCTATTCCTCTTGTTCTCCAAGATTTTTCAAGTCCTCTTCTTGGTATTTTGGCATACTGCAATATTTCTTGTGCTGTTTCCCACGACATAGGTTGAGAAAATACTTCTCTCATACGACTACCTTTAGGTCCAACTACCCTACGAAAAGTAGATGTTGCTCTAAGTAAATCTTCGTAATCTGGCAATACTGCATAATGTTCTGCCATTTCTCTTAAAGAAAATGCTGTAGGTACTGCTTCATTTAATTGAGTAATAATATTTCCATCTGCATCAACAATAGAAGATGTATTAATTTTTGTTCCAGGAAACTGCATTGGTATTCCTTTTTCACCATAAAAATACATTCTTTCTCTACTTTCATCTTGAAATACTTTTGCTATGTAATCAAATAGTTCATCTTCATCTGTTAAATCAGGATTAGATTTTTGTATAGAATCTTCCATAGTTCTAAATACTTTATTTACTACAGCATTAACTTCATTTTGATTTGTAGCTTTTAATAATTGAAATATTATTTCATCTCTTTGAGCAAAATCAGCACCTGATATTTTCATTAATCTATCTAAATTATCTGCTGTTTCTGTCATTAAATTTACAGATGCAATTCTTGATGGTGCTAAACCAAATGCTCTTCTAAGTTTTATCGGTAGTACACCTGATAACTGTCCTGTTAAACCAACAACACCACCAAAAGGATTATTAGTTCTTTTACCTAGTAACGCACCAACAGTTCTACGAAGTGGTGCAATATCTGTAGATTTAACACCAGGTAATGTTTCAATAAGTTTGTTAGCAAGTGTCGGTAATGCTTTTGGTTGTACTGGTAATTTATTAAGAGGTCTTGTATTAATTAATTCATTTAAAACTTTTGAATTAAAATATGCACCTGAATATGGTGCTAACAATATTCCTTCTAAATCTCCACCACGCATAAGACTTTTTACAACCTCACGCATAACATCTTCATCTTTAACACCTACTAATAATTTTTTAATGTAAGGGTCTATATTTCTAAGTTGCGGTATATCGTTTAATCTAGCAATAGAATCGTTTTTGGTAAGACCAGTAATAAAATCTGCACCCCATTTTGAATTTAATATTTCATCTGCGGTTTTACCAAAAACCATTCTTCTAGCTTCTTTACCAGATTTTCCAAATGGTAAAGCAGTTCTAATAGCTCTTCCACCTTTTGAAGTTCTATTTACATATGCTGTTCTTTCTGCTGTAGATACAATAGACCTTGCACCTGATTTAACACCTGCACCATAGGCAAATAGCCAGTTAGTAGGGTCAGCACCCAATCTAAATACACCATCTACTAAAGCTGATGTTAACGAATAAGCAACAGAACCTTTTGGTGCATAAGTACCTGCAAGTATTCTACCTGGAGATATATTTACATCTCCTGCAACTTTTGTTTCATATTTAAACTGATTTTCATCTTTTGAAAATTCTTCTGTTATAGGATTTCCATAAACTGCTGCTGCTTCTCTTTTAGCAATTCTTGGTGATTTTCCTTGTTGTAGTGCTTGTTTATAAATTTCTGTGCTTTCTAATTCTAAAGAATCTGGTAAAAATCCAGTGCCTAAGTTTCTTATACCATATTTTTCTTTTGATTCTTTTGCCCTAGCAAATTCTGTTAAGCCATATTGCTCTCTAGCTCTTTTATACTCATCAGCAAATTTATCTCCCAAAGATACTCTTCTATTTATATCTGCTGCTTCTTTAGTAAAAGCCAAACCTGAAAATCCACTTTGTAAAACACCTTTAACTATATTTGTATCTGTAGCTTGTGATGCAACTGCTGCTGATTTAAAACTTCTTGATATTGCTTGAAAAGGTGCTTCTAAAGCTAACATGGCACTTTGTGTAAATCTTTTAAATGGACTTACATCAGTAATTATTTTTTCTCTGTCTTGTTTTTCTTGTGAACTAAATTGTTTTGCAGCAACATCTAATAACAATTCATCATCTGCATCTATACCCATTTGTGGTAAATATGCAATTAGTCGTTTATCTAATGTAGGATATGTACGACTTATATCTGCTGCTCTTTCTGCTACTTCAGGATTTGTACTTATTTGTTTTGTAAATAACGCTTCTTCTTTTTGATTAGCAGAAGATTGTTTAGAGTAATATTCTTCCAATCCTGGTGGAATAAAGAAATATGGTTTTACCATTTACGAATCCAGTAATTGGTCAAATATAGGGTCTGGAAATATGTTCCTTGCTGCCATTAAAAAATTATCTACTGTATTTGTAACAAAAGGTTCTGGTCCATTATTACCTGGACCAAAAGGAATACCTGATGTAATAGGTTCGCTTGGTCTATTTGTAGGTGCTGATAATGAAATAGGTTGTGGTGTAATACCTCTATTTATTGGACTTGGAGGTCCAGTATTTATAGGTGGTGTTCCACCAACTGCAGCTATTTGATTTTCTATTGCTGTAGTTTGTCCTGTTGGGTCGCCTTCTTTTCTAGGTGGTGCAACAATATCTTGGTACGCACCTCCACCTGTCATGTCAGTTGCTTGTTTAAATTCTTTGCTTTTTCTTACCATAATTTATCTCCTAAATCTGGATTGTATTCATATTCAAATATTAAATTTATAAAAAAATGTGGATGCGGAGTTGGCAAAGTAAGAAATTGTTTCATTACTGTACTTGAATTATTTTCCTCTCCAACATATACATCTTCTGACCAATCTTCTTGATTAATTATGTCAAAAAAAGTTTTATTTATATCAGGCAACTGGTTCTCCTTGTGGTTGCGGAGGACCTGCTTGTCCTAATGCACCTAATACTTGTGCTATACCTGCAGGTTGACCACCTGGTCCTGCAGCAATTTCTGGACCGCCTTGTCCAAGTAATGCTTGTTCTTCTGGTGAAGGTTCTTCACCTTCTGCTGTATAAAACTTGTCTAATATTTCTGACATTTTTTGTGGATTTTTTCTAATTTCTATAGCTGCCAATGTAGCTTTAGGATTTCCTTGTGCAGCTTGTGCCATTAATGATTCAAACAATACTGTTTCTGCTTTCTCTGCAGATATACGCTGTTGTATTTTTGTAATGTTATCTAAACCATCCATGTTTTCTTGTAAAGTTTGTGTGTCAATAATTCCTTGTTGTTTTAATTGCAAACCTGTAATAATTTTTTGTGGCTCATCAAATCCTGCCATTACACCATACACTCTTCTTGTTTCATAAACTTCTTTTATATCATTGTTAGGTGTATAGCTTTCTTTGTAAGCTGTGCCTTTGTGCCTTCCTGCAATAGGTTTTCTTTTATTGCCAAACATAACTTCATCATATTCAAGTCGTTTAGCATCTAATTCTTGTAATGCTTCTTTTAATACTGTTTGATATTCTCTTACATGTAGTGATGCAGATTGTCCTAGTTCTTCTAGTCCTCTACCAGTAACAAAAGCATTTGGAGATTGTCCATCATCTGATACAGGATATGCTGCACCAAGTCTTAAATGTCTTTCAAGCCTATCTACTTGTTGAAATAATTGATAAGGTAAATTGTTTACTGGTTTTGATACTTGTGAACCAGGTGTTAAATAGTTAACTGCAAATCTGCCTTTTCTATATTTTCCTGATTCTATTTCACCAACAATATTTGTTTCTGTAAACACTGCATCTTCCATAGCAATAGTTCCAAGAATATTTATTTTTGCCATATTAGCCATAAGACCTGTAATATGTTGAAATTGTGATTGCATTTGGTCAAACGCATATCTTTTTGCTACAACAAAACAAGGACCTGATTGTAATACATTTGGCATAAAATCTATAATTTTTTTGTTTTCTGGTAAAAACACATATGTGCCTTCTTTATCTCTATATTCAACAACTACTTTGCCATGCCCTGTTGAATTAGCCCAACTACCTGCTCTATCTGTAGAATCTATTAAAACAGAATATGGATTTTGAAATCCATCATTTTCTTCTGATTGATATATAAAACCTTTAGCTTCAGGATATTGTTCTGCTAATACATTGTGTGGAACTCTTCTAATTATTGCTAGTTCGTGAGGTTGTTGGTCATTACCAAATGTTCCTGGATAACAAGTAAAGGGGTCTTGCAATTCTGCATATGGATATGGGTTACCATCTTTATCTTTTCTGTGTCCTATAGTCCAAGCTACAAAACCATAACCTGGCAACCATCTTGCTGCTTGTGGTAATTGCATGTGTAATTTTTGAAATTTGTCGTATGCTAAAACAATTCTTTCTAATTTTTCAGATTTTTTTCTAGCTCTTTCGCTATCTTTTTCATTTATAATATCAACTTTTAAATCAGGGTTTCTACCAAGTTTTTGTGCAAATCTTTCTAATGCAGTTAAAAATAAATTAGGTGCAGGTAACTCGTGATATTCAACATTAATACTATTACCTAGTAATGCTTTTACAGCAGCTTCACCGCCATTCATAATGTCACGAATCCTAGACCTATCAACCATTTGTTCTTGATTAACTACTCTAAGGTAATCTATTTTGTCATAAAGTGTTTCGCTATTAAGTGGCATCTATCTCCAATTATCTAAATCCATATTACTTGTTTCGTACCCTGTAAAACTAGGATTGTAATCGTACCCTAGTTCTGCAAAGCGTTCTTTTTGCATACGCCTAATTGCTCTCATTGGAAACCAACTAGCCATAACTATATCTGTTTTTGTACCTATTGTTTTGCTTTTATTTTTAGCAGAACTAAAATACACTAACTGACTTGTATATAAGTTTACCTTTTCTTGTGCTTGAAAGCTAAGATATGGCAAAGAAATATTTTTTTCTTGAAACATTGGTCGCATAGCTGTAACACCATATAAAGGGTCAAATTTATTTTTAAATGTTTCGTGACCCTCTAAAAATATTCCATGTTTAGATGCAAAATCTCTAATACTTCTATCTTGTCTTATTGCTTTTTGAAATCCATTTTCTTCTATAACCCAATGTGACAAATTGTATTTTAACCACCATTCTTTAATAATATCTAATGCTTGTGGAATACCTCCACCTAAACTGTTGTTCATATCTACCATGTTTAATTTATTTTCTACTGGTTCATATGCCCACAAAAATGCAGCTTGATAACCTGTAGATGCAGGGTCTAATCCTGCTATTAATCTTGTACCATGTGGTATATGTCCTATGTCACGCTTTTGGTCACGACACTCTTCTATTTCTACTCTGTCAAATAAAGCAAGACCATCTGGCATAGCTACATTTAGATAAACCATTTCATATATTGCTCTACCACCTGTAGTTTCTGCTGCTCTTTTTCTATCCATTAACCATTTGTAAGTTCTTTTACCAGACCACAACATACAATCTATATGTTCATCTTCGTTCCAGTCAGGTAAATTACAAGCTGTGTCGTGTGCTTCTTCTACAATTGTTTTCCAAGATTCGTTATCTAACAAATGAGAATATAAATCATCATAATGTTGCCTAGAACCAATTACAACCATAGCTGTATGTTCTTCTTTACGACTAGACAATGTTGTTGTCCACCAACTTCTTGTGTTTTCTCTTGATGCAGGTTGCATAGTAGAAGTATGGTCCTCAATGTCATCTGCAATAATTAAGTCACAATCACGAGAAAGTATTTTACCACCACGACCAATGCCTACCATTGTTGGTGATTTAATACCTGTAACTGTTCTAGTGCCTACAGTAAAACCACTTTGTGACCAGGACTTACCTGTTCTTGTTGTAGGTTTAAATTTAGGTCCTGGTCCACATATTTCTTCTATTAACAATTCGTTACTTTCTAGTTGGTCAAGTACAGAACCTATTGCATTTTTTGCAATTTCTTCGTTACCGCCAACCCACAAAATACGAATGTTAGGTTTTGTGCATATGAGCCACACAGCAAAATGTATTAATAAATCTGTTTTACCATGTCGTGGAGGTGACAGTATCATTTGTTGGTCGCCATTTTCTATAGCATCTAAAATAGAGTTAATCCACTTAATATGAAAATCTGGTGTTTCGTATGATTCTCCTGTTTCTGTTTGAAAATATCTATCTCTAAATTTACTAAAACTTTCTAATGATTTTTCTGCAACCTGCGGTAGTTCCCATTTATCTTGTGCAGCTTTTGTTTCTAAATCTTCTATGTATGCGTTGTATGCCATAGATACAGCAGCAACAGTTGTTCCTAATATTTTTGCTACATCTGTTAATGTATTTTTTTCTTTAAGTATTTCTTCTGCTAAACCAGATTCAACAATGTCATTGTAAACTTTACCTCTGCGTGATTCAACATTTTTACTAGGTATAGATAATTTTTTATCTTCTTGTTTCCATTCTATACCTTTGTCTTTAGCCCTTTTCTTTTGCATTTTAATTCTGTTAGAACATCTATCGCTACAAAATTTTGACCTGCCTTTTGGCAATACTCTATGACATCCTCCTGCGTAACATAATTTATTTTTTTCCATAATTTTTACAATTTTTGTTCTTACACTTCATGTCATGTTTTGGTAATAACTCACTACCGCAACGAGGACATTTAATTATCAACTATTTTTTTTTGCGTTTGGGTAGTTTTTTAATTTTGCCATTGTGTGTTCTAGCAAATCTATGTGTTTTAGTTTCCATACTAGGTATAAGTGTTCCACTATAAGTTTTGCCACCCCACTTCCAACTAACTTTTCTACCTGCCATTATTTACCTACTTTCTTTTGTGCGTTTTTGTGTGCTTTAGTAAATGAAGTACCTCTTTTCATAGAGTTAGTCATAAACTGTATATGTTTTTTTGTATGGTGTTTAGCGTGTTTTTTCATAGTTGCCTGTTGTCTTTTAGTCAACTTAGATACATCAACACCTTTAATTTTTACCATGCTTTACAACTCCAATATCTAGGCGTAGTTTTATCAGTGGCAGTATCACATTTGTGTCTAGCACGAAATGATGCTCTAGCTTCTTTGTTATTTTTTCTAATTTTCATGTTTGGGTCACCAAACATAACCTTTTTAACTTTGTCACCATCTTTAACATACACAACTGATTTTTTACGACCATGACCTGGTTCACCTTTTTTAATTGCTCTAGGTGAATTTAAAGTTACAGTCTTACCCTGATATGTTGCCATTACAATTTCTTTCTTCTTTTGTTATCTCTTAATTTTTTAAAATCAGCACCTGTAATTTTATCAAAAGGTTTTGCTTGTTTAGCAATTTTCTTTTGTTTAGGTGATAACATTAGTAACCCATTCTTTTACTCTTGCGTTTTGCAGAGTATCTCTTTTTTTTCTTACCTGGTTTATTAGGCATTTCTATCTCCTGTTGTTGCTTATTGTTACTATAACACAAAACTCCACCGAAGTGGAGTCTTGTCGTACAGTATGTCCATTACTGTTATGAAAGAAAAAAAATAAACTTAAATCAATCACATAATCACAAACGCTATATGATGAAAAGCATACTTTCTTTTCTATTAGTTATAGATATTTATTTATAACTAAAACTTAGGACTTTCCTAAGTTAAAAATATTATAACGAGTGTTTTGCGGTTAGTGTAAAAAAAATTTTTTTTATTAGCTGTTTGTACAGCAACCCCTGCTGTTGCCAGTAGGGGTTGTACTATACACAAACAAAGAAAGGAGGGCTATGAGTTAAGCACATGTTCCAGAAGGAACGAATCACTGCTCATGCCTTTCTTGTTTAATTATTATAACATAAATTATATTAATACAAATAAAGCTGCAGGGTTTCTGTGTGAATATGCGTAGGCGAAAGGAGGAAACTCCTACTATAACAAAAACCCTGCACTTAAATAATAGCATTTTTAAAGTAAGGTGGTATAGTAGAAAAACAAGCAGAGGTTTCTTCTTGCTTTTAGAAAAGGAATCTTGACAATAAACACAGCAAACAAAGTGGATTAGCAGGACCATGGTAACTAGGGTGATAGCCTATTACTTCACATATATTTATTTGTTACTAATTTTAGTTCATTCTGGTTTGGGAGGGAGTGACACAGGGTTAGCACCACTATTCTTTTCTTTTATAAGTGATTAAAGATACTTACTTTATAAGTTACAATTACTAGCAATTAGGTACACCACTATATGTAGTACCTTTATATAGAGTACCCCTTAACAGCATATATTTAGAGGGTGTACACACACACACAAGGCACCCCACATTTAACCCCCCTATATCTTGTATATCCCATAAAACTACTATATATTGTACTACCATATGTCGTGGTATTGCGTACATACATACACTATATGTGGTAGTACTACATCTAGTATGTATCAATATGTATACCTTTTGTTTCTAAACTGCGGGGTGGTGTGCTAACTATCAATAAGTAGAATCCTGGTAACAATAGAAGAACAACACACACAGATAAGCCCAGTATTACTTAGGTTATTTTAAATACTTGACAAGATATTAGCTATGTTGTATAGTTCTTTAGACAAACAAATTGATTGGAGAATAATGAAAGAAATTAAGTATGGTAAGACAACAGTATTAGCAACTGCAGTATTACTAAGAACAGTAAGAGAAAATCTATCACAACTAGAAGAGATGAACTGGGAAAAAGGTAAGCCAGAGAATCATAACTTATTAACTAGCCATGAAGATTTTTTCAAGCTAACACAACTATCAGATAGTCTATTAGACCTTATAGGTATTGATAGTAATTTTGTAGATGAAATCACTAGAGATGGTGGAGATATTAGCGTTAGTATTTATGACCATTCTGGAGATGATACTGGATTAAGTCCGCAGTTATTTACAACTGGAATCTATAGAGATAGTGAACTAACTAGCGACTGGTTAGGATGGTATCGCGATACACAAGAAGCGAAGAAAGAAGAAGAGTAAGGTATTTGACAAGTAGGGGAAGAAATAAAAACTCTTCCCCTATAGAGCAAACATAAGAAATTGGAGGATAAATAATGGTAGATTGGAAAGATGTTTTAACTAAAGCTGAATTGCGTTTAGCTGAATTAGAACAAACACGATTAGAAGTAGAAACAACTAATCAAGCACCTTATCTTAAGGTTACAGTACCTTATGAAACAGAGTGTATTGATTGTGAAGTTAGCTACACAGACAGAGATGTTGAAAACGAAATTGAAGTCTATGAAGTTAATAAAATAGAAAGTGAATATCTATGCATGGATTGTGGATTTACTTATGTTGATAAGGAAATATCTAACACAAAAATTCGTATTGATATGATTAAGGAAAAACTAAAATTTGACAACTAAACACACATAGTGTATAGTTGTTAATACAAGCAAATTGATTGGAGAAAATGAGTAAAGTAAAGACTAATAGTACTGGCAGCATGTCCAGGACTTTTGAAGATGGTGTAATACTTTTATATAGTTACTACACAATAGTAGGTTATGTAAAAGATGGCAGAGCGGTTATTTGTTCTGGACCATATTCAACAACAACAAGCAAACATCTATCTAAGTATCGTGAGGAGTTCGGTATTGATAAAGAAGACACTTTTGAATATGCTGCATTCGTAAAACGAGCAGAGTTAGATGGTGTTAATGTCAGAGGAGGATGGAATGGCTAATAAAACACATAGTTGGCAAGACATGGCTAACCTTACACATAAAACACAAGTAGAAAAATTTAACTTTTGTTTGTGTGAAGAGCAAATCCAGTTTCCATACGAAGACTGTCCAAAGGAGGATAATGAAAGCATACAAAATTAAGAAAACTATGGTGCAAGAGTTTGTATCATTTGGAGAAACTAGAGAAGATGCAATAGCTAATTTTGAATATTCACAAGGTTATGATTTTGACCAGGTGGAGATTAATGGTAAACATTTTGTTAATGGTGATGTCATTGATGGTAAAATTACTGCAACTTCATTAGGTAGTGGTAACTTAGTAATCTTTAATCAAAAAGATTGGAAATTCGCTAAAGCTATGTGGTTACGAAATCATAATGACTCTATTAAGATTCGTGAATTTACTGGAGATGTTGTAGATGCACACGAACTAAGTTCAGAACAAGTAGCACAACATGAAGAAATAAGACAAGAGATACACGAAATAGCAGATAGATACAGTAGAAGGTTAGTTACTCCAGTCAAGTAACATACCAGGTATTATGCACACTTGACAAGATTAGTTAAGTGTGTATAATACTATAGACAAGCAAACAAGGAGGAACAATGGCTAAATATAAAAGTAGAGCTACACGACTAAGCGAAACTTTAGACATGACAGAAAAAATTGCTGATGTAGAGCAACTTAGAGAAGAGTTAGAGGAATGGTTAGACAACTTACCAGAAAACTTACAAAGTTCTAATAAAGCTGACATGTTACAAGAAGCAATAGACAATTTAGAAAATATAACAGATGAACTAGAGAACATACAGGAATTGCAACATGATGTTGAATTTCCAGGAATGTTTTCTTAAAGGAGGGACAATGGAAGATAGATTTGAAACAGTTGATTTAAAAACTGATAAAAGAGAATCAATGAATATTCACATAAAAAAACAGGATATTCAAAGAACATACTATGAAAATAGCAGCATAGTAAAAATTACTTACACCGCAAAAGGTTGGTGGGGTAGTGATAATTTTACACTTAGCAGAGATAAAACACTAAGCGAGTTTAGTAATTCTGGTGAGTGGGATGTTAGTTGGAGTTCTGGTGGACAAGATAACAGTATTAATGTTGTTACAAGATTAGAAACAGTTCAACAAATAATGGAGGATATGAAATATTTTCTAGAGTATGGAAAATTTATGAACGAAACACAGGAGGAGAAGTAATGGGAAGTATGTATGCAGGAGGTATAGCAGCAACTGATATACCTTTAGAAAGACAAATAAAATTGCATTTGACTGGTAACTTTTATCCACGACATGATGTTCGTTTAGTAGATGTTGCAGTTAAGTCTATCAATATTTATAACGAAAACATATGGGATATTGAGTTTAATGACAGTAGTTGCCTGGACCAGGAATTACCACTAGCAGAAGGTATAGAGTTTAGAGGTAAAAACACTATCACTCCTGCAGAATGTATTGAAGTATTGAGATTAGATGCTTGGTTAGAATTATCTGAAAAGGAGAAATGTGAATAAAAAAATTGTATTGCTAGGCGATAGCATTATTGACAATACATTATATGTAAATAAACATGATGTAGAGCAGCATCTAAACACATTACTAGAAGATGACACTATTGTTAATCACTCTATTGATGGAAGTACAACAGTTGAAGTGTTAGATTTTATATCTACTTGTGCATTAGATAAAGATACTACACATTTTGTTATTAGTGTTGGTGGTAACAATTTATTAGACAAAAAACAATTTTTGTTAGATAAAACTATTGATGATTGGTATAAAACAATGCTGATACAACAAGATATATATTCTGAAATAAGTCCAGACTTAATGAATGTATTAACATACACACATTATTCAGGATATATGTTAGATGTTGAAAAGATTGCAGTTCTTCTTCAGTATCGTTATCCAAAAGCAAAAATAATGTTTTTAGGATTGTACGAGGGTAATTCTACATGGAATCCAGAGTGGGGACCTGTAGAACACTTGTTGCCAGGACTAATTAATACACATAATGAAAAACTACAACATATGATTGGTTCATTATCAGACAATGGTATTAATGCAAGTTATATAGACATAACAAACACATTAAAACAAGAGGACTATTTTAATGACATAGAACCAAACGATAGCGGTGGATTATTGATTGCAGAAAAAATATCCACACATATAACTGAATAGTATGTTATACTATATACATAGTTATACAGAAGGATATTAATGTATAAAGTTGAAAGTATATCCATATATGGTGGAACAATGGTGTGGGAATTTGATTCTCTTGACTTAGCTAAAAACAAAGTAAGGGAATTAAAAGACAATGGTAACACAAACCATTTTATCATTACGCTATACGACATGGATAAGCAAGAACTAATTAAGTAAACAAACAAAAGAATAGTAAAGGAGGAAGTATGGCTAATATATTTGATGAACCAAAGCTGCTTAAAGCATGGTGTATTAAATTAGCTAACGCTTGTGGAGGACAAAAAGTAGAAAAGTCTATTGTTCTTACGCAGCTAAATACTAAACGCATTACAGAACTATTAGATGAGTTTGTGCAGGACCATAACGAAAACACAATGAAAGTTGCACAAGAATTAGATAATGGTATAGTGGACAATACAAACAAGGAAGAGGAATAATGGCTTTATGCAGACATAATCAAATAATAATTGATAATGGTAATTCATGGTGTGATGATTGTGGAGAATCTACTGGTGCTATTTATAAACCAGAGGTGCATTTACATGATGAGGAGAATTTATAATGTCATTTTTAATAGAATATTATGCCTATGTTATGGTCAGCATATTGACAGTTGTTGTAATACTAGGACTATTTACTGTATACATAGCGGTTATGACACTATGGGAAAACAGACCATATTTTAAAGTAAGAGTAAGAGAAGAAGAACGACTTAGACATTTTAAATTGTCAGATGAGTTTTTAAAAGAAATAAATAAAATACAAAAGGAAAGTGGTATAGATGAGTAAAGATACTGAACTATCTATTAAGTTAGGAGAAGTCCAGGACTTGATAGAAAAAAACAACACAGATAAAAAAATATTATTAGAGAAAAGAAATATTATTATTAAGCAATTAAAAAGAGCAGGATGGTCAGCAATTAGAATAGCAAAACATATTGGCATGACTAGAGATTTTGTTTACAAAGCAATAGACACAGTAGAGGAGGACTAATGGCTAAGTTTAACTTAGATAATTACGAAACAGTAGAAGAACGACTAAAGAAATTCTGGAAAGATTATCCTAATGGAAGAGTAGAAACAGAAGTTGTACACATAACTGAAGATGGAACATGTGTCACAATTAAGTCTGCTATCTATAAAGATATGAATGATACGCATCCAGTAGCAACTGGTATTGCACAGGAAACTAAAGGACAAGGCGGATTTGCTAACGCTGATGCCTGGATGGAAAACTGCGAAACGAGTTCGCTAGGCAGAAGTTTAAGTAACTGGATGTATCAAGGTGCTAACAAACCTAGACCAAGTAGAGAAGAAATGTCTAAAGTTAAGGTAGAAAAAAAACCAGTTAAACAACCTACTAAAAAAGAATTAGAAGCTATGAACAAAGTAATTGATGAAATGGTAGCTGAACCAAAAAATGCAACTGGTGATGTAGGTAAGCAACTTAATCAATTACTTGCAGCTATGATTCCTGATGAATCATTACGACAAACAATTAAAGGTAATGCCTACAATGAGCTAGTCAATAATGGTTTAGCAGACAAGGATATTAAATTGTGGACCAAAGAAAACATGGATGTCTTTATGACTAGAGCAGAGGACATGTTAAAGATGCTAGATAACAATACAAACGATACAGATATAGTAGAAGATGTATTTGGTGAGGTAACAACAGCAGTTGTTAGAGCATGTCCAGAGTGTAATAGTCCAGACTGGATAGAGGACAACAGGGAAAAAAAGGCAAGTGATGAACGCTTTTCAAAGATACCTTCATGGAGTTGCAGCACATACCAAGGCAACAATGGTTGCGGTTGGACTGCATGGGGAGATACTGATTGTCCAAAAGAGTGGCTATAGAAGATGGTATATCAATTAATGTGGACAAACTTAAAGCTAAGTTGCAGGAAAGATACCCTAACTACAATTTTGATATACCACCTCCACCAGATACTAAACATAAGTCACCGCATAATTGTAAATTTAATAAAGTATTTTATTACGATATGGAAGGAAACAAATACTGCGGTTGTAGATACAAAGAGGTAGATACAAACAATATACACAAATGGGAATACAAAGTGTGTCACGCACTTGTAGAAAAAGCAGAACAAGGAGGAGAACAAGATGCCATACCATTTTGAAGAGATGAGTAAACCATTACAAGAGTTTTGGGGAAAGCAAAAAGAAATTGGTAATGTCAAAGCTACACCTCATTCAGGTAATTGTATGTTGTGTGCAAACACATTAACAAAACAAGACACAGACCACAGTGTATGCAATATATGTTGGGTTAAATTAGGCAGCGATAATGAAGTGTAAAATTTGTGGTCATGATTTGTCTATTGGATGGCGTAATGGTGATAAAGATGAAGATTTAGTTGCTTGTCATAATTGCGAAAAACAATGGGAAGTTGCTGAATATTTTGGAGAACATTAATGAGCAATACACATAAAAATAGTTACGAATCCAGGAATAGTGGAGAAGATATGGCAGATATAGCCATGCAAAATTATCTAGAAAAAATAGAATTAGTAGAATATAAAGATTACCTCCGCATAGGAACAGACCCTAAAATTAACAAGCTAGATTTATTTTGGTATGCAACAGAAATATTATTGTTACCTGATTATATTGTTGTACAAAAAGGTTACATATTTTTTGTAGAAGTAAAAGGTACTAAGCGACTTAAAGCATCAGATTATTACAAAATACAAGAAATGGACTGGAAAGGCAGCAAGTACAGAGAAGTTAAAGTTGGATTAATGTATTTTAGTAATAAAAACGCAGAACCTAAATGGTACCCTGCTAATGTATTAGTAGATATATGGAAAGATTCAGATATACCTATGAAGTATTACCCAGAATTAGATTTTAAAGGAAACAAAAAAGCATACAAGGAGATACCATACTAGAATCTATTATCTTATCCTGCATGATGTACATAACTGGACCGCTTACTCCAAACATGTTACAAGATTACAAATGGTGTGACAGTACTAATGAAAAAGTACAGCAAGTTTCTAACTGGACACATTTGGTCAGCACTTTTTTTGAAAAAAAAGATACACAACAAGCATTATTAATTATTTATTGCGAAAGCAGAGGTAAATCTAGTGCTGTTGGACATAACAAAAATAAAACATACGACATAGGATTGTGGCAATTTAACGACACGACATTTGCATGGTTACAAGATAAGTTAATTAATATGACTGGTAGTTGGAACAGGTTTGACCCTATATTTTCTACTAAACTTGCTAGTTGGTTAGTGTACAATGATGGTTGGCATCATTGGAATAGTAGTAAACATTGTTGGGGAAGGTAGTATAATAAAACTATGTCAGTATATGCAAAAGCTATGGCACAAAAAGCTATGGAACAAAAACAAAATAATTTTAAAGAAACTGGAATATACGAAATAAATATTCAAAGTCAAAAAAGAGAATCTAAGTTAGAAAACCAACCAGAAAC
>MDTG01228005.1_pt1 | contig 30521 bp, 29 predicted proteins | sample 811421 | NCBI WGS metagenome assembly MDTG01 (sample SAMN05326645, study PRJNA326480) | marine metagenome | isolation source: seawater | place: Pacific Ocean: South East | collected 2011 | reverse complement strand
ATTAATTTCATGCGCAGGAAGAAGAGTTGAGCTAGTTAAATACTTTAAAGAATCACTTATTAAAATAAATCCTGATGCAAAGATTTTTGCTTCTGATTTAAATCCAAACTTTTCGCCTGCATGTTATTTTGCAGATGACATTATTAAAACAATGCCAATTGCTGATGATAATTATATTGATAACTTATTAACTGTATGTGTAAAAAATGACATTGGTTTAATAGTACCTACAATTGATACCGAGTTATTAGTTCTCTCTCAAAATACCCAACTGTTTTTAGATAATGATATTGAAATTGTTATTTCTTCTCCTGATTTAATTTCAAAATGTAGAGATAAAAGAGTTACGCATGATTTATTTAATAACATTGGTATTCAAAGTCCTACAATATATGAAAAATCAAATATTATTTATCCATGTTTTTGTAAACCCTATGATGGAAGCAATAGCAGTGGAGCTAGCGTAATCTATTCAAAAAATTATCTGACTCCAGAAATTGATAAAAATGAAAAAAATATTTTTATGGAGCTAGTTCCAGAAAATTATAAAGAATACACTGTTGATGCCTATTTTGATAGAAATGAAGTTTTAAAATGCCTAATACCAAGAGAAAGAATTGAAGTAAGAGCAGGGGAAGTAAGCAAAGGTATCACTAGAAAAAATTATGTTTATAACTACTTAAAAGATAAATTAAAATTGCTTGAAGGAGCGAGGGGATGCATTACTGTTCAAGTTTTTGGTGATCCCATATCAGAGGATATCAAAGGTCTCGAGATAAACCCCAGATTTGGAGGTGGCTTTCCGTTAGGCTATTCAGCAGGCGGCACTTTTCCTGAGTGGATTTTGGGTGAATACATTCAAAACATTGAGATTGGATTTTATGAGGATTGGAAAGATAATTTGTTGATGCTCAGATATGACTCCATGGTAATTAATGAAAATTAAATTAGCAGAAGCTTATTTTGTATTTGATTTAGATGACACAATTTATAAAGAGATTGATTATAAAATTTCTGGAATAAATTATTTAGTAAAACAAATTTCAAAAATATATGGCGTAAATCTTGAGGGCTCTTCTTTCTATAACATGGATAATTTTATCCAGGAGATTCAATGTCAACTTGAAATACCAAGTGAGGTTGCTCAGTCATTTTTATGGCAATATAGAAATCATAATCCGAAAATCGATATTAAAAAAGATATTAAGGATATGCTTTATCACATTAAGAAAAACTCATCAGGGATTGCAATTCTAACTGACGGAAGATCAATTACTCAAAGAAAAAAAATTAGAGCATTAGGTCTTGAGGATATACCAGTATATATTTCAGAAGAATATGAAAGTGAAAAACCTGATCATAAAAGATTTAAGATGATTGAATCAAGTAATCCATCCGTTAACTATATTTATGTTGGCGATAATGTATCTAAAGACTTTATTACTCCGAATAAAATGGGTTGGATCACTATTGGCATAAAGGATAACGGACTTAATATTCATCAACAATCAATCTCTGATTTCTCAGAAGATTATTTACCTAATTTTTGGATAGAATCAATTGCAGATCTCAGAGAATACTTTTATTAACTTTGAATCTATACAATTTGAAAGAAAATAATTCTCATCAAAAGGCACCACTAACAATAATAGATAGATTAAAATTTATTGATGGCAAAGAAGCTTTGTATGAAAGATCTTGTTTATAGGCAGATGCTTCTAAAACCCAAAATTATTTTGGGCAATAGTTATTATTGGGGGAATTTGTGACTTTATTTTTTAGCTGGTTTTTCCTTAGTGAAAAAATTAAAGTTACACATTTTTTTGCACCTAATATAAATCGTTATTATCATTAAAAATGATGTTTTTATAGGAGTTTTTAAATGTCTAAAAAAATATTGATCGCAGGAGCAGGTGGAGCGCCAACTGAAGGTGTGGTGCATTCATTAAAATTGAATCCTGAAAATAAGGTTATTGGAATGGGATCAGAGCCATCTGATTTAGTACTTTCTAAAGTAGATCGAAAATATTATATACCGTACGCTAATACTGCAAGTTACAAAGATAGATTGCTCAATATTTTAAATAATGAAAAACCAGATTTAGTTCACTTTCAAAATGATCTGGAAATATTTCATGCTTCGTTGATTAGGGATCAGATATTAGGCACAGGTACTAAAATATTTATGCCTGAACATTCCGTTATCGATACTTGTGTTCATAAATATAAGTCCTATAAAGCGTTTTCTGATGCAGGTATTGTCGTACCCAAAAACATTGAAATTCATCGTGAGGAAGATTTAAAGCTCGCGTTTGAGGAGCTTGCGGATGAACGAGGAAAAATCTGGCTTAGAGCTAGTGGTATTGGAGGAGGCGGTAAAGGCGCTTTGCCCACTAGTGATTATGCATTTGCAAAATCATGGATTCAACATCACGACGGTTGGGGTGAATTTATTGCAGCTGAAATGCTAACACCAAAAACAGTCACTTGGCTTTCAATATGGCATGATGGAGAACTCATAGTTGCTCAAACGCGTTCGCGCGAGGGCTGGACTCATGGGAATAGAGCAATATCTGGTGTGACTGGAGTCACTAAAATAGGTGTTACTTGCTCTGATAGACAGGTAACAGAAATTGCAGTTGCATCCGTTAAGGCCGTGAGTGAGAAGCCTCATGGAATTTTTGGCGTTGACATGGCTTATGATAAAAAAGGGACTCCCAATCCAACCGAGATTAATATTTCAAGATTCTTCACGACCGTTCGATTCTTTACCGAGGCGGGCATCAACTTCCCAGAAGTTTTCAAGCAGTTGGCTTTATGTGAGCCTCTTTCAATTAAAAAGGGTGTAATTAATCCATTAGAGGATGGATTAATGTGGGTCAGGGGAATGGACAGAGATCCACTTCTGACTACAAATGCGTTTATGGAGCAAGAAATTAACTTTAAATGAAAATTTTAGTAACGGGTGCGACAGGCTTTATTGGTAGTCAGATTATTATATCTTTAATCAAAAAATATGGGGATGACTCAGTTGTGATATTGAGTTCTAAAAATTCTGTGGGTCTAACTTGTTTTAAATATCGCAATATGCAAGATTTTGGCTCGGAAGCCACTTCATTTGATGATATAACTCATGTTATTCATGCGGGTGCGTTCATCCCTAAAGAGACTGATCAGGCAAGCAATATTAAAGCATGTTGTTCAAATGTTGATTTTACAAAGACACTACTTTCACACAACTTTAGATCTTTAGTTCGCATTTTAAATATTAGTACTGTAGATGTATATGGAGCTACTAACGGAAGGCTATCAGAGAAATCTGTCATTCGTCCAGTGAGTTTATATGGTTCATCTAAACTATATTGTGAGGATATGGTTAAAACATTCTCTGCAACAAGTAAGACTAGTTATATTAACTTGCGTTTAGGACATGTTTATGGGCCTGGTGAAGAAAAATACAAAAAGATATTGCCATTAGCTATCAAAAATATTTTGGCTGAAAAGCCTGTTGAGCTTTGGGGCGATGGGTCTGATTTGAGAAGTTTTATTTTTATTAATGATGTGGTGGAATCAATAATGAATGCTTTAACGTTCTCAAAAAATAACATAGATATAAACATTACATCTGGAAATGCAGTTTCTATCTTGGAGTTGTTGCAAATATTAAAGTCTGTTAGCTCCAAATCCATGACAATAATAAATAGAGATTCAAGCCATATTAAAAGAGATTTGATCTTTGATAATAGTTATCTACTTCAGACTATTTTGCAAAAAGAAACCGATATAAAACATGGTCTTAAAAAAGAGTATGAATATATGAAGAGCAAATATGAAAATAATATTTGATCTGGACGGAACTCTTATATGCGCTAAAAAACGGTTACATGAGCTATTCCTGTATCTATTAAAGGATGAACATATTGACTATGACACTTACTGGAACCATAAATTTTCTGGAAGTAAAAATGTTGATATATTGCGGAATTACTTTGATTATTCAGACGCTAAGATCGATATGTTTTTAATAAGTTGGATGAATAAAATTGAAAGCGACTATTACTTGGATATGGATGTGATGATTTTGGGAGCAAAAAAAACTTTAGAAAAGTATAGAGAGGATAATGAACTTTATATTTGTACGTCTAGGCAGTCTGCATTACAGGTGCATAAGCAATTAAAGAATTTAGGTGTACTTGACTTTTTCCAAGAGGTTTTTGTTACTGAGCATAAAGTTAGTAAGGAGGAAATTATTAAAGGAAGCGGTATTATATTTTCAAAAGAGGACTGGATAGTAGGCGATACTGGATATGATATTAACACAGGAAAGAAAATTGGCGTTAATACTTGTGCAGTCTTAAGTGGTTTTATGTCTGAGAGATCTTTAGGTGACTACTCACCTGATCTGATGATTGAAAATGTTTCATGCCTTGATATATGAAAAGCAGATTTTGAAAAGTTACATAGGCTTAAATCCCAATTCCCATAATTTTTCTTCACTTGTAAAGACCCATTCTTTCGTTTCTTTTGTAAACAAACTTTTAAAGTTCTCCTAATACTTCACTTCATAAGAGGTAACTCAAGTAATACAGAGAATTAGAGGTTCAAATTTCCACATATTAATTATTCAAAGAAAGGATTGTTTAGCAGGGGATGAATTTCCTTATTTATTAATACCAGCAATGCTTTTAATTTAAATTGATTTATTTTTTGAGTATTTTAATGATATGCATTTATAATGGCCGTCACAATTACATTAATACATAACGAATGTTTGGCATCAAAAGATACGAAATGTTACTTGAAGAAATTTCTTTAAATAATTGTGAATTTTCTACAGAATGGACTCAAGAAACAAATCCTAATACTATCTTTTTGAGACATGATATCGACTTCAGCATTCAAGACGCATTAATTATTGCAGAAAAAGAAAAAAAACTAGGCGTTAAATCTACATTTTTTTTTATGCTCACTTCTAACATGTACAATATTTTCTCATCACTGAATCAAGAGCGGATAAATCAAATAATTAATATGGAACATAAAGTTTCAATTCATTTCGACCCAACAGCTCATCTAAGTTTGGATCCTTTTTTAGATGAAAAAATTATCTTTGAAAAAACTTTTAATATCAATGTTGATATTGTCTCAATTCATAGACCAGGCATTTTTCTTAAAAATAATAATCAAAATTTATTTGATGTTCCTCATACTTATCAAGATCGTTATTTTAAAAACATGAGATATATTTCTGATTCAGGGGGGGAAGACATACAGTCAAAGTTAAATAATTATTTTGCTGATGATTCTAGAGTAGGTCTTCACCTTCTTCTTCATCCAATATGGTGGACTCACCAATCTCCAGACCCAACTTCAACTTTAAAAAGATGGATTAGCAATCAAAATGATTTTTTTAATAGTGAGACTGAACTAAACTGTAGGGCTTTTAAAAGATAATGGAAGTTTACTTATTTGGTTGCAAAGACACCTCTCTCCATATTTCGAAGTTTCTAAATAGACAAGGGGTTGATATTAATTTAATTACTATTGATGTGGAATTAGCTAAAAAGAATGAAGTAGCCGGTTATATTAATCTGCAAGATTTTCCACAATACTTTAAATCTATTTATGTCGCTAAATCCTATTCTTTAAAAGATTCTAATGACATAAATTATTTTACAAAACAAGCAAATTGTAGTCTTGGATTTTGCATAGGATGGCAAAGACTAATACCTCCAAGTGTTCTTGATAATTTTAATTTTGGTATTCTCGGTATGCATGGGAGTGCAAGAGATCTTCCTTTTGGAAAGGGAAGGTCACCAATGAATTGGTCAATTATTGAGGGCAGGAAATTTTTTCATACAAACTTATTTAGATATCAGGCTGGTATTGATAATGGCCCAGTTTTAGATAAAGCTATTTTTTCTATCAATTCATCTGATACAGCTGAGACCATGCATTTTAAAAATGTGGTTGCAATGACTGATTTAATAAATCGAAATATTTCAAAGCTATTCAGTAACAATGCTCAATATAAGAATCAGACCACAGATAAGGGTGAAACATTTTATCCAAAAAGGTCTCCAGCTGATGGGATTATTGATTGGAGCGATGATATCTATAATATTGAACGATTAATTAGAGCTGTAGCACCTCCTTTTTATGGTGCAATAGGTATTATAAATAGAAATGAAATAATCATTTCAAGAGCCTCTATATTTTATACTGATGTCGAAACTCACCCATTTCTTGAATATTCGCATGGGGAGATCCTAGAAATATTTCCAAATAATAAATTTTTAGTAAGGTGCTCTAATGGTGTTTTATTGGTTCATGAATATGAGGGTGAAAATTTCGACCTTGGAGACTCGTTTGAGTTAAAAGAATCTCCATATGTAAATTTTGAACGTAATGTTCATGGGTTCTTTGATACTTAGGATATTAAATTTAAATTACGCCTTATGACAAGTAACATAAAAAAAATTCTTACCATTGTTGGAGCTAGGCCTCAGTTTATAAAAGCGGCTGTTATTTCGAGACTTATTATCCATCAGTACAAAGAATTTGAAGAAGTGATGGTCCATACGGGTCAGCATTTTGATCAGAATATGTCAAAGATATTTTTTGAAGAGCTTGAAATTAAATCTCCAAAGTACTCGCTAGATATAAATAATGTCTCGCATGGTGAGATGATAGGTCAAATGATAATCGAGCTTGAAAAAATACTGATTATTGAAAAACCCTCATGTGTGTTGGTTTATGGAGATACAAATTCAACTCTTGCCGGTGCCATTGCAGCAAAAAAACTTAATATCCCTGTTGCTCATATTGAGGCTGGAGTAAGAAATTATGACGAATCTATGCCAGAAGAGAGCAATCGTTATTTAGTTGATAGATTGGCTGAAATTAATTTTTGTTGCACCGATCTTGGCATCATTAATCTTAAAGATGAGGGATATTTGTCTGCAAATTTAAATAAAAAAGTATATATGACCGGTGATTTAATGTATGACGCAGCACTCTATGAATCTTCAAAAGATTTAAAGATATCAAATTTTAGCAGAGAAATTATTGAGAGCCCCAATAGTTATATCTTAACGACCATTCACCGAGCGTCAAATACAGATAATGAAACTATCTTAGAATCGATTATCACGAATTTAAATTCAATTAATAACAAGAAAAAAATTATTATGCTAGCTCATCCCAGAACAAGAGCAAAATTAAAGAACTTTAATATTATTCCGGAGTTTCCATTACATGATCCTGTTGGCTACTATGATACGTTACAACTTATAAAAAACTCTTCACTAGTAATAACTGATTCGGGCGGTCTTGTTAGGGAGGCATATTTTTTTAATAAAAAAAGTCTATTACTTCTTGATAATCCTCTTTGGCCTGAGTTAATCGAATCAAAAGCCTGTGTGAACGTTCCTCCGTTAAAAATGAATCTTTTTAATGCTTTTCAAGAAATAGAAAATACTAATATTAATTGGCCTAAATATTTATTCGGTGACGGCAATGCTGGCAATAAGATACTTGATCATTTAAAAAATTTTCTTGGTTCATAGTTGAAAACTCTTAATTCCCAAAAAGATTCTTCCATTGTTATCGTTACTACAGCTTTTTATCCCGAAAATGCAATAGGTGCAGTGAGATTAACTTACCTTGCAAAAAATTTATCAAGTTTTTATAAGCAAATTACTGTTATATGTCCCTCTGAGACGAATATTTTAAATATTGATTCAACCCTAAACATTACAGATATTTCTAACATTTCCATTCTTCGAATTAACAATTTTTATCTTTTTGAAGTTCTTCAGAAATTTAGAGATAGAATTTTATCTGGCTCAAAAGGATCAGAGTTGCTCGGATCCATAAAAAATTCTAAAAAGAAAAAATCTCTTATAAAGTCTTTTGCTTATAATTTTTTTTTGCGTTTCTATACCCATGCTAAGAATCTAAACTTTTTTCTAAAATCATTTATTCTTTTTAGATCAATCAAAAAAAAACATTCTTTTGAAATACTTATTTCTAGTTACCCAAGTTACTCCTCTCATCTAGCGGCCTTGTTCATAAAAAAACAAATACCTGAAATTTTCTGGGTTGCAGATTTTAGAGACCCTATGGTTTATCCGTCACTTGGAGACTCTAAATTATTAAGCTATATCCAACAAAAATCTCTTGTTAATGCTGATTTAATCACAGTAATTTCTAATGGTGTAAAAGACATGATCTGTCAGTCGATCAAAAATGATAATGTAAAAGTTCTTCATAATGGGTTTGATGAGTTACCAAGATTTAATAATCCCCAAATATTAAATAAAGAAAATATAAACTTTACATATTCAGGTAGCTTATATGGTGGTAAAAGAGATCTTTCAATATTTTTTAAATTTTTACATAGATTTTTAAAAGAAAACGAGCATTATAAAAACTCGATAAGAGTTAATTATGCCGGATCAGATTTTAATTCAATTAAAAAAATAGCAGTAACAAACAAACTTGATAGTTACCTAATAGATCATGGTAAGGTTGATAGACTGTCATCTCTTCAAATGCAATATGAATCAGACTTCATTCTTGTTGCCACCTGGAATACCATAAGTGAGCAAGGTATTCTTACTGGAAAAGTCTTTGAAGCATTAATGCTTAATAAAAAAATTGTTGCTACCATCTCTGGAGATAAAGAAAATAGTGAGCTAAAAGAACTTATCGACACCCATGGGGCCGGCATCGCATTAGAATCTAATTTTATTGACAGCAAGGACTATTTTAATTTTTCTCAATTGATTCTTTCAAGCAGCAATAACTCTTCAAGTTTTGATGATCTAAAGTCAAATCATCCTTTTAAAAAATTTCATTTCAGTGAACTTTCTAAAAAATTAATATCCTACATTGAGCTGTTAAAATAGATGATCTTGCAGTGTAAATATAAAGGACATAATTCTTATTTAGATCTACCACTCTTATACATATTTTTATTTAGCAGATTTTTCTGAGCTATAGTTTTTAGCAATAATCTGGTAATATCAAACCAAATATCTGAATAGTATTTCTATCTTCTAGACTTGCTATAGTAGATCATAACTATAAATAAAAAAAATTCTTCAGGATATAATTTTGAATACTATAAATGATAATATTAAAACAAGATCCCATCAAAATGATATAAAAATACATGAGTTAATAGCAGTTTTTAAGAAAAATATTCTTTCAATTATAGGCGTATCAATTATTATTTCTGCTTCAGCCATTACTTACTCCTTAACTCTGCCAAACGTATATACATCTGCAGCATTATTAATGCCTACAGAAAAGAAATCTGATGCGAGTGGGATGTTGGGAGCTTACAGTGCAGTTGCTGGGCTTGCTGGAATATCCATGCCAGCAGGAGGTGGAGGTCAATCAACAGAGGCCATTACAAGAATTACCTCATATGAATTTTTTAGCAAGTTCTTTTACCCTAAAATTAAATTAGAAAATCTTGTTGCTGTTAAAAGGTGGAACTCTGAGTCAAATACTTTTACCTACGATAGCAGATACTTTAAAAATCAAAAATGGGTTGCTAAACCTTCAAAACAATCTGCCTTTAAAGAGTATCTGAAAATGATTAAGGTTTCTCAAAATCTTGAAACTCAGTTTGTAACTGTTGCTGTGAAGCATCATTCTCCAATCATTTCTCAGGGGTGGGTAGATCTAATTGTAAAAGCAATTAATGAGAGCATGCGAAATGCAAAGAAGATTAAGGTCATAAATTCACTTAATTTTTTAAATGAACAGTCAAGCAAAACAAATTATGAGGAAGTAAGAATTGCACTTGCATCACTACAAGAAGAACAAATGAAATCCTTAATGCTTATTGAATCAAATAATGATTATATCTTTGAAATTATTGATGGATCAATTGTTCCTGAGAAAAAATCAGGGCCATTAAGATTTTTTATTGTATTGTTTTCAACAATCCTAGGTTTCATAGTTTCTAGCGCTTTCTTTGTAATGAAGCATTTTTTTCGATCATCTAATCATTTTTAAAATTATCTTAAGATAGTAATCAATGAAGCTGCAAATCTGTGACAACTTTTCTTAAAAAAATTACACGATTTCTCGGCGATAATGAGTGGATAGATGCTAGCAACTCAAATCTATGGTCGCGTGATTGGCTAGATAAATTTGGAGAAATTCCAATTGGCGTAGCCATCCCAAGTTCAACAAATCAAGTTAGCAATATACTTAAACTGTGTTACAACTATGAGGTATCAGTAATCCCTCAGGGTGGAAATACGAGCTTAGTAGGAGGAAGCGTTTCAAATAAAAAAGGAGGGTTAATACTCTCTATGAGCAGAATGAATGATATCTCCTCCCCGGATTTGATTGGAAGGTCTGTTGAAGTTGGTTCTGGTGTAATACTTGAGAATCTTCATAAAGAACTAAAAAAATCTAATATGATTCTCCCAATGCATTTAGGCTCTCAAGGTAGCGCTCAAATAGGTGGTTTAATATCCACAAATGCTGGTGGTACTCATGCATTCAAATATGGCATGATGCAAGATTTAGTTTTGGGGATGGAGGTTGTTTTGCCAGGTGGTCAAGTATGGAATGGAATGCGTTCAGTACAAAAAGATAACACTGGATATCAGTTACGCAAGATTTTCTGTGGGGCCGAAGGATCACTTGGAGTCATTACAAAGGCTATTTTAAAATTAACGCCTGCTCCAAAGAAACAAATAACTGCTTTAGTTTCATTTAATGATATTAATAGTTTAATTAAAGTAGCATCTAATATTAGATCAGAGATTGATGAATTTATTACTGCAATTGAGTTCTTTTCTGACTCGGGTTTGAAAATGATTGAAAAGCATATTTCGGGCTTTAGTATTCCAATTAGAAATAGGGCTTCCTTCTACCTTTTGCTGGAGGCATCAACTTCAACAGAAAAAATTTCACTTGAATCAATCTTCAGTTTCGCATTAGAGAAAGCCATGAAAGGGGAAGATCATGTGGATGCAATTGTCGCGTTAACCAATAAACAGAGAGCTCAGTTATGGCGTTTAAGAGAGGATCAGCCCGAAGGTCAAAGATTATCTGGAGCTCAATTAAAGCATGATATATCAGTTCCACCAGCTCATATTCAGAGCTTTCTTGAAACTGCAAATAAAAATTGCCAAAGGATTCTTAAAGGTGTCAGAATTAATGCTTTTGGGCATATAGGTGATGGAAATATACATTACAATATTTCTCCGCCTACCGGTAAAAAAGATTTTTTAAACACGGATAAAGATTTTGAATTAATGATAGCCAAGCTTGCAGCTGAGCTTGGGGGTAGTTTTGCTGCAGAACATGGAATTGGCACATCAAAAGTAGATTTAGCCGAAACTCTTAGAGATTATCAGGAAAGGGATATTATGCGAAGCATAAAGCGGTCATTTGATCAAAAAGCTTTACTCAATCCAGGAGTGGTGGTTCATGAAAAGGACTAAAAATATTTTAATAACTGGTGGCGCAGGGTTTATTGGCTCAGCTTTAATAAGACATATTATTCAAACTACCAATTATCATGTTCTTAATATCGATAAGCTCACCTATGCCTCTAATTTAAATGCTCTGTCATCTATTGAAAATAGTTCAAGGTATGAATTTAAACAAATAGATATCTGTGAAGATGCAGGACTTTTAGATATATTCAAAGAATATGATCCTGATTTGATAATGCACTTAGCAGCAGAAACTCATGTTGACAAGTCTATTGATTCTCCAAGTGACTTTATTCGTACAAATATTATTGGCACATATAATTTGTTAGAGCAAACTAGAAAATATTTGACTTACTCTGGTAAGGGGAATTTTAGATTTCATCATATTTCAACGGATGAAGTGTTTGGTGATTTGCCTCATCCAGAAAATATTTCTGATAACGTCTCTGATCTTCCATTTTTTACTGAAACCAGTCCATATAATCCTAGCTCACCATACTCAGCCTCTAAGGCTAGTAGCGATCATTTAGTTCGGTCTTGGTTTAGAACATTCAATCTCCCTACTATTATTACAAATTGTTCAAATAATTATGGTCCTTTTCAGTTTCGTGAAAAACTAATTCCAATGTGCATCATGAATGCCCTTGAGAATAAAAATATCCCAATATATGGCATGGGAAATCAAATCAGAGATTGGTTATTTGTTGATGATCATGCAAAAGCACTTCTTATTGTTGCATTGCAAGGAAAGATTGGATCAACATATAACATTGGAGGTCATAATGAGATCAAAAATTTGGATGTTGTTTATTCTATTTGTAAAATTTTAGATCAACTGTCTCCAAAAAATAATTCTTATGCAGATCAAATTACTTTTGTTTCAGATAGACCCGGTCATGATATGCGTTATGCAATAGATGCGAGCAAAATCGAGAAGGACCTTGACTGGAAACCTGAGGAAACATTTCATACAGGCTTGAAAAAAACAGTTGAGTGGTACTTAAAAAATGTACATCAATATGATGAAGGCTAAGATGGTAAAGTCTTTAACTTTAAGGAGTTATATATGAAAGGGATTATTCTAGCCGGAGGTTCTGGATCAAGATTATATCCAGTTACCCGTAGTGTATCAAAACAACTTCTGCCGATTTATGATAAGCCAATGATCTTTTATCCGTTATCAGTTCTCATGATAGCTGGAATAAGAGATATTTTGATGATAACAACCCCGCAAGATAAAGATCATTATATTCATTTGCTTGGAGATGGTTCGTTATACGGAATCAATTTAAGTTATGAGATTCAGGAAAACCCTGATGGATTAGCACAAGCATTTTTAATCGGTGAAGATTTTATTGGTACAGATAATGTCTCTCTTATTTTGGGTGATAATGTATTTTGGGGGCAGGGCTTTAGCAATATTTTACAGAATGTTGCTGCTCAAAAAGCTGGAGCCACAATCTTTGGGTATCAAGTAAAAGATCCAAGACAATTTGGCGTAGTGGAATTTGATGATCAACTTCAAGTACTTAGCATCGAAGAAAAGCCATTAAATCCAAAGTCTAACTTTGCTGTTACTGGATTATATTTTTATGATAATCGTGTTGTTGAAATAGCAAAATCCATTCAACCCAGTGCTAGAGGTGAGTTAGAGATAACAAGTGTCAATCAAAAATATTTAGAATTAGGTAGTTTAAATGTTGAGCTACTGGGGCGTGGCTTTGCTTGGCTTGATACAGGTACCCCAGAAAGTCTTCACGAGGCATCATCTTTTGTTGCGACAATTGAAAAAAGACAGGGTTTTAAAATTGCTTGTCTCGAGGAAATTGGTTGGAGAAATGGTTGGATTACAACCAGTGATTTACTTAAATCTGCCAATAACTCTAAATCTTCTTCATATGGAGAATACTTGACAAGTTTAATCGAAAATCATGACCTTTAGGCTATGATTCAAACCTTTATTAAGGACTCATTTATTTATTCGATTCCGATAATTATAAGCCGTGGCCTTGGGATAATTTTACTTCCAATCTATACCAGGATAACTTCAGCAGAAGAGTTGGGAGCTTTAGAATTATTTTTTGCTTTTGGAAATCTGGCTATGATAATAATTACATTAGAAATATCTCAAGCTATAGCTAGATTCATTCCTGAGTTACCTTTAGGAAAGAAGAGAAATGAATATAGCTCTTCAGGATTTATTTTTACATTTTTAAGCTATTTATTTTTTGCATCACTTTTTTTTAGCTTTTCAAACGAGCTAGCACTTTTGATTACAGGAGTGGATTATTTTAATAAAGAGTTTGAGAAAGTAATTCTTTATATATTTACTAGTGGAATATTTTATTATCTTCAGAATTTACTCAGATTTGAGGGTAAAAGCGGCACTTATGCATTTATCTCAATCCTATATGCTTGTTTAAATCTTTTTATAACAGCAATTTTGGGGTTAGTATTTTTTTTAGGCTTTGATGCAATTCTATATTCATTGATAATTAGCAATTTGACTGTAATGATTTTAGCAATGTTTGCGCTAAGGCACTCTTTATCCTTACGATTTAGTATCCATGCGCTAAGAGAACTTTTTTTCTTTTCTTTTCCCTTGATACCTGCAAGTTTTTTTGTTTTTTTAAGTTTATACATAGATCGTATAATGATAAGTTCAATGTTAGGTCTTGATGCGGCAGGCTTGTATGCAGTTGCTTTGAGGTTATCATCAGTTTTTGCAATTATTATAGTAGGCTTTAGGTTGGCGATATTGCCTTTGATATATAAGAATCAAAGTGCTCCAAATACACCACAGGATCTTTCAGTAATCTTTAGAAATTTTGTTGCATTAGCATTAATTTTTTTTATATCTTATTCTTTTTTAGTAGATGATGTTGTAAAGCTGCTCACCTCGCCTTTGTATTTTGGTATTACTTCAATCATTCCAATTCTTACTGTTGCAATATGCTTTGCAAATATTAATGTTTTTATGCCCGGCGCAGCGATTAGAAAAAAGACCCATATAATTATGTGGATAAGCCTTCTTGTATCCATTATAAATTTTCTCATGAATTTTTTATTAATACCTCAATTTGGAATTTTGGGCGCTGCTCTTGCTACTGCTTTTGGTTATACTATTGGTTTTATTTGCCATTCATATTTCAGTCAACAGCTTTATTTCGTTCCCCATGAGTGGCCTAAATATATTGCTAATTTACTAGCTGCATTTGTTGTAGTTATTATTTATTTTTTTATAAAACATGATCTAGAGACTCTAGCAAGCATTGTTTTTCGCTTGATAGGATTAACAGTTTTGATACTGATAATGATCAAAACACAGCTTATTCGGGTGGATGAACTAAGAAATATATATTTTTCTTTAACGAAGAAAACTTCTTATGAATAGGTAAATTATGTGTGGAATATTAGGTGGTTGGCATCATGGAAATAGTTTTTCTGAAAATACAATTCATTCGGCGCTTAATGAAATGCATCATAGAGGTCCTGATGATAGAGGTTATGAAATTTTCAATATCAGAAACGAAAGCATTTTAATGTTAGGGCATACTCGACTTTCAATTTTAGATTTGTCTGAAGCTGGTCATCAACCAATGTCATCATCAAATAATCGTTTTAATATAGTTTTTAACGGAGAAATATATAACTATAAAGAGTTAAGAAACAAGCTCAAGCAACAAGGTTGTAAGTTTTATTCAGGCACAGACACAGAAGTTTTATTATCAGCATGGGAATTCTGGGGAGCAGATTGTTTAAATATGTTAACAGGGATGTTTGCATTTACAGTATTTGATAAAAAATTAAATACTCTCACAAGTGTGCGTGACGGCTTTGGCATAAAGCCTTTTTATTATGCTATTAAAGATGGTTCATATTTTTTTGCATCAGAATTAAATGCACTATTTTCTCTAAGCAACTTTAAAAAAGAAATATGCAATCAAAAAGCCTATGATTATCTTGTTAGGGGAGAATATGATAATGATGAACTATCATTCTTTGATGGCATTAAACATTTGCTTCCAGGGTCTTTAATTGAATTTAATCTAAATTCAGGAAAAATTGAAAGAATTGAAAAATGGCATGTTTTCGAAACTCGGGAAGTAGAAAACCTTTCTTTTAGTCAGGCTGCTGAAGCATTAAGATTTCAATTTCTTGAGAATATTAATTTGCATTTACGAAGTGATGTTCCGCTGGGAGCTGCATTATCAGGAGGTATAGACTCATCAGCAGTTGTCTGCGCCATGAGATATCTAAATCCGCACACAGAAATCAATACATTTAGCTATATTGCAAAAGGTAGCCCTGTTTCGGAAGAGTACTGGATTGATTTAGTGAATGATCATGTGTCAGCTAATGCTAATAAAGTTATAGCCGATAGCAAGGATTTTATTGAAGATATAGACACATTGATAAATCTTCAAGGGGAACCATTTGGGAGCACAAGCATTTATGCTAGTTATCGTGTTTTTAGATTAGCAAAAGAAAAGGGTATTACCGTTACTCTTGATGGTCAAGGGGCTGATGAGTTGCTAGCTGGCTACAGAGGTTACCCAATTGAAAGAATGAAAAGTTTTATTGATACCAATGATCTAAGAGGCCTTCTATATTTTGTAAAAAATTGGAGCAACTGGCCTGGCCGATCATTTTCAGATAGTCTTAAATGTCTGGGCTATTCAATAGCTCCAAAGCATTTATCGCATACATTAGAGAATTTATTTTTACGAGACAGAACTCCTAGTTGGCTAGACAAAAATTTTTTGTCCGATATTGATGCAAATGCTAATTTTAAAATTGATGGTAAAACAAGTGAATTTCACGGAAGAAATGTTATAAATAGATTGGTAACGTCCTTGCAGCAGAATGGAATACCTCAATTGCTTAGGCATGCTGACAGAAATTCTATGGAATTTTCTGTAGAAAGCAGAGTTCCATTCTTAACCAAGTCAATGGCTGATATGACTCTGACCTTACCAGAGAAATACTTAATATCTAATGAAGGAGAAACTAAAAGTGTTTTTCGTGAGGCCATGAGAGATATTGTTCCAGATATGATCTTAGATCGAAGGGATAAAATAGGATTTTTAACACCAGAAAAGCAATGGCTTCATGAGAATTCATTGTTCTTTAGAGATTATCTAATACAAGGAATTAACTCACCCATTTTCAATCAACTCACTTTAATTAAAGAATTCGATCGATGTATTGAGAACGTGCAATCAAGTAAAGATATATGGCGTTGGATAAATTTTGTAAGGTGGTGCCAGTTAAATAACATGTAATTATTAAAATTAAAATTAAAATTAAAATTAAATTTTAAGATACTTGTTGCAGGCTTATTTTTCTTTTTAATTTATTCAGATACCTCAAGCTTTCAAATGTATAATGTGCAGAAATTAATTGGATTTTTATGTTTGATTTAGATAAAACAAAAATAGCTATTATAGGATTGGGATATGTCGGTCTTCCATTAGCAGTTGAGTTTAGTAAAAAGTTTTCTGTAATAGGTTTTGATATTAGTGAGCAAAGAATTCAGGAGCTTCAAAAACATTATGATGTTACTTTGGAGGTAAGCGAGCAAGATTTATGCTCTGCTGATAATTTAGTATTTTCAAGCAATGAACAAAAATTAGCAGATTGCAATGTTTTCATAGTCACCGTTCCAACTCCCATTGATCAGCACAATCAACCAAACTTGAATCCTATAAAAAATGCAAGCGAAATGATTTCTGCATTCATTGATAAAGGAAGTGTGGTTGTATTTGAATCTACTGTTTATCCAGGAGCAACAGAGGAGATCTGCGTTCCAATTATTGAATTGCATTCTAAATTAAAGCTAAATAAGGATTTCTTCGTTGGATATTCGCCAGAAAGAATTAATCCAGGTGACAAGGAGCATAAGCTTACTAGTATTCTCAAAATTGTATCAGGATCTAATCATGAATCTGCTAATTTTATTAACAAGCTTTATCAATCTATTATAACTGCTGGTACCTATTTAGCCTCATCCATAAAAGTGGCGGAAGCAGCTAAAGTTATTGAAAATACACAGCGTGATGTAAATATTGCTCTTATTAATGAGCTATCAATTATTTTTAATAAATTAGATATTGATACCCAAGAAGTTCTTGATGCAGCAGAAACCAAATGGAATTTTTTATCATTTAAGCCTGGTCTAGTAGGCGGTCATTGTATAGGCGTTGACCCATATTATCTCACCCATAAAGCGCAAGCAGAAGGATATCATCCTGAAATGATATTAGCCGGCAGGAGGCTGAATGATGAAATGCCAAAGTACGTTGTATCTCAGCTTGTAAAGAAAATGTTGAATAAAAAGATACAAGTCAATAGCGCTAAAATATTAGTAATGGGCTTTACTTTTAAAGAGAACTGTCCAGATATTAGAAATACCAAGGTTATAGATGTAATTTCTGAGCTTGAAGAATATGAAATTCAAATAGATATTCTTGATCCGTGGTGTAATCCAATAGAAGTAAAATCAGCGCATGGTCTCGATATAATTAAAGCCGATGAAGTAAAACACAATACTTATGACGCCATTCTTATGATGGTCAATCATCAGGAATTTAGCCAGCTTGGCGTTGAAAATATTCATGCGTATGGAAAAAAGAACTATGTTTTATATGATCTGAAGTGCATATTTACAAAAAATGATTCAGATATTAGGCTCTAAGAAAATAATACTTGTAAAAAATTTTTATGGATCATCAATTTGATTAACTATAACTCTCTCTTGGATGAGCTAAAGTCTTCTCCTAGAAACTGGCTAGTAACAGGTTCTGCGGGCTTCATTGGATCTAACTTAACCGAATTCTTATTAAAACATAATCAGAATGTCGTTGGTTTTGATAACTTTGTAACCGGATATGCAAATAATTTAGATCAAATTTCAAAATCTGTCTCTGCAAAACAATGGTCAAACTTTAAATTTATAGAAGGCGATATTAAAGATTTGAGTTCATGCAAAAGAGCATGTGTTAACGTAGATTATTTATTGCATCAAGCTGCACTCGGATCTGTTCCTCGTTCTATTGAAGATCCAATTAAAACAAATGAAGCTAATATCGTAGGGTTTTTAAATATGCTTGTTGCAGCAAGAGATGCCCATGTCTCTAGTTTTACTTATGCCGCAAGCAGCTCCTCATACGGAGATCACCAGAGCTTACCGAAAGTTGAAAACATTATAGGCAAACCATTATCGCCATATGCAGTGACAAAATATGTAAATGAGCTTTATGCTGATGTTTTTCAGCGTGAGTTTGGTCTAAAAACTACTGGCTTAAGATACTTTAATGTTTTTGGTAAAAGACAAGACCCATCAGGGGCATATTCTGCTGTAATACCAAGATGGATATCAGCTATGTGCAATCAAAAAGAAGTTACAATTTTTGGAGATGGACAGACATCGAGAGATTTTTGCTTTATTGATAATGTAATTCAAGCTAATATCCTTGCAGCAACCTCTTTGAGCCCAAAAACTCACCAAGTTTATAACATTGCATTTGGTCAAAGAACATCTTTAAATAATCTTTTTAAGATAATTCAACAGATTTTAGATAAATATCACGTAACATATAACAAAGATCCAATATATAAAGAATATAGGGCCGGAGATGTAAGGCATTCTTTGGCAGATATCTCAAAAGCTAGAGACTTGCTTCACTATAATCCAGTATTTTCTTTACAAGATGGAATTGAGTATACAGTTGATTGGTATGTAAAATTTTTAAAGGATAAATAAGGAGATTACTATGAAAAATTTTGCTCTTATTGGTGCAGCTGGATATATAGCTCCTCGCCATATGGCTGCCATTAAAGAAACCGATAATAATCTAATTGCGGCATTGGATCCAAATGATTCTGTAGGAATTTTAGATAGTTATTTTCCTAAATCACAATTCTTTACTGAGTTTGAAAGATTTGATCGATATGTTCACAAAATTAAAAGCGATAAAAATCTTGAAGATTTAGATTATATTTCAATTTGTTCTCCAAATTATTTGCATGACTCTCATGCTAGATTTGGTTTGAGAGTCGGAGCTGATGTAATTTGTGAAAAGCCATTGGTCCTGAACCCATGGAATATTGAAGGTCTAGCAAGTGTTGAAAAAAATACAGGTTCAAAGGTGAACACAATTCTTCAGCTTAGATTGCACCCTGCAATAAAGAGCCTAAAAGAAAAAATATCAAGTGATAGCGGCAATAAGAAATATGATGTTGATTTGACTTATATAACTTCTAGGGGAAATTGGTATCTTCATTCATGGAAGGGAGATACAAATAAATCTGGTGGAATTGCGACAAATATTGGAGTACATTTTTTTGATATGTTGCATTATCTTTTTGGGGCATTGCAGGAAAATGTTTTACATATGTCTGATATAACCAAGTCTGCAGGATATTTAGAATATGAAAAAGCCAGAGTAAGATGGTTTCTTTCTATCGATAGTAAAGACATACCTATTGATAGACTTAATGAGGATAAGTCAACATTTAGATCGATAACTGTGAATGGAAATCCTATAGAATTTTCAGGAGGCTTTACAAATCTTCATAAGATTTCATACGAAGAAATTCTTGCTGGCAGAGGCTTCGGTTTAGATGAAAATCTAGTAGCAATAGATACTGTAGCAACGATAAGACATTTAAAGATTACAAAAAAATTTGATATTCATCCATTTGCAAATGTTAAATAAAATGAAATATCAAGTTCATTCAAGTGCTATTGTAGATAAAGGTGCCAAAATTGGAAATGGTACAAGAATTTGGCATTTCGTTCATGTTTGTGCTGGAGCCAGGGTTGGCGATAGAGTATCCCTTGGTCAAAATGTATTCATTGGCAATGAAGTTTCGATTGGAAATGATTGTAAAATTCAAAATAATGTATCTGTATTTGATAATGTTTGTATTGAGGATGGAGTATTTTGTGGCCCATCGATGGTGTTTACAAATGTATATAATCCAAGGGCACTTATTGAAAGAAAAGACGAATTCAAAGATACTATTGTCAGAAAAGGTGCAAGCTTAGGTGCAAATTGCACCATAATTTGTGGTATTGAAATTGGAAAGTATGCATTTGTAGGCGCTGGAGCAGTTGTTCAAAAAAATGTTCAAGATTATGCCTTGGTTGTAGGGGTGCCATCAATTCAAATAGGTTGGATGAGTGAGAGTGGAGCAAGATTGGACATACCCTTGGAAGGTAATGCTGAGGGAAGGTGTTCAATTACAAATGATCTTTATATCTTAAAAGATTCTAAATTAAGTCGACAAAAAACAAAATATGATTAGTTTCATTGATCTTCGTTCACAACAGAAAGCCTTAAGTAAAGACATTGAAAATGCAATAAAAAATGTGCTTACTCATGGTAAATTTATATTAGGGCCAGAGGTTGATGAGCTAGAATCAAAATTAATTTCATATACTGGTGCTGACTATTGTATTAGTGTTGCAAATGGAACAGATGCTCTTCAGGTTGCATTGATGGCGCTAGAAATATCTTCAGGAGATGAAGTCATTGTTCCTGGATTTAGTTATATTGCTTCAGCAGAAGCACCTACTTTACTTGGTGCAAAGGTTAAATATGTTGATATTGATCCCAGCTCATTTAATTTAGATCCTCAAAAACTTGAATCAGCGATAACGAAGAAAACAAAAGCAATAATAGCTGTTAGTTTGTTTGGACAATGCGCTGATTTTCAATTAATTAATGAGATAGCAGATATGCATAACATACCGGTTATAGAGGATGCTGCTCAAAGTTTTGGTGCCAGTTTTAATGGCACTAAGTCATGTAATTTATCTTCAATTGCATGTACAAGTTTTTTTCCATCAAAACCTCTTGGGTGTTATGGAGATGGCGGCGCTATTTTTACATCTGACCAAAAATTGGCTGATGTGATGCGTCAAATTGCTCGACATGGTCAAAAGTCTCGATATCATCATGTAAGGGTTGGAATTAATTCCAGACTAGATTCCATTCAAGCTGCAATATTATTACAAAAATTAAAAATACTTGATTGTGAAATCCAAGGGCGTCAAAATGTTGCAAATTTTTATGATCAACATATTTCTCATCCTGGCTTGTCACTTCCAAAAATTTCTGTCTATTCTGAGAGTGCATGGGCACAATACACCATCAGAGCAAGCAACAGAGATTTGTTAAAACAAACCCTTGATGAAGCCAACATTCCATCGGTAATTTACTATCCATTACCTTTGAATAAGCAACCTGCGGTTGAGGCACCTAGTGATTTATTGCCAGAAGGAGATAGAGCATCCTTAGAGGTTCTGAGCATACCTGTTCATTCTTATTTAGATAGTCAATCGCTTGTAACAATTGTTGATGTAATTAATTCAACTCCACAAAAATGAAGATTGCTTTGTTAGGAGACATTGCTTTATTTGGACGCTTTTGTGTAACTAATAATAAAGATATTTTTAATCAACTTCTCTCAGTTAAACAATATTTATCTAGTTTTGATTATGTTGTTGGAAATTTAGAGACTCCATTTTCTGAGAATGAAAAGCCTGTGTGGGGGAAATCAGCAACTATTAAATCTCATCCTGAAAATATTTCAGTTTTAAAATGGTTGGGAATTACTCATGTAACCCTTGCAAATAATCATATGGGTGATTTTGGAATTACAGCATTCGAAAGGACAAAGGGTTTGCTTGAAAGCAAGGGCATTGATTGGTACGGAGCTGAAAATAAAAATTCTTTTATAAGGCACTCAGATGGCAATATAGCATTACAAGGTTATTGCTCCTATAACACAAATCCATCTAATATAAGTTTCAGAAAACGACATGGGTTGAATTATCTTGATCTAAGCAAGGCTTTAAAAGATCTTCAATATCATTCATCTTTGGGTTACTTAAATATTATATCTGTTCATTCAGGTCAGGAGCATGTTCATTTACCCAGCATTGAAGATATTACTTTTGCAAGACTTCTAGCTGAGGAAATGAATTATATTTATCATGGTCATCATCCTCATGTTATACAGGGTCATGAGCAATGGAAAAGTTCTGATATTTTTTATAGCTTAGGCAATTTCCTTTTCGATGACGTTTATACGAATAGGGATTTATCTACGCCCTTAATTACTTTATCAGAAGAAAATAAAACTGGCGCTATTGCAGAAATAGAGGTGTTTAATAACAAAGTGAAAAGATCTTGTATTACTCCCATTTATATTGCTTCCGATAAAGTGCTTGTTGGAGATGTGATAAAGGATTTTAGAATCTCAAGCTTTAATGAATATCTCAGCATGGCTGGATCAAGCCAATATAATGACATTCGTGAAGTCATGATTAAAAAATATATAAAAGGTCACTATAAAAAATCAAGAAATTTGAGGTGGTATCTTTCTAGATTAAATACAAACTCAATTGGCATAATATTGAAGGCTTTAGTTAACAAGAGGTTGTATGATTCTGCATTTCGATCAAAATTAACTTTGTTGGATGGTAAAAAATGAAACAAATAACAGTTGGAATCATTAAATCTGATTTCCATGGTAATCATTCTGGTTCATGGTCTAATGTTTGGATAGATTATTGTGTGGAAAATAATATTATTTATTCATTAATAGACTGGAGAAAGCTAGACTCATTCAATAAAATGAAAGAGCATAATATTGTGCTGTGGCATTTTAGCCACTATTCATATGATGAAATGAACTTCGCAAGGAGTATTTTAATAGCTCTGAAATCAACAGGCTGTATGGTATACCCAGATATTTCAGACGCTTATCATTTTGATGATAAGATCGCTCAATCATACGCACTTCAAGCTCTTGGTATCTCTACTCCCAAAAACTATCCTTTACACAGTAATAATGCTGTTGAAGAGTGGATCAAGAATGTTAATGATTTTCCTGTGGTTGCGAAGCTCAAAGCAGGATCAGGCGCATCAAATGTCAGTCTTATTAAAAATATTACTGAGTTAAGAAAATACTCTAATCAAATGTTCGGCAAAGGTATGGATGGAAAGCCTAAAGCTTTTCTTAAGATTAAATCTAATATTATGTCATCAAAGTCTTTAACTGATATTTTTCAAAAACTTAAACGGGCGCCAGAATTTTTTTTTTCAAGATCTCAGGGCTCATCTAGGGAAAGAGAAAGGGGTTACGTATATCTTCAAGAATATATTCCTAATGTTAAATATGATTTGAAGGTTGTGGTGGTAGGTGACAAGCTTAGTTTTATAGCTAGAGGTGTCAGAGATAATGATTTCAGAGCTTCTGGAAGTGGTAATTTAATTTCAGATAGATCATTGGTTGATAAGTCTATCATTGATATGGCATTTAGAGCTGCGGATTTGATGAAATCAGAGTGTACAGGTTTTGACATTATAATTAATCCTCAAAATAATAAACCAATAGTATTAGAGGTAAGTTATGGTTTTTCACACACAGCTCAACTTTTGCCTGGTGGCCATTTTAATAGATTGGGAATATGGAATGATCAGCCGCTGAATGCTCCCTATGAGCTTCTTCATAAAATGTTGACTGAATCTAGATAGTAATGACAGTTTTTACAATTATCCGATTTCTTATTGGCATCGCTTTAATTTTTTTACCATTCACTCAACTAAGATTTGGTGTGATTGGGATTGGAGAATTATTACTCATTCTATCGATGGCACTTTTTTTAATAGCAAGTAGCTTCACATTTGCTAGATCGCCTTTAGATATTTTTTCACTATATTTCTGGGCTCCAATATTATTATTATTATTTATTGGTACTTCATACAATATTATATTTTTAAATTTTTCTACTGGCACTTTTGAAGGCGCTTTATTTGATTTTTCTTCATATACCTTTATTTTTTTTATGCTTCTCATCTTAGGAGATTCAAGAATTTATGGTTCAAATGGACCTATGAATTTTTATTTTAAAATTTTTAGCGCGATAGTCTGCATCTTGATAATTACATTTATATTAAGCTTTTATGCTAGTTCTATCTTTGGACTGAAATTGAAATATGAAAAGTTTTTTGCGCCAATGGTAGATAATGTGCATCAAACAGCAATGCTGTTTTGCGTGCTTCCATTTATTGGAATGGCTTTTTTGAAAACTAATCGAACAAAATTTGAAAAGTTTTTTATTATATGTTCTTTTCCATTCTTGTCTGCAATGGCTATTAGCTCCGGAACAACCAAATCCATCTTAGGTATTATTGTAGGTTTGTCTGTGGCTATTATTGCAAGTATCATTTCAATCCTCTCCAGAAGAAATACTTTGATTACAGTCTCAGTTTATTGCGCAATATCCTTATTAATTTTACTGACTTTATTTACTCAGGGATACATGTCTATATTTACAGATTTATTTAATGAATATGATGGAAATGGAGCGCGAGGAAAAATTTACTTTTTGGGATTTGAAAAATTTTTAGAAAATCCATTTTTTGGATACGGGCCTGGATCACACTTAGCAGTTTTTGGAGCTGAAAACAGTTTTAGTGACGCCCACAATACTTTTCTAACACTTGCCATTCAATCTGGAATTTTTGGAGTTTTATTATTATTATTATTACTTGCTAGATTAATTTTTGAAAATATTCATGAGCCATGGTTATTAGCAGCGATCGCTGCATTCGCAATTTATCTTACAGGTGGGGATATTTTACGAAGAGGCCCAATGTGGATAATGCTAATAACAATTGTTTTTATAAGCGAATATAAAAAATTATCTTTTCAAAAACTCAAAGAATGAACCTCTAATACCCAGGAGTTAATCTTACTATACCAATGAAAATACTAATTATAGGCGCTGATCCAAACTCCTTGATTAATTTTAGAGGCGACTTAATTAAAGATTTGATTAGGAGTGACTTTCATGTAACAGCTATGTCTAATAATGCCAGCATAGATGAAATAAATAAAATTGAAAAACTGGGAGCAAGCTATAAAGACTTAGCTATAGCCAAACATGGAATTAATCCCCTGACCGACTTAAAGACTTTATTTTCTCTAATTAAAAATTTACAAAATTTACAACCAGACTATATTTTTGCTTACACTGTTAAACCTGTGATCTGGGGAGGGATTGCAAGCAAATTTTTTCCCAAGATGCAATTCATAGGTATGATTACTGGTCAAGGTTTTGTATTTGGAGAAGGAGGGTTGCTAAGAAGAATAATTAGAAGCATTGTAATCATCTTATATAAATTAGCTCTTTCAAATGCTAAGGCAATTATTTTTCAGAATGTTGATAATAAAAAGCTTTTTAATGACTTAAATATGCTGCCAAAAGAAAATATCTACGTTGTTAATGGGTCTGGTGTAAATATAAAGCATTTTTCATATAAAGAGCCCAAGATTGATCTAAAAAAAATTAAATTTTTAATGGTTGCCAGGCTGTTAAGAGATAAGGGGATTTACGAATTTATTTCTGCAGCTGAAAGAGCTAAAAGTTTATTTGATAATGTGGAGTTTACTTTGATAGGACCTGAAGACTTAGGCCCAAATGCAGTTGATATTAATTTTGTCTTAGAACAAGATCGAAAAGGAACTATCTCATATCTAGGGTCGGTAAGTGACATTAGGCCATCAATCATTGATTCAACCGTCTTTGTGCTTCCTTCATATCACGAAGGAATGCCAAGAAGTGTATTGGAAGCAATGGCAATAGGTAGGCCAATAATAACTACAGATGTTCCGGGCTGTAGAGAAACGGTAATAGATAATTTTAATGGCTGGCTTGTTCCAAAAAAAAATGTAGATAAATTATTTGAAAAAATCGTTTGGTTTATCAATCAAAGTGAAAATATTAGATTGATGGGGGAATCTTCAAGGAAACTTGTGATTAAAAAATTTGATGTAGATTCAGTAAATTATCAAATTTTAGATATTATTCAAAACTAGTTAATTATGAAAACGAATCAAAGTAAAATGTTGATAAAAAAAATAAGCATAATTGGAGCTGGCTATGTTGGTTTCTCTCTCGCAGTTCTTTTGAGTCAAAAAAAAGAGGTTTCAATATTTGATACCGATAGGTCAAAATTAAAAATAATACAAAATAAGAAGTCGCTAATTCAAGATGATCAAATAGATAATTTTTTAGAAAACAAAAACCTAAACCTTTACGTTGCAAATACTTTGATTGAATCCATCATCAATTCAGATTTAATTATTTTAGCTTTACCAACAAACTATAGTATCGAGAATGATTCTCTTGATACTTCTATTATTGAGGAAACAATCTCATCTATCGTTCAAGTACAAGCATCTGTGCCAATACTAATAAAATCAACGGTGCCTATTGGTTTTACAAAGAAAATACAATCATTAAATCCACATTCAAAAATTGTCTTTTCTCCTGAATTTCTTAGAGAAGGAAACGCTTTATTTGATAACCTTGAGCCGCAAAGAATTATAATAGGTGACAAGACTAATTTTGGAAATCAAATTGCGAATCTATTTCTAGAATTTACTTCTAATAAGCCAAATATCTTATTAATGGAAAGCAGTGAGGCAGAAGCAGTTAAACTTTTTTCTAATACTTATTTAGCCTCTCGAGTAAGTTTTTTTAATGAACTGGATACATTTGCGTTAGAGCATAATTTTGATTCAAAGGCTATTATCGATGGAGTTACAAGTGATTCCCGAATAGGTAAAGGTTACTGCAATCCATCATTCGGATATGGGGGTTATTGCTTGCCAAAAGATTCAAAGCAGCTTGAATCAAATTTTGAGTCAATACCTCAAGAAATAATTAGTTCAATCATTTTAAGTAACTCTGCAAGAAAAAGGTATATTGCTAATTATGTAATTACTAGAAAGCCTAAAGTTCTTGGTATATATAGACTGATAATGAAGAAAGGGTCAGATAATTATCGTGATTCAGCTGTTTTAGATATAATACTTATGATAAAAAAATTAGATACATCTATAAGGATAATAGTTTACGAGCCCCTGAGTACTAATCAGCAAATCATCGGATGTGATTTATATTCCTCCTCAACTAATTTTTTAGAATCAAGTACATTAATTTTGGCTAATAGGATGGATGACCTACTTTTACCTTATAAGGAGAAAGTCTTCACAAGGGATGTTTACGGTGAAAATTGAATACCCATCTTTTTGGGTAACAACTTTTAATTTAAGATTGTAATATAATAATTATGAATGTATCAGATGCAGTATATTCCAGAAGTTCAGTAAGGGCTTTTAGAGATGAGCCAATCAAAAATGAAATAATCAAAGAGTTATTATCAAAATCGTCAAGAGCTGCATCTGGGGGAAATCTTCAACCTTGGAAAATATTTGTGATAAATAATTCTTCAATGAAGAATTTTCTTGAGTTTCAGAAAAATTGGGCTGAGCCTGAGATTCCGGCATACGATATATATCCTTTAAAACTTAAAGAACCATATAGAACATCTAGATATGAATTAGGTGAGCAAATGTATGAACTTTTAGGAATTGGAAGAGAGGATAAGGATGCTAGAATTGCACAAGTTATGAAGAATTTTGAATTCTTTGGAGCGCCTTGCGCTTTTTTCTGTTTTGTTGACCGTCAAATGGGGCCTCCGCAATGGTCTGATTTAGGGATGTTCTTACAAACTTTTATGTTATTGGCTAAAGAAGCTGGTATAGATACCTGTGCTCAAGAGGCCTGGTCAATGAAGCATGATAGTGTTTCTAAATATGTCAAAGCTGATAAAAATGATATTTTATTTTGTGGTATGTCAATTGGTTATAAAGATGACAAAGCCCCAATTAACTCCTTGAGATCAAAGAGAAGAGCACTTAAAGACTGGGCAAGGTTTCTTTAAAAATCTTTCATTATTTAATTTATTGATGATAAGACAAAATATCAATTATTTTATGTCTGAAGCAATGAGCATGGCTAGATTTGCTTTTGAAAATGACGAAGTGCCAGTTGGAGCGATTATTGTAAATAACGGAGAAATCATTGGAAGAGGTTTTAATCAAGTTATAAAAAAAAACTCAGTTTCTGCTCATGCAGAAATCAATGCAATTAATCAAGCAAGTCAATTTTTAAATAACTACAGATTAAATAATTGTGATATTTTTGTAACGCTTGAGCCATGTCATATGTGCGCTAAAGCAATAGTGGATGCTAGATTAGGCTCTTTATATTTTGGAGCCAGCGAACCAAAGACTGGTGCTGTTGAATCAATTGATAGATTTCTAGATAGAAAGGATATTAATCATAGGGTTATTTATAGCGGAGGGCACATGAAAAAACAATCCTCTGAACTGCTTAAAAAATTTTTTCAATCTAAAAGAAAAAAAATTTTATAAGATTTATTTTAATTCAAGCCATATTGGGCAATGATCTGATGGTTTCTCCATTGCCCTAGCAGAGTAATCTATTCCAGTACCCAGAATTGCATGCTCTATATTTTCTGATACTAGTATGTGATCAATTCTTAATCCTCTTTTTGGGTTATCGTCAAACATCCTAGAGCGGTAATCAAACCATGAATATGTAGAATCTTCATTTGGATTTTGTTTTCTCCATGAATCAACAAAACCAAGATTTTTAATATTATTCCACATCTCAATTTCTTCAGGAAGAAAGGCTGTTTTACCATCTCTAAGCCACCTTTTTACATTAGGCTCTCCAATGCCTATATCTAATTCAGTGGGCGCTACATTAAAGTCTCCCATAACTATAAGGTTATTCTCTTTTTTTTGTAATTTTTTAATGTGTTTTTTCAAATCGTTATAAAACTTCACCTTTTTAGGAAATTTAGTTTCATGAGATCGGTTTTCTCCCTGAGGAAAGTAACCATTCATGATAGTAATTTTCTCCTTTTTCCATGTAAAAGTTGCTTGGATAAAGCGCTTTTGTTCTTCAGGGGAATCTCCCTTGAACCCTTTCATCACTTCCTGAGGTTTTTCTTTGCTAAGGATTGCAACACCATAGTGACCCTTTTGCCCCCAAAATTCTGGATGGTAGCCAATTTCTTTTATCTCATCAATTGGGAATTCAGGGTCGTTGACTTTTGTTTCTTGTATTCCAATAACATCTGGGTCTAATGTATCTCTAAGATGAATAAGTTGATGAGGGCGAGCTCTGATACTATTTATATTAAAAGATACAATTTTCATATTTAGGCAGCTTTAGATATTAAATTATTCTTGCTTAGAAGCATATAATCATAAAGAATTTGAGCACCTTCTTTCAATAGATAATCTTTCTCAATATCGATATCTGTTTCATTATCTTCTTTATTCTCATTAAAATCTTTAAGATCTTGATAAGAATTAAAAATCTCTAGGTCTAGACCAGAGCGTCTTTTATTCTCTGTATTTAATGACCAGTCTTGCCTATCATATTTTTCTTGTTCTCTTTTTTTGATATTTAGAGAGAGTGTTTTTTTATTTTTTTGAGCTTCATATCTATCTCGAATATCTAGGATATATTTCAAATTTGGATTTTTATTAACCCTATCAATATGTAAATTTTTAATATCTGATATAAGATCTTTATTCATTTTAAATCTTTTAAACCTTACTGGCTTTATTTGATCCCAAGGTAATGCTGAATCTAAAGAGCTTTCACCAATTTCTTCTATATCCCAACTGGAAGGTAGCACTATGTCTGGTTCTATGCCTTTATTCTGCATCCCAGAACCTGACACCCTGTAAAACTTTGATTCTGTAACTTTTAATTGACCTGAGCTAAGGCTATCCAACTTTTGAACAGTACCCTTTCCAAAAGTTCTTTGTCCAATAATAATTCCTCGCTGGTAGTCTTGTATAGCGCCTGCAAAGATTTCTGATGCAGATGCGGAATATCGATTTACCATAACAGCCATAGGCTTTATCCAGGCTTGCTTTGCTCTTGCATCTCCCCATGGTCTTACACTTCCGTTACTTTCTTTAACTTGTAATGTTGCGCCAGAGGCAATAAAAAGTCCTGTTAATTTGTTAGCTTCATACAGCGAGCCACCAGAGTTACTTCTCAAGTCTATGACTACACCATCAACATTTTGAGAGTTAAAATCCTCAAGAATTTTTTGAACATCTTTTGAGCTACTT
>MDTG01068266.1_pt1 | contig 30532 bp, 29 predicted proteins | sample 811421 | NCBI WGS metagenome assembly MDTG01 (sample SAMN05326645, study PRJNA326480) | marine metagenome | isolation source: seawater | place: Pacific Ocean: South East | collected 2011 | reverse complement strand
AGCCGCAAACTGTTGCCATTGATGATGATCCATTTGATTCTGTAATTTCAGAAACGACTCTAATTGTGTAAGGAAATTCTTCTGCTCTTTTCAATACTGGGTTAATTGCTCTCCAAGCTAATTTCCCGTGACCAACTTCTCTTCGACCTGTTGAACCAATTCTTCCAACTTCATTAACAGAAAATGGTGGAAAATTATAATGAAGCATAAATTTCTCTTTTGAGTCTCCATCTAATGTATCAAGCATCTGTTCATCCGATGTTGTTCCTAGGGTTGTGGCTACAAGTGCTTGTGTTTCGCCCCTTGTGAAAAGGGCGCTACCATGGACGTTTTCTAAAAGATCAACTCTAACATCTATAGCTCTTACATCATCAAGTCCCCTGCCATCAATTCTTTTTTTTGTTTTTAATATAGACGACCTAACAATATCTTTCTCAATTTTTTTTATCTCATCTTTTAACAAGGAATCTTCATCTGAGTCTTCGCAAAATGATTCAATTATTTTTTTTCTTACCTCATTTAGTGATTCGTTTCTCTTTTTTTTTTCTTTTATTTTATATAGTGGAGTCATTTCTTTCGTTGTCATATCTTGTAACTTTTTGAAAAATTCAGGCTTAGTTTTTTCTGGAAGTTTCCAAGATTCTTTTGCCGATTTTTCAGCTAGTTCGATTATCTTGTCTATAACAACTTGAAACTCTTTAAAACCGAATTGAACCGCACCTAACATAATTTTTTCATCAAGTTGATTAGCTTCTGATTCTACCATCAATACACCGTCTCTAGTCCCTGCAACTACAAGATCAAGCTCACTTTCTTTTTGTTCATCTTTGGTTGGGTTTAATATGTACTCTCCGTCCATATAGCCAACTCTTGCACATGCAAGTGGACCAAGAAAGGGAAGGCCTGAAATTGTAATTGCTGCAGACGCTCCAATCATAGCGCAAATCGAAGGATCATTTTCTCCGTCGTAATTAATTACAGTGCAAATAACTTGAGTCTCATTTTTGAAATCGCTATGGAATAATGGTCTTATAGGTCTGTCAATAAGTCGAGAGCTTAAGATTTCATTTTCGGCAGGTCTTCCTTCTCTTTTAAAAAACCCCCCTGGTATTTTTCCCGCAGCGTAGGCTTTTTCAATATAATGAACAGATAAAGGGAAAAAATCGTTTCCTTTATCTGCTTCTCTAGATGCTGAAACTGTACACAAAACGACTGTCCCTCCCAGTGTACAGGTTACGGCTCCATCTGCTTGCCTAGCAACCAGACCTGTTTCTAATTTAAGAGAAAGACCCTTCCAGTCTAACTCGATAGTTGAAATATCAAACATTTTTATCTCCTTAGTTTGCCTAACGTCTTAGACCTAAAGACTTTATGATTGACTCGTATCTTTCATTACTTTTACTTTTGACATAACTCAAAAGTTTTTTTCTTTTTCCTACAAGCTTCATTAAACCTCTTCTAGTATTATGATCTTTTTTGTTAGATTTTAGATGTTCTGTTAAATTCTTTATTCTTTTAGAAAAGATTGAGATTTGGTTTTCACTGCTCCCAACATTTTGCTTTTCGTTTTTATTATTTGAAGTTTTATCCATTTAATTTCCTGATCGTTTTTAAAAAATTTATTAACTTATTTTAAACATGAGATATCAATAGTTTCTTTGGTTGAAAACTTTTATTTTCAACGGAGCCTATAGCAATTAGCTTGCTTTCATATTTGGCGAAAATAATGTCTTCTTTTATATCAAACCTTGTAAATTCTTGACTCATTTCAATACAATTTCCAGTTAAAACCTTCTTTAGTTGCTTATAATCTAAATTGATGTGATTTTTGTTTTTAAAAACATCATCAATAGGATGTACAAGACTAATTAGCTCATCACTATGCACTATACTCAATAAATAATCTAGTGAAATAAGTTTTTTATTACAATCACTAAAACCTATTCTTCTTAACTCGGTTAACACTCCAAGAGTTCCTAATGATTCAGCAAGACTCTCGGCTAAACTTCTAACATAAGTTCCTGAGCTACACTCAACAAAGAATAACGCTTTATTTTGTGAAATTTTTTTTAATAATCTGAGCTCATATATATTTACTTCTCTTTTTTTTATTTTAAATTGAATATTTTTTCTTGCGAGTTCGTATGCCCTCAGTCCATTGATTTTCAGTGATGAGAACCTTGGTGGAGTTTGATCTATTTTACCTACAAAATGAATTAATGAGCTCTTTATTTCTTCCTCATTAGGATATTTTGACTTCATTTGAATAATTTTTCCCTCTGAATCACCTGTTTCAGTTTTAATTCCCCACTGAACCACAAATAAATACTTTTTATTAACATTTTCGACATAACTTATGACCTTGGTTGCTTTTCCTATTGCGACTGGAAGAAATCCTGATGCCAAGGGGTCTAGAGTTCCAACATAACCTGCTTTTTTATTTTTAAAAATTTTTTTAATTTTCTGAAGGGTATAATTTGAAGTTACTCCAATAGGCTTATCAATAAAAATCCAACCGCTTACATCGTTAGCTATCATTTTCTTTTTTTAGAATTACAAATTTTAGTCTTGGAGTATACCTAAGCTCAACCTTATTTGAGAATTCTCTTTTAATTTTTGCTGAATTCTCTTCAATTATTTTATAAATCTGATCATCCTCATTCTGATAATTTTGGTTTAATGTATCAATGAAGACAGTTGCTGTTTTGCCATCTCCAGATAGAGATACATGTGAGACAGAAATAAACATACTCTTACCATTTGAGTAATTCAAATCTTGAGTTAAAAAGACTTCAGCAACAGATCTCTTAATTAATGAAGAAATTTTGTCGACTCTTGATTTTTTTTTTTCGTCCTTAATTCTCTCTAAACTAAGGTTTTTTTTCATCTTTCTCTCTTAGATAAAACTCTAATCGGTCATTCATGACCACATCGTTGAACTTTAAAAGAGCTATCCCGCATTCAAGGCCATTTAAAACTTCTTTAACTTGGTTCTTTTCTCTTCTAAGACTTTCGATTTCACACTCATGAATTTGTTTCTCATTTCTTATAATTTTAGCAATTGATTTAGACGTAACCTTTCCTTCCTCAACGATACAACCAGCAACTTTATTTGAATTCGATAGTTCAAAGACTTGTTTAACCGTTGCTTTGCCAATGAGAGTTTCAATTATTTTATCTTCATCCAAGCCATCTATAATTTTTTGGGCTTCGTCTATAACCTCATATATAATTGAAAAATATTTTATTATTATTCCTTCTCTCTTAGATAGTGTTTTGGCTTGCGTGTTGGCTTTAACATTAAATCCGAAAATTTTTGCATGAGAGGCAATAGCTAAGGTCACATCCGATTCATTGATTTCACCAACCGCAGTATGAATTATTTTTATCTCTATATTTTCTGAGTTCATTTTGTTTAAACTCTGTTCAATTGCTTCTTTTGATCCGTGAACATCTGCCTTAACAATTATAGAAATTGTCTTTTTGTTTTCAAGTGATGCACTCTTAATCATTTGGTCAATTGAAACTCTTTGAATCGAAGAATTATCATCTATACGCTTTTGTCTGGACCTATATTGAGTAACTTCTCTTGCTCTTGATTCGTTTTCAACAACTACAAGTTTGTCTCCGGATTCTGGAGTTCCTGACAATCCTATCAACTCAACAGGGTGACTTGGTAATGCTACATTAATCTTCTCTCCTGAATCATTGTGCATTGCTCTAACTTTACCCCATTCTTTTCCAATAACGGCAATGTTGCCAATTTTCAATGAACCATTTTGTATCAATGTTGAAACTACTGTACCTTTGCCTTTTTCTATTTTAGATTCGATAACTGTTCCTTCTGCACTTCTATTAGGGTTAGCTTTTAATTCAAGTATCTCAGCCTGCAGTAATATGGAATCCAATAAATTTTCTATTCCTTCCTTTGTTTTTGCTGAAACATTTACGAAAACATTCTGGCCACCCATTTTTTCATTAATAATTTCATGTTTCATTAAGTCAGTTTCAACTTTTTGGGGGTTAGCAGTAGCAAGATCAATCTTGTTAATTGCCACTATTATAGGACAACCGGAGGCCTTAGCATGATTTATAGCTTCTATTGTTTGTTCATTTACACTATCATCAGCTGCGACCACTAGTATTATTACATCTGTAATGTTAGAGCCTCTTGCTCTCATTTGACTAAATGCTGCATGACCAGGCGTGTCTATGAAGGTTACCATTTGATCTTTCTTTGCTTCAACAATATATGAGCCGATATGTTGAGTTATGCCTCCTGCCTCAGTTGCAGCCACTTTTTTTTCTCTTATGGCATCCAATAATGAAGTTTTACCGTGATCTACGTGACCCATAACTGTAACAACTGGTGGTCGTGGGACAAGATCCTTTTCCACATCAGAAGGTCCACTTAGTCCTACTTCAACATCTGATTCACTTACTCTTTTTGGAATATGCCCAAATTCAATAACTAAAAGTTCTGCTGTATCTCCGTCTATAGTCTGATTAATAGTTGCCATGACACCAAGTTTCATTAATTCTTTAATTAAATTGGATGACTTTTCAGCAAGTCTAGAAGCTAATTCGTTTACAGCAATTACATCTGGGATGATAATTTCTCTTTTTTTTTTTTCTTTGGAATCGAAACTGTCTTTATTATCTATGTTCGACACACTTCTAAGTTTAGCTTTTTCTCGTGCTCTTTTGATAGCTGCTAGAGACCTCACTTTTTCATTATCATCATCAAGGGCTTGAGATATTGTAAGTTTACCCTGTCTTCTATTTTCGAAACTTTTGGGGGATTTAATAAACTTGGGTTGTTTTGGTCTTTCAGTTTCAGAGGGTTTCTGTTCTCCTAATGCAGAAGATTCGTTGTAGTTTTTTGAAACACTTTTTTTTATTGTTTTCTTGTCTTCTTCATGGGTTTTGGCAACTTGGACATCATCAATCTTTGGATCATTGTTCTTGTCTTTGTTTACCTCTACCAACCCCACCTCTAGATTAGAATCTGTTGACTTGGGTTGTTCTATTTTTTCATTTTTGGAAAAACCAGTTAAGGATCTTTTCTTTTTCACTTCTACTGAAACAGATCTACTTCTTCCATGAGAAAAGCTTTGCTTAATTTGACCGGCATTAATGGTTTTTTTTAATTGAAGCCTTCCTGTTGAATTTGGTTTTTTATTCTTATCTTCTTCCATTTATTCTTAACTTTTGAACCAATGCTTTCTTGAATCCATTATTATCTCATCAGCCTTCTCTTTATCCATTTCCCTAAAAATTTCTATTAGCTCAGAATTTGATAAATCTGCTAATTCATCTCTAGTTTTTATATCATTTTCATTTAGTTTGACTAATTGATCGGTAGTGAAAAACTGATTGTTGAGTAGATAATCATCAAATCCAGATTCTTTTAGTTTTGATAAGTTTTCAATTCTTATTTTTTCCACACAAGCTTTCGCTCTTTCAATTAACTCTTTCGACAAATTTTCATCGAAACCTTCAATAGATGTCAGTTCTTCCAGAGAAACCAAAGCTACCTCATCTATTGATGAAAAACCTTCTGTTACCAATAAGTGCGCGATCACTTCGTCTACATCAAGTTGACTAATAAATTTTTGTGATAAGTTTTTAAACTCTTCATTTCTACGATCAGATTCTTGGGAAGTTGTTAGTATATCTATACTCCATCCAGTTAGTGAACTTGCAAGTCTTACATTTTGTCCTTTTCTTCCAATTGCCAGGCTTAATTGCTCATCTGGAACTATAACATCTATCTTTTTCAAGTCTTCCTCTATTATAACTTTGTCTACCTCTGCAGGTCCTAGAGCATTGACGACAAATGTTGCAATATCCTCTGACCACAAAACTATATCTATTTTTTCTCCTTGTAACTCGTTAACAACAGCTTGAACTCTGCTTCCTCGCATACCAACGCATGCTCCCACTGGATCTATACTTTTTTCTTTTGTATAAACTGCAATTTTTGCTCTACTACCTGGATCTCTTGAAACTGATTTAACCTCTATGATTCCATCATAAATTTCAGGAACTTCTTGAAAGAAAAGCTTTACTAAAAAATTATTATGAGCTCTAGACAAGAAAATTTGTGGTCCTTTGAGGTCATGTTTGACTTCATTAATGTATGCCCTTATTCTATCCGACCTTCTAAATATCTCTCTATTTAGTAACTCCTCTCTTCTTAAAATTGCTTCGCCTTTTCCTAAATCTACAATTAAGTTCCCGTATTCAACTCTTTTAACTATTCCATTAACTATTTCTCCAACTTTATCTTTAAACTCGTTGAACTGCATTATTTTTTCCGCCTCTTTAACTTTTGAAAATATTACTTGTTTAGCTGTTTGGACTGCAATCCTTCCAAAATCAAGAGGTGGAAGTTCTTCCCTAACATGTTCTCCAACTTTGAGTGATTTTTGTTCTTTGTTTAAACTTGATATATTTATTTTATTTATTCTCTCTTCAGATGGTAGAGCGTTCAAGTCCTCTACAATTTCTTGATAGCGAAATAATCCTATTCTTCCAGTTGTTTTATCTACGTGAGCTCTAATATCTAGCTCGAAACCGTACTTTGTTCTACCGGCCTTAGCAATTGCTAATTCCATTGCATCGATAACTTCTAGCTCGTCAATGCCCTTTTCTTTAGCTATATTCTTTGCAACGTCAATTATATCAAATGTAGCACTATCTCTGATGTCTTCTTTTTCCAATCTATGTATCCTTAATTAATCTCTAAAATTTTAAGCTATGTTTCAAAATTGAAATAGCTTATGATATTCATACCAATACTTTGAGAAAACTTAAATAATTTAATAAATTTTTTTTATTTTCTAAATATAAAAAAATAAATTTTTTTTTTTTCAAGTGTTGCCTTATTATAATATTTTGTTGGGAAAATATCTATATCGTTAAATTTTAAGTTTTTTTGATTCAATTCAAATAATTTAAAAAATCTCTCTTGTGAAAAGATCTCAAGAATTTGATAAGAATAGTCTTGATCGTCAGTTGCAATAAATATTTGGGACTCTCCAGTCGTAATCATTTTTAGTTTTTTTACGAATTTATTATCGATTAATCTTCTTTTTTTGTGTTTTTTTTTGGGCCATGGATCAGGAAATAAAACATATATTTTGTTAAATTTAAAATTTTTTATGAGTTTAAATAAATTCCAAAATTCTAAATTTGTAAAGTAAATATTTTTCGAAGAATATGCCTTAATTTTATTCATTAATTTCATACCACCAGACAAAAAAGGATCACAGGCTATAAAAAATTCTTTTTTTCGCTCCTCTGACTGATGTATAATATTATCACCTGTGCCAAAACCAATTTCTAAGTTTACTAAACTAGGATTTTCTTTGATGATTAGTTCGATTTTTTTAAACTTCGTGTCATCAAAAAAAAAGGGGAATGTCTGAAGATCAAGAAAGTTAAATTTTTTTTTTTTTCTAGAAAGTTTTCTTCCGTAAAATGGTAACATTTATTTAGTAGTCATTTGATATTTTTTGTGCCAAATCAGTTTTTTCCCAAGAAAAACAGCCAGTCTTTGAATCAAAATCTCTTCCAAAATGACCATATGTTGCGGTAGGTTGATAAATTGGTCTATCTAATTTTAAATAGGTTTTTATACCTTCCGGAGACAAATCGATATAAGAGTTAATTATTTCAATAACTTTTTTTGAATTTAGACCTGATTCTTTGTCAGTTTTTAGGTAGATTGATATGGGTTTAGCTACTCCTATAGCGTAGGAAAGTTGAATTAAACACTTTTTTGATAACTGACTTGCAACAATATTTTTTGCTAGATATCTTGCTATGTAGGCTGCTGATCTATCAACTTTTGTGTAATCTTTTCCAGAGAATGCCCCTCCTCCATGAGGAGCTGCTCCGCCATATGTATCAACAATAATTTTCCTTCCAGTAAGTCCAGTATCTCCATCGGGACCACCTACAACAAACCGTCCAGTAGGATTTATTAGAATTTGTTTTGATTCGGGTAGGATCTCTGAAGGAATTGAACTTTCAATAATTTCAATTACTTTACTTCTGATTTCTGACATATCTATGCCTTCAAGATGTTGCGTCGACACAACTATGGATGAAATGTTTTTTGGTTTTCCGTTTAAATATTCCATTGAAACCTGACTTTTGGAATCAGGTCCAAAGAAAGTTTCATTATTTCTTCTGTATTTTGACAGAGCACGAAGAATATTGTGAGAATAAAAAATTGGCGCCGGCATAAGTGATTTTGTCTCATCGCAAGCAAAACCAAACATTATACCTTGATCACCTGCTCCGATAAATTTATCCGAATCAACTCCTTGAGATATATCCTGAGATTGCTGATGTAAATAATTTTCAATATTTAGATCTTGCCAATGAAAGCCATCCTGTTCATATCCAATTTCTTTTATTTTTTCTCTGATTTGACTATTTAGTTTTTCATTATTAACTCTATCAATATTTTCATTTATCTTGACTTCTCCTGATAAAATAACTCTATTAGTTGTTGTAAGTGTTTCGCATGCAACTCTAGAGTTTTTATCTGCATCCATGTACATATCTACAACTAGATCTGAAATTTGATCACAAATTTTGTCTGGGTGTCCTTCAGAAACAGATTCGCTAGTAAAAATAAAATTGTCTTTATTATCTGCCATTAAATGAAATTAGTATTTCATAATTATAAATTTTTCAAACTTTTTCTTTTTTTTATAAATAAATCTAACAGTAAACTTGCGATTAGAATTAAAATTAACTTAATTAAAACAATCTTATTTCCATATTCAACAAATAATGTTGAATTTGTTTTCAACTTTATTTCACGATGAATAAAGCCTCTTTTATTCAATTCAATCCTCTCAATAATTTTTCCTTTTGAGTCTGTTATTGTTGAAATACCTGAATTCGCTGATCTCACAAGTGGTACACCTTTTTCTACAGATCTAAATATTGAAGCGGTTAGATGCTGTATTGGACCAGTTGTATTTCCAAACCAGGCATCATTGGTGATGTTGATTATAAGCATAATTTTATTTAGATTAACAGATTGAAAGATAGCTTCGTAACAAATTGAAGGTTCAAATCCGATAATCTTATTATTAAAATTAATTGTTAGAAAATTTGGTTTTTTTCCTTCACTGAAATCGATATTTCCTGGTGTCAACTTTAAAACATTAAAAAATGATCTGAAAGGAACAAATTCTCCGAATGGTACTAATTTTCGTTTATCATAAAAAGTCACTTTATCTTTTTGTATAACATATAAAGAGTTATAAATTTCAAAATTCTTCCCTGTAAAATTTCTTCTAAGACCACCGGCGATTAAAGTTGTATTTTTGTCAAGACTGTTTTTAATATAATCTATCAATTCGTTTTGTTCATTAAGATAAACTGTTAATGCCACTTCAGGCCAAACTACGATTATTTCTTCATCAGAATTTTTACTTTTTGAAAGTTGTACTAAATTTTCAATATGTTTTTCAAAAAATATTTTTTGCCATTTTTCTTTTTGAGATATGTTTGGCTGAATTATTCTTAAAAAAACTGTTTCCGTTTTATGAGATGAATTTTTTGCTTCAAAAATTGGAAAAAAAAATAGCAAAGTGGGTAACGAAAAGATTGATAAAAAAAAAATTCTAAAATTATTTTTTATCAACAACAAACTCATTAATGTTATCCAATAAGTGGTTAAAATCGAAAGGCCAAAAACACCGGTTAACGAAACAATTTTAATAAACCTGTAATCAAATATCCAAATATGGCCAGATAAGTTAAATGGTAAACCGCCAAATATGACGGATCTCAAGTATTCTGAAAAAAATAGTATTATAGAAACCGCAGAGCAATTTATAAAAAAAAAATGCCGGTTATTTTTAAATCTATTAAAAAAAAATGTGATCAAAATACTGGAAATTGAGTAAAATATTGCCATAGATGTTGGGAATAAAAGCAGGATGAATGGGGCTAGAAAAAAATGCTCGTCATAAACTAAAAAAGGATTGACTATCCAATGCATTGAGGACAAAAAAAACCCAACTCCAAAAAACCAGCCAATTAAAAAACTGGTTTTATAATCTTCCCGTTTTAAAAGTCCTTTAATAAGGATGTAATACCCGAGGAAATAAAATGGAATTAAATAAAAAAAAGAAATTGAAAAACCACTAAATAAGCCACCGATCAAAAATTTTGCAAAAAATTTGAACTTACTTAACATTTACAAGAATTCTTTTTATTTTTCTCGTATCTGCATCTCTGATGGTAAATTCCAAACCACTTTTATGACTAATCACTTCACCCCTACTTGGTATTTTACCCAATAAATTAAAAACCAATCCTCCAACTGTATCAATATCTTCTTTTTCTTCATCAGAAAAATATACTCCTATTTTTTTTTCTAAATCCTCGACTGATAGCCTGGCAGATACATCATATGTTTTTTTTGATATTTTTTTAATTTCCTCTATTTGCTCAAAATCGTGTTCGTCTTTGATTTCTCCTACTATTTCCTCAACCAAATCCTCAATAGTGACTAAACCATTTGTACCCCCAAATTCGTCTACCACAATAGACATATGGATTTGTTCCGATCTCATTTTTAAAAGAAGATCGAGAATCTTCATAGAGGGTGATGAAAATAATATTTTCCTAATTATTTTTTTTTGTAATTTAGTGCTATTTTTACTTCTAGAATTATTGCTTACTTTCTCAAATAAGTCTCTAATATGAATCATCCCAATTATTCTATCTAGATTTTTTTCAAAAACAGGGATTCTTGAGTGTTTTGTTTTGTTTATAAAGCTTATTAAATCATTAACTTTTATATCTGAATCTGCGGCATCAATATCTGCCCTGGGAATCATGACATCTTCTATACATTTATCACTTAGATTAATAACATTTTTGAAAATATTCTTTGTACCGTCATCTATGTTTTCTGTACCATTTTTATTGTCTTGAATTAAGTCTTCTAGAACATTTTTAATATTCTCTTTACCATCTGGTTTGAAAAAAGAATAAATTTTTGAATAAAGAATCTTAATCATTCTAAAACTTACTTTGAACTCTGTCTAATAAATTTAAAATGATGTCTCTTTCCTTTTCTTCCATTATTTTTGTGTCTACTTCATTCTGGTGATCGTAACCTTTTAAGTGCAATATAGAATGTGCTAGCATATGAAAGAGATGATCAAAAAAATTTTTTTTTTGGTCGTTAGCTTCTGACAATATTTTCTCTAGAGAGATTACAATATCACCCAACATGTAACAATTTTTATTATTATCTACCATTCTGTTTTCATTTTGAGAAAAAGATAAAACGTTTGTGACTTTATTAATATTTCTGTATTTAAAATTAATTTCTTTGATTCTGGCATTAGTTGTTAAAAAAACCGATACATAAACCTCTTCATGACTATTCTTTAACATTTCTAGTATAAGATCAATCGAATTTTCCACAAAGTTTTTTACTTTTGATGTTTCAAACTTTTTCTCACATTCAAATTTGATTTCAATCATTCTTTATGTTTTTTTTATATTCCTGTCCAACTCCTTGTAATCTCTCAAATTCCTCGTATTTGGATACAATTTTAGAGACGAGTGAATTTCTCACAACATCTTTATCAGTAAACTCAATATAACCTATATCATCAATATTTTTGAGAATCCTCATAGATTCTCTGAGTCCTGATTTAGTTCCCGAAGGCAAGTCAACTTGAGAAAGGTCACCATTTACAATCATCTTAGAATTTTCACCAAGTCTAGTTAAAAACATTTTCATTTGAATTGCTGTTGTATTTTGGGATTCATCTAAGATAATGAAGGCATTTGATAGTGTTCTACCCCGCATAAAAGCCAGTGGGGCTATTTCTATCAATCCATTTTCAATTTTTTTTAGAACTTCCGAAAATGACAGCATATCATTTAAAGCATCATAAATTGGGCGTAAGTAGGGATCAATTTTTTCCTTCAGATCTCCTGGAAGAAAACCTAACCTCTCACCAGCCTCAACAGCAGGCCTTGATAGAATTATTTTATCTATTTGACCTGACTTAAGCATTGATACAGCTAAAGCTACAGCTAAATATGTCTTCCCAGTACCTGCTGGACCACAACAAAACACTAAATCTTTCTTCTTAACCAAATTAAAATATTCTACTTGTTTTTTAGACCTTGGCTTTATTAGCTTTTTTCCTGCGGAGAAAGAGAGAGAACCAATATTCTCTATTTTGTTAAGTGATTGACTTTTTAAATCTTTAAAAATGTTGATCTTACCTTTTAACTCTCCTTCATCCAAAGTATTATTTTTTTTTACGTCTTCATAAAGGTTTTCTAAAAGATTCTTGGCTAAGTCTACATCATTTTTATTTCCGCTTAATTTTAAAAAGTTTCCTCTAGTCATTATTGAAACCAACAATTCTTCTTCAACCAATTTTAAATACCTGTCATGCTCTCCATAAAGTACTGGTAACAAACTATTTTCTGTAAATGAAATAGTTTTAGAAAATATTTTTTGAACTTGTTTAACTTTTTTTTTCAATTTTTTCTCTACTCAACTAATTTTCCATGAAAAGAAAATGAAGTAAGGCTTTGTATTTTTACTTTAATTAATTTTCCTATTATATTTTGAGTTGATTTAACATGAACAGGTTGCAAGTGAGGGGTTCTTCCAACGAATTGATTAATTTTTTTTCCTGTTCCAGAAAATAAAACACTCACAGTTTTTCCTAGAAAAGATGAATTGAAATTGGCCTGTTGAATATTTAAGATTTGCTGAATTTTTTTTAATCTCTTATCAGATTCCTCTTCGCTTACGAAGTTTTTTCTTATAGAAGCAGGAGTGCCTGGTCTTGCAGAATATTTAAATGAGTATGAACTGGCAAATTTAACTTTATCAATTAAATCAAGAGTATTCTGAAAGTCTAAATCTGTTTCTCCAGGATATCCAACTATAAAATCAGAGGAAAAAGCCATGTGATTGACTTGATTCCTAATGTTTTTAATTAGTTTTAAGTAAAACTCTTTAGAATGCTTTCTATTCATGTTTTTCAGAACTTTGTCTGATCCTGCTTGAACAGGAAGGTGAAGAAAAGGCATCATTTTATGGTTAATTTTGTGCTGGTTAATTAGTGAGTCATCTATATCAATTGGATGAGAAGTTAAATATCTTATTCTCTCAAGCCCGTTTATTTTAGACAAAATTTTACATAGACCTCCGAGGGAAATTTTTTTTTTTTTACCATTTTCTAAAACACTTGAACTGTAGGAGCTTACATTTTGTCCTAAAAGTGTGATTTCTTTAGTACCATTATTAACTAGATTTTGGGTTTCAGCAAAAATATTTTCAACTGATCTGGAATATTCGGCGCCTCTTGTATACGGAACCACACAAAATGAACAGAATTTATCACACCCCTCTTGTATAGTTATTAACTTGCTTACATTCTTTCGCGAACTTGGTGTCAATGATTGAAATTTTTCCTCACACATAAATTCGTTATAAACTTTCTTCTCTTTTGCGTTTTTAAGGACTTTTGGAAGTTTATGGAAACTTTGAGGTCCTAAAATATAATCTACACTTTTATTTCTCTTTAATATTTCATCTCCTTCTGCTTGTGCAACACAACCCGTGACTATAATACGCATTTGTTTTCCGACTTTTTTCTTATTTTCTTTAAATTTGGAAAGTCGTCCTAAATCTGAATATAATTTTTCTGATGCTTTTTTTCTAATATGACATGTATTTAAGATTGCAATGTCTGATTCTTCAAAATTATTTGAAGCTTTGTATCCATTGAATATGAGTAAATCGTTAAGTTTCTCAGAATCGTATTCGTTCATCTGACAACCATATGTTTTAATAAAAAAAAACTGATCCATGTTTTAAATAATTAAATGATTTTTTATGTTTTACAAGAATTTAAATTCATAAAGTTTGATTTTATCATCTACTTCCAATGAGCTAAAATCTTGTTTTACTTGATTAGAAATAATCTCATGACAAAAACGACAGGCATGTTTTCTGTCGCTAAAAGATTTAAAATCTTTTGAATCATGAAATTTTACATTTACTTCGCTTACTCCAAGCCCTAAAAACTTCCATGCATGTGAAAGTAAATCCATACCCCCAAACCATGCTAAAAAAGGGCGAAAAGATTTATCAAGTGGAAGTCCGTCTAACTTATTGTAAGTAATTGAAATTGGCTGGACACTAAAATTCGAAAGCTTTTCTGAATCTATCAATTTGAATAAAGAGCTTTTAAAGTTCAAGACTTTTGATCCATCACTTGAAGTTCCCTCAGGGAACAAAATAACATTCATACCGTCCTTCATATTTTTTTCAATAAGTCTCATTTGCTTTCCTACTGATCTAGTGTTCTCTCTCTCAATAAAAATTGTTTTTCCAATTAAACATAATTTATTAATGATAGGCCATTTTTTTATATCTGCTTTGGCTACAAAAACTGCATTTATTAAAGATCCTAATATGAGTATGTCCAGGTAAGAGATATGATTAGAAATAAACAACACCTTTTTCATTTTTGGGGATCCTGATAAATTTATTTTTAATCCGAAAATTTTTCTTAAGCCTAAAAAAAATATTTTATAAAAGAAAAAAAAATGTTTTTTAAAAAAAACCAAATTAATAAATTGAAGGAATCCAACTATTGTTATCCATGGGATACAAATAATAAATCTCAAAAAAGATAATAATGGAGAATAAAGCATCAATTATCTCTTTTAAATGAAAGTTGTGCATACTTTTTTAAAATTTTTTTGGAATCTAACACTATCAATACATCTGTTGTATTAAATTTATTATCAACAATTGCACCATCACCCACCCAAGCACCTACTCTCAAGTATGCTTTAATAAGTGGTGGTAATTTTCTAAATTCTTCCAAGGAATCTATAAGATCTTTACCGATTATTTTGAAATCGGCTTTTAAATCTTTGTGTGGAGATGTTTTCAAATTATTAGGAGATCTATGATAATGATATAAATAGGATAATTGTTTTGTAAATAATCTGTGGTTACTAGATGGAAAACTAGCACACCCGAAGATTAGCTCAGCTTGATTATTAATAATGTAAGTTGCAAGACCTCTCCATAATAACTTTATTATTCTTCCATCTCTATAATTTTTATGTACACAAGATCTACCTGCCTCAAGTAAAGTAGTTTTTTTTTGTGAAAATAAATTTTTGATATTGAATTCTGATTGACTGTAAAATTTTATTTTTTCCAAATACTTTGGTTTCAGTAGAAGTCTATAAGTTCCAACAACAAACTCCTCAGAAACTGATCTATCAATAACTACTAAGTGATCACAATATTTATCAAATTCATCAGAATCAAATTCAGTGTCTTCTGATTGTTGAAAAAAACTTTCGTGTCTTAATTTTTTAACCTTATTTATTAATTTATCTGAATCGTTAATTATTTTAACTAAGAAACTTCCTTTTTGAATATTAAAGTTTCTCGTAGTGGAAAATTTTATTGAAGAGTAATTTTTTATATTGTTTATTTGAGTTTTTTTTGTATGTATTACTTTTCTTGCTACAAACTTTATTTTATCAAACATCAATCTCAAAGTTTCAACCTTTAAAAAACTATACAGTTCAATCTTATTCTTTTGATCTTTTACTTTCAATTGGAACTGCATATAATTCTAATCTATAGTCAATTAATTTGTAACCCATTTCTTTTGCAACTTGTTTTTGCATTGCATCAACTAATGTATTTCTAAATTCTTTAACCTTACCACTTCGAACGTCAATAAGGTGGTGATGATTTTCTCGAACAGTTTCATATCTAGAGCTATAACCTTTAAATTCATGTTTCTCTAGGAGGTTGTTATCTTCAAACAGCTTTATTGTTCTATAGACAGTTGCAATTCCAATTCTTTTATCAATTTTTGATGCTCTTTTGTGAACTGACTCTACATCTGGATGGTCAGTTGAATCTGAAAGTACTTTAACAATGACCTTTCTTTGTTCTGTCATTTTCAGACCAAGTTTGTTACATTTATCCAATAAAGAATTTCTCATATTTAAACCTTAAATTGCAGTTTTTTTAAATATTTATTAAGCTGAGCTATTAAATAAATAAATCATTAATCATGAACTAATCATACCATAAGAGAATGAAAATGAAAAAAAAAGTTTTAGATATTACCAATGTGTCATGCCCTATGAGTTTTTTAAAAGCTAAAGAATTTCTAAAGAAAAATTTAAATATTAAAAAAAAAATAATTGTAAAAGGTAAAAGAGATTTTAATTTGTTGAATAACTCGCTAAAAAAAAATTATGAAGTTAAGGTGAAAAAAAAGGGGGAAGATATTTTTGAAATTGACTTAGGATAAATTTATAATACAAGACTCATTGTGTAGGAATCTTTAAAACGCTCCTGATCGCTGTAATAGTTTTTCCTTTTACCACAAAAAACAAAATTATTTTTTCTGTATAATTTTATTGCCTTAAAGTTATTTTCGTTAACATCTAAAATAATTTTATTTAGGTTGTTAGCCTTACAATAACTAACACATCGTTTAATTAAGTCTTGTGCAATTCCATTGTTACGATGAGTAGGATCAACAAATAAAGAATAAATTTCTATAAAATCATCTATTTCTTTGAAAAAACAAAATCCAGAAATTTTTTTTTTTTGGAATAAAAACTATACCCTTAAGAGAATTATCTTTGATCGAAATACTAAGTTCTTCTGGCTTCCATATGTTACTACCAAAATCCTCTTTATATTTGTTTTGTAAAATATAAATTTCTTTACAATGATCATGATGGATTTTTTTGAAAAAAATATTACTCATAATACGTATGATGATAACTTATTTTTTGAGTAGTTTTTCCATATCCTAAAAAAATAGCCTTAACAATATCTTTTGCTGATGTTTTAAAGAAAAATACTTCATTATTTTTAAAACCTACCAACTTTGACATATTTTCTTTAGAATTAGATACAACTATAAGATTTGCTATCTCTTCTTTTTTTTTGTTAATGTATTTATATGTATCTACAAAACTTCGACTTTCGTAATTTTTGTAAGATTTGTAAATATTTCCAATCAATGAATAGTATCGAAAAAAGAAATTATTATTATTTGCTTTAAAAAAAACTATAACATTTCGATTTTTTATTTCTATGTTTGATAAATAAGTATCAAATTCATTGACTGTTTTAATTTTAGATTTTGTAATCATCGAAATACCTTGCACAACAGCTTTTATTGATCTTTGAGCAGTATAACTTCCTGGTCCCGTTGAAAAATAAATAAAATCTATATTAATACTTTTTCTTTCAAAGATTTTTTTTACAAGTAAAAAAATATCGTCAATTTTATTATCAATGATCTTTTTTTCTAAAAATTTACTTAATTTATTATTTTGATATAAAGCAATTGAAACACTTTGACTTGAACTATGAAGAGATAGTGATAACATAAAACTATTTTTTCTTAAAATGAATCAAAACTTAGTCAAAGTAAATAAAAAAGATTTACCAGTTTTAATTGATCTTAGATATGCCACAACCAATAATTTTACAAATAGTAGACTTTATTCATCAGATATTTGTTTTATACATAAAGTTGCCTACGAGCATTTACATTTGGCTGTAGAAATTGCAAGAAAACAGGATCTTTTACTCAAAATTTTCGACGCTTACAGGCCCTCATACGTTCAAGAAAAATTATGGGAATGTCTACCTGACCCAAATTTTATCGCACCGCCAAATAAAGGCTCTCCCCACTCTAGAGGAGTTGCTATTGACTTAACACTTACAGACAAAAAAGGTAATGAACTTGATATGGGGACTGGCTTTGACGAGTTCTCAAGGCTTTCTTATCATGGGTGTTTGGATATTTCTGCTGAATCTTATAAAAATAGACTTTTATTGCTTGGTATTATGATAGACGCTGGCTGGGATTTTTACAGAAATGAATGGTGGCATTATCAGTTATTTAATTCAAAAAAATTTCCAATTATTAAAAATTCATAATGGTTTTTTTTAAATTATTTATAATTGTTTTAATTTTTTTTTCAGAAATCACAAGAGCTTCTGACCCAAAAATTACTGTTTTAATGTATCATAGATTTGACAACGAGAGACATTTAACAACAAGCATATCAAAAGAAAATTTCATTCAACACATAAATTTCATAGTAAATAATAACATTAAAGTTAGACCATTAAATGAATTAATTGGTATTTTAAATGGGGAAAGAAAAATATCGGAAGATTTGACATTTATAACTATAGATGACGCATACAGATCATTTTACGAAGTTGGTTTTCCAATTTTAAAAAAAAATAAGATTCCTTTTAGTATTTTTATTTCTTCCAAATTCATATCAGAAAATCAAAATTCAGATTACATGAGTTGGGAAATGCTAAAAATTCTATCAGAAAATGACGGTTTAATACTTAATCATTCTTCAAGTCACAAGAGTTTATTAGATATGAGTTATGAAGAAATCAAAGAGGACATTAAGCAAAATCAAATTATTATTGATAAAAAATTAGGAATTCAACCTAAGATTTTTTCTTACCCTTATGGAGAGAGTAGTAATCATGTAGAAAAAATTATAAAAAATTTGGGATACAGTATTGCATTTTCTCAGCATTCAGCCCCGATTACATATAGTGAAAATAAATTTAGACTACCAAGATATTCATTAAATGATGAGTTTGGTGATCTTAATAGATTTAAATTAATTCTAAGTTCTTATCCCTTAAAAATTAGTGAATTAAATTATGAAGATACGATCGTTTACAGTGAAAACTTAAATTTAAGTTTCAAAACAAACTTTTCATCCGATCTCATCAACTGTTTCATAAACAACTCAGCTGAAATGACAAAAAAAAATAACAAAAATTTAGTGAGTTTGTTTATAAAAAACCTAGAGGTTGATAAGAGATATAGAATCAATTGCACTTACAGAAATAAAAACAACAAATTATTGTGGTATGGTAAGATGATTAAGAGAGTTAATTAATTCATTAATCCTTCTACTTTATCGAACTTCATGAAGTTGTTTGTTTCTATGAGATGCTTAATATCTTTAACATATTCTTTGTTTCTTTCGGAGTAATTTGTCATATAATTGGCCAGAGCATTTCCCAATAAATCCTCTCCATTCATTCTTAATTTTCTTCTTTCTTGTCTAAAATCTTCATATGCATTGTGAGTGTTAATATTTTTCAGGTAAGAACCAACAGACTCTGACAAATTAGAAAATTTCTTAACAAAAAATTTTTGATCATCTCTTCTTTCTCTTGGCTTAATACCACTTTTTTTATCAAAGGTGTATTGTCCGAATATAGCATTTCCTTCATTTAGATACCTTGATGAACCCCAGCCACTCTCAATTGCTGCTTGGGAAAGAGCTAAAGACAAAGGGACAATATCAACTCTTATTAAAAGGTTACCTAAACTAGACTCAGAATAATTGTACTTTTCACTTAGCTCAAATAACCAATTAGGCCAAAATTCTCTTGAAAAACTTTCCCCATCGGACTGGTTCCACCAATCTAAAATTTTTTTTCTATCCTCTAAGATTTTTCTATTTTCTATAAAAATTATTGGTAACAAAGTATTTATAAAAAGATTTTTTCTTTTTTTTACCGAATTTATTTTCATAAAATCTTTTGGCCAACTCGAAAATATAATTAGACTTGATGATTGTTCATTCATGAACGATTCCACTGAAAAATTATATTTTTCGAAGATGTCTATCATTTCTTCCGCTTCACTTATGTAATCAACTGTAGATTTGTTAGTAAAATAATTTAAAACTGATTTGTTTTGCACCCTAAAACTAATAGAGGAGGTGTTAAAATTTTTAATTTTAGAAAAACTTTTGTAAAATCCTATAGCTAAATTAACTAGTAAAAGCGAGATTAGGAGGACGACTAGATTTCTATAGAGAGCATTTGTTTTATTCATTATTGGTTTACAGCTTCAACTGAAACGATTTCTGGTATATAATATTTGAGCATATTTTCTATCCCAGATTTGAGCGTAATCGTTGAGCTAGGGCAACCCGAGCATGCACCTCTGAGCTCTAAAAAAACCACTCCTTCTTTTAATCTCACAAAACTTATATCTCCACCATCTTGAGCAACTGCAGGTTTAATTCTTTCATCTAGCAATTCATTAATTTTTTTTACAATTTCAAGATCTTTTTTAGAATAGTCCATATTCTCTTCAACTTTCTGATCCTCTGCGTTTTCAGTTGTGATCTCATTGCCTGTTGAAAAGAAATCTAAGATTGTTGATAGTATCGTTGGCTTCAGACTTTCCCATTCAACTTTTTCAACTTTTGTGACCGTTAAAAAATCCTTACCAATGAAAACTCCACAAATGTTTTCGTTTAAAAATAATTCCTTAGCAAGGTTATTATTTTCAGCCTCTTTTTTTGATTTGAATTCTAATGTTCCAGAAGAAAGAATGATTTTTCCAGGTAAAAACTTCAATGTTGCTGGATTGGGTGTGTCTTCAGTTTGAATAAACATAATATTAAATTAAATAAATCATGACAAATTGTCAATTTCTTCTTCTGTTAAAGTTGGAGGTATGATGGTTATAGGAACTTTTATTTTTGAACTATGCTTGATTGCAAAGGTATTGATAAGAGGGTCTGAACCTGTTTTACCAGGAGAAGAGGCTAAAACAAAATTGGAGATAAATTTATTTGCATCCAGAAATTTTATTATACATTCTACTCTATCTCCCTTCATTATAAACTTTTTAGGTTTCTTATCTGTAAATTTTAGAATGTAATTTTCATATTCTTTTATTTTTGATTCTGCTTCCTCTCTAAGCTCTATTTCAGCAATATCCTCTACCGCCTTCCAATGACTAAATTCTAGAGTTTCAAACGTATATAGTAGTGCCACTCTTCCTTTTGTTCTTGCAGTTCTCTTTGCAGCGTATCTTATGGCATTAAATATCTCATTTGAATCATCTAAAACAACCAAAAATGTTAACTCTTTTTCTATCATAGGTATTTTCTAAAAATAAAACCGGCAGACAATCCTAATCCTATTGCAATTATAGCAGAAAACAATCCGTATATAAATGAGAATTTATGAGCAAATTTAAATATAAAAGAACTTACTCCAGGTTTGGATACTTTGATTTCAATTTTCTTACTTTCAAAATTATTTATACTGTCCATTATATTTAAAGAAACAGTATACATTCCTTCTGGAGAGTTTTTTGGTAATTTAACTGGGATTTTAAAAAAATTTGGAATTTTCTTATTAATAATTTGAAATGAATTATTTTTAATTCTAAATAAATCAAGTGACATCTTTTTTTCTATTAAATCTTTTTTAAGATTATCATCATCTTTACCTACCAATTTTACATTATCAAACAAATCCTTCTTTACTTCAAAATCAATTTCATCTTCATCTTTATTTGTATAGTAGTGAAACAGTCCAGGATAGATAAACTCACCTGTTTTACTCCAAGACCACATTCCAAAGATTTTTGTTTTCTTTTGTAGTATTACTTTTTGATTAGGTCCTTTGACCTTCAAAACTAACGAGCTTTTGGAATTTGTAAATCCAAAAATTGTGAAATCGGCATTTTGATTATCTTTAGAAATTTGAATATTTCTTTCTGATAAATCAAAAATTAAGACCTCAGAATTTACTCCATCAAAAACTAAAACAAAAGTAATTATTAAAAATAACTTTGATAAAAAAAATTTAAACATTTTGCAAAATAATCCTTGAGTTATTTAATGGTTCGTTTACTAACTCTATACCCATCTTTATGCATACAACTAAAACGATCATTGCTAAAAGCACTCTTATTTGCTCTCCTTTAAATTTGGATGTAAATTTTGATCCATATTGGGCACCTACCACTCCTCCAATTAAAAGGAAAATAGCCAATATTAAGTCAACAGAGTAATTAAAAGTCGCGTGGAGTATAGACACATTTAATGTGACAAATACAATTTGAAAAAGTGATGTTCCTATTGCCAACACAGTACCCATTCTAAAGATGTAGATCATAGCAGGAACCATTACAAACCCACCACCAACTCCCATAAATGCTGATAAAAAACCAACAAAAATCCCTACAAATATAGGCAATAATATTGATATATAAATTTTAGAATTCCTAAACTTTAGCTTCAAAGGTAAAAGATCTAAGAATGTTCTTTTTCTTTTTATGACCTTAGTTTCTATTTTTTTTTCTTTAAAAATTGAGATAGTACTTTCAATCAACATTAATGTTCCAATAATTGCTAAAAAAAGGATGTAGAGAAATTTAATAATTAAATCTATATTCCCCGACTCTTTTAAAAAATTAAATAATATTACCCCTATGGTAGATCCAAATATTCCTCCAACCAAAAGAAAAGCACCGACTTCATAATCAATATTTTTTTTTATGCTGTGAGCCATTGCACCAGAAACTGAAGACCCTAAAATCTGAACAGATTCTGTTCCCACGGCTGTAGCGGGTGGTATTCCCATAAAAATCAATAAAGGAGTCATCAAAAAACCACCGCCAACACCAAATAGTCCAGACATGAAACCAACGATAAAACCGAAGAATAGAATTAATATTAAATTGATTTGAATGTCAGCTATTGGTAGATAAAAACTCATACTTCGAAAAACCCAATAATTTTTTTTATTTCTTTAAGGTTTTTTTTGGAAATTTCGTCAGCTCTTTCTGATCCTTCTTTTATAATTGAATCAAGATAACGTTTGTCTTCTAATAGTTTTTTCATTTCAATGGAAATTTTAGAAATTTTCTCTTCGACAAGATTACTTAAGTCCTTTTTGAAATTACTAAAATTATTAATTTTATAATCAGATATTATTTTTTCTGATGAAAGATCACTCAATGCGCCAAAGATATTTATTAAATTTGACACCTCAGGCCTTTCACTTAATTCCTCGATTTCTCTGGGAAATGGCAGTGAATCCGTTTTTGCTTTTTGAATTTTCTTTCTAATTATTTCTGAGTTGTCAGTCATATTTATTCTTGATTGCTCAGACGGATCAGACTTACTCATTTTTTTTGACCCATCCTTTAAGCTCATTACTCTCGTAGCCTTACCTGTAATAACGGGTTCAGGTATTGGGAAAAAATTGTGATTATAATTTCTATTAAAGGCTTGTGCTATGTCTCTGCATAGTTCTAAGTGCTGTTTCTGATCATCACCAACTGGAACGTGTGTTGATTTGTAAAGTAAAATATCTGCTGCCATCAAAACTGGATATGAATATAATCCTAAAGGTGCTTTTTCTTTGTTCTTTCCAGCTTTATCTTTAAACTGAGTCATTCTGTTCAACCACCCAATGGGTGTATGACAACTTAAAATCCATGAGAGCTCACTATGTCCTGAGACATTTGATTGAGCAAAAATAATATTTTTTTGAGGATCAATTCCTGCAGCAATATATGCAGCTGCAACTTCTCTAGTGTTTTTTGTTATTTCATTTCTATTTTCATAAGTCGTTATTGCATGCAAATCTACGATGCAAAAAATGCATTTATACTTTTTTTGAAGATTTACCCAATTCTTTATTGCTCCAAGATAATTTCCTAAATGTAAATTTCCTGTTGGCTGTACGCCAGAGAAAACTAAGTGATTTTCTTTTTTTGAATTTTCCATTTTTTTAATTCTAACTCTTTAACACCTAATATATAGATTGCGAATAGATAAACAATAATTCCAAAAATTATACTCACAATAAGGGATAGATTGGTACTAAAAAAATTGAGATTTGGTAAATTAAGCTGAATGAATGTGAAAAGTTTAGTAGTTAGGATAGCCATTACCATCGAAGCAATTAAAACTTTAATGATCACTTTGATTATTGATCTTTCAAATATAAAGCCCAATTTTTTTTGCATCAATATACCTAATATTACAGCATTTACCCAAGCAGAAATTGACGTGGAAATGGCCAAACCTACGTGAAGGAAGTGTTTAATTAATATTAAATTAAGTATTAAATTTATTATCATACATAAAAGTGAAACTTTTATTGGAGTTTTCGTATCCTCATTTGCAAAAAAAGGTACTACTAATATTTTGATCATTATAAATGCTGGTAATCCAAAGCATAATGCCATAAGAGCTTTTGAAGTAAGATTCAAATCATCTAAATCAAAAGCTCCCCTAAAAAAAAGAAAATAGATGATTTCTTTTGAAAAAATAAGTAAGCCAATAAAAGCAGGAAATGACAAAAAAATACCGATTTTTATTGCACTAGATATAGTCCAGTTAGCTTTTTTACTTTTTTTTTCCTTCATTTGTAACGATAAAACTGGAAGTAATGCTGTGCTTATTGCAATGCCCAGAACCCCTAAAGGCAATTGATTTATTCTGTCCGCATAATATAAGTAAGATATTGATCCGTCAGGAAGTGTAGAAGCTAATATCATGTCTATTAAAAGATTTATTTGATATGCACCGTTACCAATAATTGCAGGAGTCAATAAAACCAGAAAATTTTTCACTTCTTTCCTTTTGTATATGTTACTAATAGAAAAGAGGTTCACAGATAATATTCTTTGATTTCGTCTGATAATAAAATACATCCATATTAGTTGGAAAAGTCCTGCTATGGAAATTGTTAAACTTAAAGATCTTGAAATTAAAATTTCGTTATCGACATTAAAAAAAATTATTAATGCAAAGATAAGCGTTAAATTTAAAATAATTGGTGTAATAGCCATTGATGCAAATTTACCTAAGGTGTTCATGTAAGCACCCATTAATGATGTAAGACAAATGAATAATACAAATGGAAAAGCGAGTCTCGAAAGATCTACTGCAAGCAAAAACTTACTATCATTAAAAATAAATCCTGGCGCTATTAGAGTAATAATTAAAGGCATGCATATCTCAGCTATTATCACAAAAAAAATCAAGAAAATTAATAATAATGAAAAAATATCTGAAAAAAATTTATCAGACCTTCCTAAACCACTTTTTGATTTAATCCCCGAGATTACTGGAATAAAAGCAGCATTCATCGCTCCTTCACCGAACAATCTTCTAAATAGATTAGGAAGTTTAAATGCAACGAAAAAGCAATCGGAAATCATTCCTGCTCCAATAACCCTTGCAATTAACAAATCTCTAATGTACCCAAGAATTCTACTAAAAAAAGTGAGAGATCCAACTATCGAGACTATTTTATACAACATCATTTAACCTAAACAGCAGTTTGTTTTTAATTTCGCTTACTAATTTATCTACAGCATTGGTATTGTTAATCTTTAATCCATATTCGCTTCGTAGATGAAAGCTGTCCTCAACAAAATCACCATAAGTTGAAATCTTTGCCATTGAAATGATTATTTTATTTTGAATAAGTATTTTAGATATATCGTATAATAATTGAGGCCTATTATTTGTTCTTACATTCAAAATTGTATAGGTTGCAGATGATTCGTTATCGATATTTACATCGGCTCTGATATTCAATAATTTGACTCTTTTGTTGTGAAAATTTCGAATTTCAAAAGTTTTTCCGTTTTTGAGACACTCTAATTTAAGTTCAATAGATCTTATAACTCTATTTACATCTATTTCATTAAAATTTTTTCTTTCATCAAAAGAAAATTTAAATGTGTCAATTACTGTTCCATCGTCAAGAGTAAAAATTCTTGCTTCAAAGATTGATATTTCTTCTAAAACAAAAATTGATATCAAATTAAGAAATAGGTGGTGTTTGTCTTTTGTAAAAATTATTAATTCGTAAAAAGACTTATCGTCTGATTTTCGAACAATAAAATTGAATTTGTTTTTTCTGTTTAAAAGAAAATGTTCAATTTGATAAATTATCATTTTCTCTGATTGTAATAACCAATAACTTGGATATGTAATCTTAGAGATTTTGTCTAAGTTCCTTTTAGAAATTTTCTTAGAGTGTTCTAAAATATTTGATCTGATTTGTTGAATTTTCTCGTTTAAACTTACAACTTTTTTAGGCGACTTAATTTGATGTTCAAGTTTCAAAAATAACTGCCGTAATAAATTTGATTTCCAATTATTCCAAAGGCCTTGATCTACAGCTGATATATCTGTAACAGTTAAAAAGAATAAAGCTCTTAATCTAGGAATTTTTTGTATTTTTTCACAAAGTTTGACAATTACAGAATGATCTTCTAAGTCTTTCTTAAATGCGTAATTACTTAAGAGAGAGTGATTATAAACTAACCAATGTGTATCATTCAACGTTTCTTCATTTTCTTGAAATCGGGAAACAATTTTTTTCGCTATATCTGCTCCTTTTTTATTATGTTCACCACCCTTACCTTTGCCAATGTCGTGAAGTAATGTTGCATAGTAAAGTGCTCTTTTATTAAATTTCTTTTTATATTCTTCATAAAAAAACTTATATTGCTTTTTTCTTATTTTTTTTTCTTCGAGATCTTTTAGAATGTTTACGGCTTTTAATGTATGTTGCCCAACAGAGAGGGAGTGAAATCTATCAAACTGGGGTAAAAAAGAGATATAAGAGAATTCAGGTATAATTATTGATAAAAGACCTAAATCAAATAACAAAGTCAGCTTATCTTTTTTCTTTGAAAAAAGAATTTTTTTAAAAGAGGTCAGATTAGTTTTAGTTAAAACTTTTTTTTTATCTAACTTATCTATACTTTCTAGAATAATTCTTCTACCAAAAGCGTTATCTTCACTAAATGCAAGTTTTTTTAAGTAACTTGAAAAATAAATTGATGGTTTGTTATTTGAAACTTTAAATTCAATGTTTTTTAATTTGCTTTTTAGTAATTTTTCTAACATTTGAGAAAAAATCTCTGTAAGATTTTTTATGTTTCTTATTTGAAAAAAATATTCTTTCATTAACTTTTCGACAAAAATATTTTTATTTTCGTTATTGTCATATCTCAAAAAAGAAAAAATTTTTTTTGATATTGTAAATTGATAGTCAAATGAAAGAACATCGTTTAATCTTCCACTTTGATAATGTAAATGGCATCTTAAAAGCAGCAGAAACTCTAAGGATGATTTAAGTTTTTTTTTTTCTTTTATTGTAAGAAACTCAGTGAAAAAATCGGAATGTGATGAATTGTGAATTTCGTATATACTTAAAATCCAAAAAATTAAATTAATATCTCGAATCGAACCTGCATTTTCCTTTAGATTGGGTTCATTTTTAAAGTAATCATAGCCCATTTCAACGATTCTTGTTTTTCTCTCATTAATTTTTTCTTTTATTAAATTAAAGCCCGTTCTCTTAATTTCTTTTTTAAAATCCTCTAGAACCTTTGAATATAATTTTTTGTTTCCACTAATTAGTCTAGCTTCGAGCATTGATGTCTGAACAACATGATCTGTTTTGAAGAAATACTTTGCTTCTTCAACACTTCTTACAGCATATCCAATTTTCAAACCAAGATCCCAGAGAGGATAAAGGAAATTTTGAATAAAAGCATTTAGTTCTTTCTCAAAAAATCCTTCATGGTATAAAAATAAAATATCTATATCTGAATGTGGGGCTAGCATTTGTCTTCCATATCCCCCAACAGCACAAATACTTACTTGATCATTTAGTTGCTTATTTTTAGATTTCAGAATATTAAAAATATCACAAATCAAATTATCCATATTTTTGCTATTTTTTTTGCAGCAGAGTAAAGCTTTATTTTTGACTAGAAATTCTTTTTTTATAATTTCTCTGTTTAATAAGAAATTTCTTTTTAATTTATTTATTGATAAATTCGAATTTGAAATGTTAGTTTCCATCTCAAAAATTTTTTTTCAGTGAATATAAAAAATCAAGAGCTTCCTTTGGGCTTAAATCATTAGGATCTATATCATCAACCAAATTTTTTATTTTTAAAATCCTTTTATCATCTTCTATTTTTTCCTCTTTAAATTCATTTTTATTTATATCAGTAATTTGATTTGCTTTTTCATTATCTAAGCTTCCAAGAACTTTTTTGGATCTTTCAAGTATTGGTTTTTTTATTCCAGCTAAGCTGGCAACATGAATTCCAAACGATCCTTCAGAAATACCATCGACTAATTTATGCAAAAAAATTATCTCCTCATTCCATTTTTTTATTTTTAAAGTTTTTAGTTTTAACGAATTATAATTCAAAGAAAGTTTACATAATTGTTTGTAATGGGTGGCAAATAAGGTAGAACATTTTATTTCATTTAAGATATACTCCAAAATTGCTTGAGCGATAGCTAAACCATCTTCTGTTGATGTTCCTCTTCCAAGTTCATCTAAAATTACAAATGAATTTGGTGTTGCTTCATTGATTATTTTTGATGTTTCAACCATTTCTGTCATAAAAGTTGACATTCCTTTGGACAAATTATCAGAGGCTCCAATTCTTGTGAAAATTTTATCAAATATTCCTATCCTAGCACTTTCAGCTGGAACATAGCATCCTATTTGATTTAAAATTATTATTATTGCAATTTGTCTCAGAAAAGTACTTTTTCCAGCCATATTTGGACCAGTTATTAACCAGGTAAAACTTTTTTCATCCATTACACAATCATTCGGTATGAATTCTAATGAATCATTAATAAGGCTTTCTTCAACAACGGGATGTCGACAATTTTTTAAGTGAATTATGCTTTTATTATCTAATTCGGGTCTAATATAATTTCTTGTTTTTGCCAAGCTCGCAAAATTAGTTATTACGTCTATAAATGAAATTTTCTTTGATATTATGTTAATATCAAAAATATGATTTTCAAAAAAATCACAAATTTCACCATAAATTTTCTTTTCTAAAATAATTGTTTCTTCTTGAGAACTAAGAATTTCATTTGATGTTTTTTTTAATTCATCTGTTTGAAACCTAGAATTATTTACAGTATTTTGGATTAGATAAAATTTGATGCCATTTGTGTTGACTATTTTGTCAGAATTTTTATTTGTTACCTCAATAAAATATCCATGAATATTATTATATTTTATTTTTAAATTATTAACACCACATGCTTTTGAATACTTATTTTGCATCTTTAAAATTTCTTCTTGTTTTTCATTTTTAATATTTCTTAAGTAGTCTAATTCTTTGGATACTTGGTTTTTTATAACACCCCCGTCCACCAGAGATATTGGCGATGTTTCGATTATATTTGTTGATATAAGATTCTTGAGTTTTTTAACTCTTATCATCAAATTGTTATCCGGAAGTAATTGTTGATTTGGTTCTTCACTCAAATTTTTTATTTCTGAAAAGATAATCTCTGCATTGTTTAAAAAATTTTCTATCAGTAATAGGTCTCTTGGATTATTGGTTCTCGCCGTAATTCTCGATATAGCTCTCTCAGCATCTGGGTGTCCATTAAGAGAGTTTAATATTGTATTCATTACCGAGGGATGGTTTATAAACTCTTGAACCAAAGAATGTCGCTGAGTGATTTTTTTTTTACTTATAAGAGGTGACTTTAAAAAATCTTTTAGCATTCTTCCACCTGCCGCCGTTTTTGTTTTATCAATTGTTTCTAGTAAGGTATTTTTTTTTTCACCGTTTAGTGTTTTAAATATTTCGAGACTTCTGATTGAAAAACTATCAATTTGCATGAACTGCTCTTCTCTGACTAACTCAAAGTCTTTGATCATAGGCAAATTATTTTTTTGAGTTAATTCTAGATAATTCAGAAGTCCTGCTATTACAGATCTATTTGAAATAGTCAGTGATTCTGAAGCATTCACAGATAACTTTTCAAAAAAGGTATCTACCTTTAACTTATTTTCATTAAGATCGAAAAAAACATCCGGACTCTTACTAAACTTATTACAAAATTGCCTCATTTTTGAATCTAATTTAAGGATCTTGTCCAGAGTTTTTGATATTACAATTTCCTCTGGTTCAATTTTACTAATTAGCTCAAATAAATTATTAATTGAGTTATCTTTTATATTCTGTAATTTAATTTTTCCAATTGACATATCTGTCCAACTAACCGATATCTCTCCTTTAATTGAAGATATGCACATGAGATGGTTGTATGATTTCGAGTTTAATAATGAATCGTCTAAAATTGTTCCGGGTGTAATAATTTTAACTACATCTCGTTTAAAAATTTTTTGGTATTTATTTGATTTTTCTGATTGTTGATTTTCTAGTTGCTCCGCTACAGCAACTTTATAGCCTAAAGCAATTAATCTAGATAAATATGTTTGAGATGAATGAGCTGGGACCCCACACATTGGAATATCAACATCATTCAGTTTTCCTCTTTTTGTTAAAGCTATTCCTAACTCTGTTGCAGCAACTTCTGCGTCTTTAAAAAAAAGTTCATAGAAATCACCCATTCTATAAAAAAGTAAATAATCTTGATGCCTACCTTTAACCTCCAAATATTGTTGCATCATTGGAGTTGGTTTTGAGGGCTCAGATTTTTTTTTACCAGCAGTAAAACCTTTTATCTCAGGTTGTTTTAATTTCATATTAATTTAAATTAGTATTCAAAATATTAAATCATTTTCATGTTTATTCATAAAGACATAATT
>MDTG01052803.1_pt1 | contig 30532 bp, 32 predicted proteins | sample 811421 | NCBI WGS metagenome assembly MDTG01 (sample SAMN05326645, study PRJNA326480) | marine metagenome | isolation source: seawater | place: Pacific Ocean: South East | collected 2011 | reverse complement strand
TAGTGTGCTTCTCTTTGGCCGAAATAGAACATCGGAGTAATCAAGCTTAATTTCTTCTTCTATTCTCATATAAATATTCGCTTTATTCTATTAAATAATTTAAAAATTAACTCAAATATTAATATTAATAATGAATTTAAAAACGTTAATAAATAATAATAAAAATCAATTTGATAAAAAATTTAAAGATTTGCTAACAAATAATCTAAATAATTCGATTCTATCAAAAGCTATGTTTTATGGGTGCAACAATGGTGGGAAAAGAATAAGACCTTTTTTAGTAAATCAAGCTTCAAAAATAGCAAGTATTGATAAAAATGACTCATTTATAATAGGTGCTAGCATAGAATTAATTCACTCATATTCACTAATCCATGATGATTTGCCATCAATGGATAATGATGATTATCGAAGAGGTAAGTTAAGTACACACAAGAAATTTAATGAAGCAACTGCAATTCTTGCTGGTGATGCATTACATGATTTAGCTTTTACTATACTTTCAGGTAACCTTAAAAATAATAATTATAAATCAAAGCTTGAACTTATTAATTATCTTTCATTATGTATAGGCCATAAAGGGTTAGCTTTAGGGCAATCTTTGGATTTAGAATTTGAGAATAAAAAAATTAATAAAAGAAAAATTTTAAATATGTATTTAAACAAGACTGGAAAACTTTTTGAATTTTCATTCAGTGCCCCATTTATTTTAGCAAATTCAAAAAAATCAGAAATATTATTTGCTAAAGAATTTGGAAGTCTATTTGGTCTAATATTTCAGGTAGTTGATGACTTTATTGATGAGATTGGCACTTTTAAAAATATTGGTAAAACACCGGGTAAGGACATTAAACAAGGTAAAAGTACTTTACTAGGACTAATTGGTGAAAAAAAAGTTATTGATTTATGTAAAGACAAAATAAATTTTTTTATTAAGAAACATAAAAATACATTAAAAAAGGAAGATATACTTATCGACTTGTTAGATTTTGGAATGGATAGAATAAACTAATAATGGACTATTTTTTTTGCTATGTACAAACCTGTTGTCGCAGATATGGCAGTCAATGACCCTCCCCAAAACATATCAACAAAAGTCACAGTCGGTGACCATCCTTTAAGCACTGCCATATTGGTTAAGTTATAAGTCCCATATGCAACTAAACCAAATACAAAACCGGTGTAGATTGTCTTGAATAAACTTTCTGAATTTACACAAGGTTGTATAACAACTAACGCCATACCAAAAACATAGAGTATGTAAAAAAGTGCTGCAGCCCACATTACAGGGGTTTCTGATAATAGATTTCCAATTAATGGTCTGTAAAATGATTTAGTTGCAAAACTTAACCAAATTACATCAATAACAAGAAATATTACTGATGCTATCAAAGTAGCGAGAAGCAAGCATTTAAACATATTATATAGATATATCATATTATTAAATTTCAAGAATATTTAACAAGATTTATATGGTGGGTGCGACAGGGATTGAACCTGTGACCCCTGCCGTGTCGAGGCAGTGCTCTACCGCTGAGCTACGCACCCATGTGAAATAAATATTCTATTATTTTAATAAATCTATAGATAATCAAAATATATGTATTTTGTAAATAATAACATTATTGAACAAGACTTACAGTCAGCATTAAAAATTTATAATTTTTACATATCAAATTCATTTTCTAATTTTGAGGAAAAAGAATTATCAATCAGACAATTTAGATTGCTGTATAAGAAAATAACTATGAGTAATCTTCCATTTATTATTGCAAAAGAAAATAAAAGGGTTTTAGGAATTGCATATGTAAACAATTTTCGAGATAAAAGTGGGTATAGATTTACTTTTGAGCATTCAATATATGTTGATCAAAATTTTACTAAAAGAGGTTACGGCTCTAAAATATTAAAGAAATTGATTATACAGTGTAAAAAAAATAAGCATATTAAAAATTTGATAGCTGTTATTGGTAGCTCTGATAATATTGCTTCAATCAAAATTCACAAAAAAAATGGGTTTAAGTACATTGGCACCATATTAAAAGCTGGTTATAAAAAAAATAAGTGGGTAGATTCAGTGTATATGCAAAAAAGAATATGAAGAAGACAAATATTAAAAATTTTAAAAAAACTTTAAGTAAATTTACAACAGGTGTAACTGTTGTATGTGTAAAAAATAATAAAAAAATATATGGAAAAACTGTAAACTCATTTAATTCTCTATCTTTAAATCCACCTCTTGTTTTATTTTCCTTAGGTAATTATTCATCGTCAATTAAAACTTATATTAATAGTAATTATTTAACAATTAATATTTTATCAAAAAGACAAAAAAAAATTTCTAATCTATTTTCAATGAAAAATCCTAATATCAATGATATTAAATTTTTAGATGGAAAGAATAATACTTCTTTCATTAATGGTTGTATTGCAAATTTAGAATGTAAAGTTGTTGATAGAATAAAAAAAGGTGACCACGTAATATTTATTTGTAAAGTAATAAATGTTCATTATGATGATAAAATAAAACCTTTAACTTATTATAACTCAAAATATAATTAGTGATTTTAAATTTTAAAAATTTTTTCATAATAGCAATTGTTTGTTTTGGTTATTATATATTTTATAATGAATACATAAATATATTTATATTAAATTTAAAATTCGTTAATAATCAAATTTACGCAGATGAAAAAGTCGAAAAAATTAAATCTTCTGAAATTAGTAGTGATAAAATCAAAAACGTATCTAGTGATATTTTAAATAATCAAGCTTATAACAAAACAGAAATAATTATTTCTAAAGGTGATACTTTTTTATCAATTTTAAAAAGATTTAATTTATCAGATGTTGAAAGTTTTCGTATAATAAATGAAATAGAGAATTATTATAACCTTAAAAAATTAAAAATTGGTGACAGTATAGGTTTTTATCGAGATTCAGATCAGAATTTAAAAAAAATTGAAATTTTTAAGAGCTTTGACACTATATTTGAGGTCACTATTACTGATAAAATTTCAATTAATATAAAAGAGTTAGAAAAAAAATCTTTTCAAATGTCTAGTGAATTTCAAATTACAAATTCACTATATTCAGACGGTTTAAAGAATAATATACCTGAAGATATTTTAATTAAATTAATTAAATTATTTAGTTTTGATTTAGATTTCCAAAGAGATATAAAAAAAGACACAGTAGTTTCAATTTCATATGAATTTAATGAAATACAAGAAACTAACAAAATCAAATATAATGACATAATTTATGCATTAATCTTAATTAATGATAAAAAACTTGAATATTTTAAATTTGTAACAGATGATGGATATTTAGATTATTTTAATAGAGAAGGAAAAAATGTAAAAAAATCTATTTTAAAAACTCCTTTAGATGGTGCGAGATTATCTTCAAACTTTGGTATGAGAAAACATCCTATATCTGGATATAATAAAATGCATAAAGGAGTTGATTTTGCAGCTCCTACTGGAACACCTATTTATGCTGGCGGAAATGGTACAATTGAGTATGCTGGAACTAATGGAGGATATGGTAAATATATTAGAATAAGACATAATAATGAATACAAAACTGCTTATGCCCATCTATCAGGATTTAAAAAAGGCATTACTAAAGGTGCTAGGGTTAGTCAGGGGGATGTTATAGGTTTTGTTGGCAATACAGGTAATTCAACAGGACCACACTTACATTATGAAATTTTATATCAAAATAAGCATATTAATCCAATGAAACTAAAATTGCCATCAGGCAAAATACTTGAAGGAAATGAATTAAAAAGATTTAATAAAGAATATAAAATGATTTATGCAAATCATTTAAATCTTCTATACGAATAAATTATTTTGAAGATCTTGTTCTTTTTTCTCTAGTAGGTTGAGCAATAAATGGAATTGATTCAATTGATTCTTCGGATTCATCTGATTTAATTGTATCATCTTCATTTGAAGTTTGATTATCATTATCACTGACTTGTTCAGTAGATGCAGATTGTTTATTTTCTTCTAATTGTGCATTGTCATCTATATTGATTCCCAACTCAACCATTAATCTGTAGAAATGATCAGTAAATTGATAATAGTATTCAGATTGAACTCTATCCCCTGACCTGAATGCTTCTTTAGCTAATTTTAAATATTTGTTATATTGTTGTGATACATTACCTTTATTCCTATTTTTATAACTTTGAAAACCACTTGTTTTTTTATAAGTTGGCCTTCTACCAGATTTATACGTTGTTCTACCGTTATTCTTTTTAAACATAATATTTAGGAAATTTATTTTTAAAATTTATTTCTATAACTTTTATATATGTAAAATTATTAAATACAACTTATATCTTAAAAAAAGTAAGAGTTCTGTCGATTTTTTGTAAATCTTGAGTAACTTTTACAAGAGTTAAATTTGTATTACTAAAAATATTCCTACACGGCTTTAGTTGATTGTGTCCAATTTCACATATAAAAAAAGATTTTCGCTTCATAATTTTTTCAATATTTTTAGCAAAATATCTATAGAATTTTAGACCATCATTGCCACCTAGTAAAGCAACTTTAGGTTCAAATTTTTTGACCTCAATCTGTAATTTATCATATTCAGTTGAATTGATATAAGGTGGGTTTGAAATAATAATATCAAATTTAGTTTTAACGTTTTCTAAACCTCCTAATTTTACATCTACTTGATTACCAACATTATGTAAGAGAATATTTTTTTTTGCTACTTTTATAGCTTTATTAGAAATATCAATAGCAGTTATACTAGAATTTTTTAATTCTTTTGCAAGAGAAATTGCCAAGCAACCTGATCCTGTACCTATATCTAAAATTTTAAGTTTTTTGTTTATATCTTTTGTTAAGTTTAATACTTCTTCTATTATTAATTCTGATTCTGGTCTTGGATCTAAAACATCAAAATTTACAAAAAATTCATTTTTCCAAAAATTTTTTTTATTTATAATTTTAGATATGGGTTGATTGTTCAATCTTTTTGAAAATAATAAATTAAAATAATCAATATTAATTTCTTCAATCTTAAAATTACTAAAAATTATATCCTTTTTATTAAAAGAAGCTTCTTTTAATAAAATTTTTAGATCTAATTCAGGAGTAGGAATATTTTTTGCTTTTAATTTTAATAAGCTTAGATTTATAATATTATTCATTTTTAATATCTGCAAGTTTTTTACTTTCATCTTCTGCGATGAGTGGGTTTATTAATTCATCAATTTTTCCTTCTAATATTTCAGTTAAATTATATAATGTAAGATTAATTCTGTGATCCGAAACTCTGCCTTGAGGAAAATTGTAAGTTCTTATTCTTTCAGATCTATCACCTGATCCAACTTGTGTTTTTCTTTGTTCTGATCTCTCTTTGTTTTTCTTTTGTAATTCATTGTCTAAAAGTCTAGAACGAAGAATTTTCATTGCTTTAGCTTTATTTTTGTGTTGTGATTTCTCGTCTTGCTGTGACACCACTATACCAGTTGGTATATGTGTAATTCTTACAGCGCTGTCAGTGGTATTAACTGATTGGCCTCCTGGTCCACTAGATCTAAATACATCAACTCTTAAATCTTTTTCTTCTATATAAACATCAATTTCTTCAGCCTCTGGAAGCACAGCTATTGTAGCTGCCGAAGTGTGAACTCTTCCACTACTTTCAGTAGCTGGAACTCTTTGCACTCTATGAACTCCAGATTCAAACTTAAGTTTTGAAAAAACGTTTGTACCAGATATATTACAAATTGCTTCCTTTACCCCTTTTAGGCCTGTTTCAGAAACTGATAAAATTTCAAATTTCCATGAATTTATATCCGCATATTTTTGATACATTGATAGCAAATCAGCAGCAAATAATGAAGCCTCATCACCTCCCGTACCAGCTCTAATTTCTAATATTGAATTTTTAGAATCATTTTCATCTTTAGGAACAAGTAATTTCAATAATTCATTTTCTAATATTTTTATTAATTTTTTTTTTTCAATTAGCTCAATTTCAGCTATTTTTATGATCTCTTCATCTGAATCTTTTATTAATGTTTTCAAATTTACTATTTCATTCTGCTCTTTTTTATATTCTTCGATTTTTTCAACCAAAGGTTTTAGTTCAGCATACTCTCTGTTAAATTTAACTAGGTCTTCTGATTTAATATCTTGGCTATTATTTAATAAATTTTCAATTTTATTATATTTATTTATTATATTAATGAATTGAGTTTCAAATTTAATCATTTAAAAATTTTTTAATTTTATCAATACTTAATTCTGATTGCTCTCCAGTAATTAAGTTTTTTATTGTATAGAAATTTTTTTTATATTCTTTTTCGCCGATAATAATTACATAATTAGCATTATTAGAATTAGCTCTTGATAATGATTTTTTTAAATTATATTTATAGTTCCAAAAAAATATTATCTCATTATCATTAAAATACTTAATAATTTTTATCAAATGACTTTTAAAACTTTCATCATTGATCGCTATATGAACATGCTTTTCATTAATTTTAATTTTTTTCATTAACATTGAAATTCTTTCAATACCTGCAGCCCAACCAATACCTGGAATATCTGGTCCTCCAAGTTTGCTGATTAATCCATCGTACCTACCCCCACCTAAAATAGTATCCTGTGAACCCAAATCTTGAGTCTTAAATTCAAATACAGTATCACAATAATAGTCTAGACCTCTAACAAGTTTTAAATTTTCAATGTAGGAGATTTTATTAGAAGTTAATCCTTGTTTTAATTCTTCAAACTTCACTTTTGCGTTATTTGATAAGTACTCTGTTATGGGTGGGGCATTATTTGAAATTTCAATATCATTTTGTTGCTTGGAGTCTAATATTCTTAAAGGATTTGAGTCAATTTTAAATATACTTTCTTCAGATAACTGCATTTTTTTATCATTAAAATATTTACTTAAATCTTTTTTGTATTTTACTAAATTTTCTCTTCTGCCAAGAGAGTTTATATTTAATGTAAAGTTTGATTCTGGTATTAAGGATTTTAGTATTTTATTAGCGATTGATATAATTTCTAAATCAGCAATGGAGTCATTCGATCCAAAAATTTCAAAATTTATTTGATTAAATTGCCTATATCTTCCTTTTTGTGGTCTTTCTCTTCTAAATACTGGCCCTAGTCCATATAATTTTAATGGTAATTCATTTAATAAGTTATTTGAAATTGCAGCCCTTATCATTGGGGTTGTATATTCTGGTCGAAGAGTAAGCTGATCTTCATTTCTATCCTTGAAAGTATACATTTCCTTTAGAACAACATCTGACATTTCGCCTAACGGTTTAGAAAATAACTCTGTAAACTCAAATATAGGTGTTTCTATTTCTAAAAATTTGTTTAAATGAGCAACTTTTGATACAATTTGATAAATATTATTAAATTTGTTTATTTCATCACCAAATAAATCATGAGTTCCTCTTACTGATCTTAACTTCATATTATTTTTGTAGTTGAATTTCTTTTGACTTATTTCTTATTAGTTTTTCTAGATAATTTTCTAAATCAACATTTTTTACGACATTATTTTTTTTTCCATCTAAATAAATCATATGAGTACCATTACCTCCCCCGGTGACTCCAATGTCTGTCATAGTTGCTTCTCCAGGGCCGTTTACAACACATCCAATAATTGAAACAGTGATTGGAGTTGAAATATCATCTAGTTTTTTTTCTAAATTCTTTACTGTATCAATTACTTGGAATTGTTGTCTCGCGCATGAGGGGCATGATATGATTTTTACACCCCTATTTCTTATACCTAAACTTTTCAATATTTCAAAACCAACCCTAACCTCTTCTTCAGGCTCATCTGAAAGAGATACTCTAATAGTATCTCCAATTCCATTTAGTAATAAGTTCCCAATACCAATAGATGACTTAATGGATCCAGTTCTTTTACCACCTGCTTCTGTTATTCCTAAATGCAATGGATAATCACAATAACTTGCAAGTTTATTATATGCATTAATTGACATAAAAATATCTGATGATTTCACACTTATTTTGAAATTTGTAAAATCATTATCTTCAAGAATTTTAATATTTAATTTTGCACTTTCGAATAAAGCTTCTGGATTGGGTTCTGAATATTTTTCTAAAATCTGTTTTTCTAGACTCCCAGCATTTACTCCAACTCTAATTGAACAATTATTATCTTTGGCAGCTTTAATAACCTCTTTAATTCTATCAACATTTCCGATATTTCCTGGATTTATTCTTATACATGCAGCTCCATTTTCAGCTGCTTCAACTGCTCTTTGATAGTGAAAATGTATATCTGCAACAATTGGAACTGTGCTGTGTTTTACAATTTCTTTAAGTGCTTTTGATGAATCTTTGTCTGGAATAGAAACTCTTATAACATCAACGCCTAATTTTGCAGACCTTTCAATCTGGGATATAGTTTCTTTAGCATTTGAAGTAAGTGTATTTGTCATTGTTTGAACAGCTATTGGATTATTTCCTCCAATTTTTACTTTGCCAACATTGATTACACGTGATTTTCTTCTATTAATTTTTTGGTATGATCTTACCATTATACTAGTTATTAAAATTATTATCTAAAATTATCGAATCTACAACTTCACCATATTTTCCAATTTTGCCTTTAACTTCGTTATCGATAATTACTAAAATATTGCCCCCATTTCCAGCGGTAATATTATAATTTAAATTCATGTCATATGTATATTCATCATCCATTTCCATTAATTGACTTATTACAATATTATTAGATTCATCTCTTAATTGCAACCATGTTGATTTTAATATCTTTAGAGTTATAAATTTATTCTCATTACTTAAAGTAATTTTTTTTGATGCATTGGCACTAGTGTAAGACAAATCATCAGTTATTTTATTTACATCATTATTTTTATTATCTAAATTATTGAGAGAAATATATAAATTCTCTTCTTCAATATTAGAATTAAAACTTTCTGGTAAATCTGGTATTAATGCATAGTCTATGGTTTTTTCAGTTTCTCTAATAAATAAAAAATAAAAACTTGTTAAGATAAGAAATATTGCAGTTGCTGGTATAAATTTCTGAAATTTACTAATTGAATAATTATGAAATTTAGGCTTTACTAGTTTATCTATATGATCATTTTTTTTAAATGAAATTTGGTCTTTAAAATTTTTAACAATGTCATTAGAATCCAATTCTAAAAAATTACTATAAGTTCGAATATGGCCTATTAAAAATACCGTGTCTTGATTTGCTAAATATTCTTCTTCTTCTATTTTCAACAAGGTAGATTTTGAAATCTTCAGTTCTTTAGAAATTTTTTCTAAAGATAAGTTTTTTGAAATTCTTGTTGTTTTTATTTTATGACCTATAGATATCATTTATTTTCTAATTTATACGCCTGATGAAGTGATTTTACAGCAATATTAGTATATTTTTTGTCAATTAATACACTTATTTTTATTTCAGAAGTAGATATAGCAAGTATATTAATATATTTCTTTGCAAGAGTTTTAAACATTTTCTGGGCAACGCCTGATTGTGACATCATGCCCATTCCGATTACAGATATTTTGGCAACATTTTTATTTGTAATCAATGTGTCGAATTTTAGTTTTTTGTTATTACTATTCAATATTTTTTTAGCATCATTAGTCTCATTATTTGGAACAGTAAAAGTGATATTTGCAGATATTCCGTCTTGGGATATGTTTTGTACAATCATATCTACATTAATTTTATATTTAGCTAAAATACCAAAAATTTCTGCGGATATTCCCGGTTTGTCTGGAATACCTGAAATGGTAATTTGAGACTCATTTTTACTGTAACTAACTCCACTTACTATTTCTTTTTCAATTAATTTTTTATCATCTATAATTAATGTGCCAGGCTTATTTGTAAGTGAAGATAAGACTTGTAAAACTAAATTGTTTTTCATGGCTAATTCAACAGATCTAGTATGTAAAACTTTTGCACCTGTTGAAGACATTTCTAACATTTCTTCAAAAGCAAGTTTTGGAATTTTTTTAGCTTTAGAAACTATATTTGGATCTGTACTAAATACTCCATCTACATCTGTATAAATATCACACCTTTCTGCTTTTAGTGCTGATGCAATTGCCACAGCTGTAGTATCAGATCCACCTCTTCCCAAAGAAGTAATTTCACCTTTAACATTAATACCTTGGAAACCGGCTAAAACAATTACGTCATTTTTTTTTAAAAAATTTTTAATTCTTTTTTTATCTATATTTAATATTCTAGCTTTCTGATGATTATCATCAGTAATAATTGGAATTTGCCAACCTAAAAGTGGAATCGACTTAATTTTTCTTTTTTTTAATATTGCAGATAGTAATCCAATTGTAACATTCTCACCCGAAGTAAGCATTAAATCATTTTCGAGCTTTTCTTGAGAGTCTATTTCTTCAATATAGCTTTGCATTTTGTTAGTTACCCCTGCCATAGCTGAAAGCACTACTATTAATTTATTTTTTTTTAACTCTTTCGTAACTATCTTTGCTACATTATGTAATTTTTCTACATTAGCTACAGAAGTGCCACCAAATTTCATAACAATAAGACTCATTGACTTCGATTTTTTATTAATTATTTTTGGTAATATAATTATTATTTTAAAAAACAAGGAATTTGATGTCTCTAAAAACAAAAAATGAAGAATATAATTTTTTTAATAAGTTATCTGAAGAATGGTGGGATGAAAATGGCAAATTTAGTGTTCTTCATAGAATTAGACCATTAAGAATAAAATATATATTGGATCAATTGAATGACTCAAAAGTAAAAGGATTAGATGTTCTAGATTTAGGTTGCGGTGGTGGACTTGTAAGTGAGGCTCTATCAAGATTAGGTGCTAATGTAACAGGAATAGATTTTTCTGAAAATAATATTGCCGTAGCTAAAAAACACTCTCACAAAAATAATCTCCAAATAAATTATATCAACAAAAATATTGAAAATATGGAATTCACAAAAAAATTTGATTTAATTATTATGTTTGAGGTATTAGAGCATTTAGATAATTGGGAATCTTTTCTTTATAAAGTAAAAAAAAATTTGAGAAAAGATGGAAAGCTTATAATCTCAACTATAAATAGAAATTTAATATCAAAATATTTTGCAATATTCATTGCTGAAAATTTATTAAAATGGATACCAAAAGGCACTCATTCTTATGAAAAGTTTATTATGCCAGAGGAAATAAAAACCTGTATGAAAAGTTTAAATTTTAAAGTTAAAGATTTAAAAGGTTTAAACTATAATCCAATAAGCTCAAATTGGAGTATTACAAATAATACAGCAATTAATTATTTTTGTACCTGCTACAGATCTAATTAGTTTTTTTAGACGAGAAAGGTAGTGGAACTATGTCAATTTCTTCTTCGGTCAGTTTTTGTGTTTGTTCAACTGTGGCCTCACCATATATGGATCTCTCCTTTGTTTCTCCATACTTCATTTTTATCGCTTCATCAGTGAAGTTGTCCCCTACATAATCATAATTTTTTTCAATAATTTTTTTTAGTTTAGTTATACTTGAAGATACTGATCTTTTTGATTTAATATTTTTAGAGTTACTTTTTTTATTTAAATTTGGAGCCATTAAAGCTTTGTTAATATTATTACTTTCACAGGAGGGACATTTAATATAATTTTTTTTCTTTTGTTTTGAATAATCATTAGTACTGTCAAACCAGCCTTCAAACTTATAATTACAATCAAGGCAATTTAAATCAAAAATTATCATTTAAACTATATTGTGCTATCTTTTATATTTTCAACTTTTATTAATTCATCTTCAATTGTTACTTCAAGTCTTAATGATTCTTTTCTAAAATTTAACATACAATTTGAGCCTTTAGTTATTACAATACCAGTGTTTGGTGAACATTTAAAATTAAATAATTTATTGGTTTTATTATCTTGTACACTTATGTCTATAAGTTCTTTAATAGATATTATTAGGATATCATTATTTAGAATATGTTTAGATTTAATTAAAGAAGTTTTAGAATATATTAGTTTTATTGCTAATTTACGTGTTTCGTTATCTAAAATTTTTTCAATAAGATCATTTTCATCATTTTTTAAAGTACTAATATTGTTTTCATTTTTTAATAAATCAATAATTTTATATTTTAAAATTTCTAATAAATAAGTGCTATTAATTTTTTGGTTTATTAATGTTAACTCATGCTTTATTGTACTTAAAATCTGTTTTGATAGATTTTTCATAATATTATATTACACTCTTAATAAAAATGATAAATAAAAAATATCTAAAATTACAAAGATCAAACAATAGTTATCATACAAATAACTTTATTTATACGATAATTGCTAAAAGGATTATTGATTCATTGGATCTTTTAAATATTAATGTAAATCATATTCTTGAAATAGGAGTTAATGAAAATATAACATTTGATTATATAAGAAATAGATTTAACTTATCAACAATTGATAGATCAGATTTTTATTTATCTCAAAATTGGAATAAAAAAAATTTTTTCGAATTAAAAGAAGATTTCAAAAATTTAAAAAAAAACTGCTATAATATTATTTATAGTAACACTTTTCTTCATCTAACAAATAATATTGATAATAATTTAAGAAATATTTTTGAAAGTTTAAAATCAAATGGTTTCTTTATTGCGGCAATTCCTGATAAAGAGAGCATGTATCAACTAACAAATTCTATGTATGAGGCTGACATAAGCATTTATAATGGAGCTTATCAAAGGGTTAATCCTACTTTTGAAATAAATCACGTTTTAAACTCACTAAAAAAAATTAATTTTGATTCGCCAAGTATATATTCAGATATAATTACGATAGAATATGAAGAATTTGAAAAATTACTCACAGATATTAAAAATATGAGACTTTCATATTGTTATAAAGATAAGAAAAAGAATTTTGAAAATAAAAGATATTTTAAAATTTTAGAAAAATTTTATAGAAAAAATTATTTTAATAAACAATTCAATTTAGATATAAAAACAAATATAATTTCAGCTTGGAAAAAATAATTCTTTACGTCCGATATTCTGCATTTATCCTAATATATTCATGTGTAAGGTCATTTCCAAATACAGTATGATCAAAATTACCATTATTCACATCAACAGAAATTTCAATAACTTGTTTTTTAATATACCTATCTATTTTTTTAGTACTAATATCTTTATAAATTTTACCATCCTTGCAAACTAAATATTTTCCAAAAAATATTTTAATTTTCTCTTGATCTATCTTTTCTTTAGATTTTCCAATTGCTGCAATTATTCTACCCCAATTTGGGTCTTCTCCAGCAATAGCTGTTTTAACTAATGGAGAATTTAATATGGAAAAGCCAATATTTTTAGCTTGTTTATTAGATTTACAACGTTTTACATTAACTTTTATTAATTTCGAAAGTCCTTCACCATCTTTAACTACTTGTAATGCTAGATCATGCATAACATCAAATAGTGCTTTATTAACAATTTGAAAATCTTTTTTGGAAATAATACTTAAATCAAATTTATTTAGAGAAAATAGCGCTAAAGTATCGCTTGTAGATGTATCACCATCCGTTGAAATTGAATTGAATGTTCTTTCTAAATTAAATTTTACTAATTTATTTAAAACATTTTTTGATAATTTTGCTTCTATAAAAATATAAACTAACATTGTTCCCATATTTGGGTAAATCATTCCAGAGCCTTTAGCAATTCCATATATTTTAAAACTATTATGATTTAATTTGACTCTTTTTATTGATGTTTTAGGATATGTATCAGTAGTCATTATTGCTTTAGCAGCATTAAGCAAATTACCGGTTAAATTTTTATTAATATCTGAAATTTTTCTAATTATTAAAGCTGGGTCTAAAGTTTCTCCTATTACCCCGGTGGATGAAACTAATATTTCACTTTTTTTGCAACCTATATTACTTATTAAAAAATCTACATATTTATCTATGATATTAATACCTTCTTTACCAGTATGAGCATTAGCATTACCTGAATTTATAATAAGAGCTTTCACTGATCCTTTATTATTTTTTTTATCCCATATTATTGGTGCAGAGGGGGTTGATGTCTTCGAGTACACAACACTAGTTGTGACAATTTTATCAAAAATAATTATTAACAAATCATCAAGTTTTTTTTTAAAACCAGCATGGAAAGTATAAATATTGAACCCTTTCGGTATTAGATTTTGATACCTTTTTGGAGCAAAAATTGACTTATTAATAATCGCAAGTCTTTCATTGCTACTTAATCCTAAATCCTTTGTAGAAGATTCTTTGTTCATATGTTAACAGCCATTTATCATATTATGATAGGAATCGTTAACAAACTTTTTAGCTCATTAAGTGGTAAATCGTTAAAAAATTATTATAGTTTTGTTGAAGAAGTAAACAAAAATGAAACTGAAGTAGGCAATTTAAGTGATGAAGATTTAAGAAAAAAAACAAATTATTTTAGATCTAAAATTCAAAATGGCACATCAGTGGAGTTAATATTAGCGGAAGCTTTTGCAGTAGTCAGAGAAACAGCAAAAAGAACTGTTAATATGAGACATTTTGATGTTCAGCTCATTGGTGGAAAAGTCCTTCATGAAGGTAAAATTGCAGAAATGAAAACTGGTGAAGGTAAAACTCTAGTTGCAACACTTGCGGCATATGTAAATGCTATTGATAATAAATCCGTACATATTGTTACAGTAAATGATTACCTGGCTAAAAGAGACTCTGAATGGATGGGAAAAATATATAAATTTCTTGGATTAACTGTTGGTTGTGTGACATCTGAAACTAATCATGAGTTGAGATCTAAAGAATATGAGGCAGATGTAGTTTATGCAACAAATAACGAAATTGGATTTGATTATTTGAGAGATAATTTAAAAAATGATTATCATTCTCTATGCTTCAAAAAAGAGGCCTTTGCTATAGTAGATGAAGTTGATAGCATATTAATCGATGAGGCAAGAACACCACTTGTTATTTCTGCCGAGTCTGATGCAGACATTGAGATCTATCCAAAAATTAATAAAATAGTTCAATTTTTAGGAGAAAAAGATTATGAAATTAATGAGGAAAATAAGAGCATTCTTCTTACGACAAATGGAATGGAATTTGTTGAAAAACTTCTTAAAGAAAATGGAATTATAAAAAGTGGTACACTTCAAGATTTAGAAAATTTGACCCTAAATCACAATATAATACAAGCATTAAGAGCAAATAAAATTTTTAAAAAAAATAGAGATTATATAATAAAAAATAAAAATATTGTTATTATTGATGAATTAACTGGGAGACCGCTTGAAGGCAGAAGATATGGGGATGGATTACACCAAGCAATTGAAGCAAAAGAAGGTTTAATAATACAAAAAGAAAATCAAACTATTGCTTCTGTAACTTATCAAAACTTTTTCAGAACTTATAGTAAATTGAGTGGCATGACTGGTACAGCAACAACTGAAGCTAAAGAATTTGAAGGCATATACAATTTATATGTAATTGATATACCGCCTAATATTAAATTTAGTAGATTGGATAAAAATGATCAAATTTATATGACCAAAAAAGAAAAATATGATGCCGTAATTAATTTGGTAAAATTAAGAAACAAAAAAAATCAGCCTATACTAATTGGCACAACTTCAGTTGAAAATTCTGAAATAATTTCAAAATTGTTACAAAAGGAAAGAATAATACATAATGTTTTAAATGCTAAAAACCACAAGAGGGAAGCAGAAATCATTGAGCAAGCTGGTATACCAGGAAATGTTACAATCTCCACTAATATGGCTGGTAGAGGGACAGATATTAAACTAGGAAATAACAATATAGAAAGAAAAAAAGAAGCTATTGAGGCTGGTGGTCTTCTTGTTATCGGAACTGAACGTCATGAAAGTAGAAGAATTGATAATCAATTACGAGGAAGATCAGGAAGACAAGGTGATGTAGGTGAAAGTGTTTTTTTTCTATCTCTTGAAGATGATTTAATGAGAATTTTTGGATCTAAAACCCTAGAGAATGTTTTATCTAAACTTGGATTAAAAGATGGTGAAGTTATAACACATTCGATGATTACAAAATCGTTGGAAAGAGCCCAACAAAAAGTTGAATCACATAATTATGACATTAGAAAACAAATATTAAAATTTGATGATATATTAAATGATCAGCGAAAAATTATTTATCAAAATAGAAAAGATATACTAATAACTAGTGATCAATCAAAAATTATTGAGGAAATGATTGAAGAATTTGTGGAGCAAATTATTTTAGAATGTATTCCTCCAAGAAAATATTCAATAGAATGGAATTCGAAACTTCTTGATGAAAAATTAGGTGAAATATTCAATCTTCAATTACCAATCAAAGATTGGTTTGAAGAAGAAGGAGTAGATGAAGAAGAGATAACTAAAAGAGTTAAAGATCAAATTGACCAAAAATATAAAGAAAAAAAACATAAATATTCGAATGAATTATTAAAGTTTGCAGAAAAAAGAGTTATGTTATACCAAATTGATAAGGATTGGAGAAATCATCTGGCAGCAATGGATACTCTGCGAAGCAGCGTAAATTTGAGGGCTATGGGTGGTAAAGATCCTTTTTTTGAATATAAAAAAGAGTCGTTTGATTATTTTGATGATATGTTATCAAATCAAAATGAAAAAGTCCTTAAAACTCTATTTAATATCGAACTAGTAAGTGGCGACAATAAGCAAGTTAGAAATACTAATGAGGATAGAAAAATAATCTCAAAAAAGGTTGGTAGGAACGAGCAATGTCCGTGTGGATCTGGAAAAAAATACAAACATTGTCATGGTAATTAGATTTTTGTGGTTATATCTAAATATTTATTCTTCCTTCTTTCTACTAATTTAGTGACTGGTATTTTTTTTAAAAAATTTAGATGATCTATAAGAGAATTTTTTACCAATTCAGACTGTCTATTTGGAAATCTGTGAGCACCTCCTGATACCTCTGGTATAATTTCATCAATTATTTCAAAACTTTTGCAATCGTATGATGTTAGTTTAAGTGTTTTTGCAGCCTCCTTTGTATAATCTGTACTCCTCCATAAAATTGAAGCACAACCTTCTGGAGATATTACAGAATATATTGCGTGTTCTAACATTAAAACTTTATCACATGCTGCTATTCCAATAGCACCCCCTGATCCACCTTCACCAATAATTAATGATATTGTCGGGACTCTAACTTTCAAAAAAGCCATAATTGAAGAAGCTATTGACTCAGATTGACCTCTTTCTTCAGCATCTTTACCTGGAAATGCTCCAGCAGTGTCAACAAAAGTTATAACAGGTAATGAAAATTTTTCAGCAATACTAAGCATTCTTTTAGCTTTTCTGTAACCTTCTGGTTTAGCCATTCCAAAATTATGTTTAATTCTTGTATCCATAGTATTACCTTTTTCTGTACCAATTATCATTACAGATATACCCTCAATTGAAGCTATACATGAACATATAGCAGAGTCATCAGCATACTTTTTATCACCATGTAAAAAAATTATATCTTTAAATATTTGATTTATATAATGAAGAGTATGTGGTCTCTCATTATGACGTGATACTTGAACTTTTTCCCATGCATTTAAATTTGAATAAATTTTTTTGAAAAGTTTACTTTTATTCTCTTCAAGTTCTGCTATTTTTTTTTCATTATTTTGTTTTTTTGATAAGTAATCAATTTGTTCATCAATTTTTTTTATATCTTTTTCAAATTCAAAGTATTTTTCCATTATAGTATATCGTAACTTTTGAAAATATCTAAAATTATTTTTTTTACAAAACTAATATCTTTGTAATCCTTAAATCCATTAAGCAGTAATTTTAAATATTCTGGGTGTATTTCTATCCAGCTTTTATTATTCAAAGATATTGTTGATAGTAATAAGAAATTTTTTTTATTTTGATCGATTATATTTTGTTTAATAGCATTTAAAATAAAGAGAGTTGGAATTGGCCTATCATCATAAAAAGTGCTATAATTAACATCATGCAAATTTTCATCTTCACTTAATACATTTAAGATTATGTAAAATAATTCATTATTATTAATATTTTGAAATTTATTTAATTTAATTAAATTTAATTCAATATTTTTTACAATTGTTTCTATCGTATCAGCAGTATATATATTTATGAGAATACTTAATTCAATACTCTGCTCCGTATCTCCATTTAATTGATTATACAAAGACAGCCATTTATTTGCTTCATCATAATTTTCATAAAATATATGTGCATTAGCTATCCATATTCCAAATTCACTATTTTCTGAAGATAATTCAAGTGATTTTGTTATATCTTCAGTTAATCCAAACGCGATATTAGATAAGTTTTTCTTTTCCGCATATTCCCAAAAACTAATTAGTGCCTCTAACCTTTCTGTAGGAAATATTTGTATATTCATTAACTGGTATAAAAATGCCATACTTAGTTCAGTATTGTTAGAGAGCATTTCTATGGTTTCTGTTGGATTGTTAAATTGTTTAGATTCAAAATCAACTGATCTATAAAGAGCAGCTAAACTTTCAATAGAAATAACATCATTCATATAAGACTTATTAGCTGCTTGTAATCTTAGCGATATTGGAGAAGAATTATTTAATATTATTGGTATTGCCAAATTTTTGTAATCTAGTTCAAGAAAATCTCTATTAAGAGGTAGCTCTGCTATTCTTAACATAGCACTATATAAAAAAATTAAGTTACTATTATCTAATTCTTTAAAACTAACATATTCATTATTCTTATTTTCAGTATCAACAATATATTCATATAATTTTTGGAAGGCATCATCAGATTTTTTTTCTGTTTCAATCATTATGGAGTTTTGAAGATCGGCTTCTATAAGTTGATTATTAAGAATTAAACAAAATATATATACTTTTTCTAAAAAAAACTGTTCAAATTTAACATTATCAGAAATATTTTCGGCATACTCACAAACTTTTTCAAGATTATAAGTTGATAGGAGATAATTCATTTCAATATTTTTGTAGAATGAAATTTTTTCATCTGAATCAAAATTTCTCTGATTAATTAATTTATTTGCTTTTGAAATTTCACCATTTTTATATAAATAGCTCACAACTAAATAAAATAAATCTCTATTTTTTTTAATATTATAATCCAAATCTATCGTCATTATTAATTCTAAAAATTCTTCGTATAATATTTTAGAAGTAATATTTGAAGAATTTGATAGATAGAAATCTGCATCTTCTAGATCAATACTTTCCCAAAAATTAATTTCATTTATGTTTGTTTCTTCAATGAAAATATCTCCATCCATTTCACTAGTTGAATTTTCATTTTCTTCAATTGAATTGTTATTATCTGAAATTGATATATTTTCTTCATTGATGTCATTTTCATTTATTGAAATTTCAGTCGTGTTATTTATGCTTTCAAAAACAAGTTGATCAAGACTTTTACTTTGATGTAATTCAATAACCTCTATTTCGTTAGCAAAAGCATGAAAATTTAAAAAGAATGCAATTGTAAGTATAAATTTGAAAATTTTTTTCATTTAATTTTAAGATTGTAAGACTCTTCTATTAATTTTGAAGGGGCTGGAATATCAAGGTAGTATAGAATAATTAGTAAAATAATTATTGCTATTATAAAAAAGTACAAAATAAATTTTTTTTTCATTTCAGATAATTTTAAAATGTTTATTATAGAAATATTAATTTAATTAAATCAATATTTAAATGTAATTAAAATTTGTCAATAATAAGAAATTCATAAAAAATGCATAAATTACTAAAAAATGGAATGAAAAATATATGTCTAATGGGTCTAATGGGTTCAGGAAAGTCAATAATAGGAAAAAAATTAGCGGAAGATCTAGATATTTTATTTTTTGATACTGATACTGAAATTATGAATAAAACAAAAAAAAGTATAAATTATATTTTTGATGTACATGGTGAGAGGTATTTTAGAGAAATAGAAGAAAATATTTGTCTAAAAATACTTCATAAAAATAATTGTATAATTTCATTGGGGGGTGGTAGTATTTTAAGTTCAAAAGTTCGAAAGAAAATAAAAAATAACTCTTACTCAATTTATTTGAAAGTAGATCTTGATATTCTTTATAATAGAATAAAAAATAATACAAAAAGACCATTATTGAAAAACGAAAATATTAAAAATAAGTTATTAAGCTTATATAATGATAGGAAAAAATTCTATGAGGATGCAGATTGTATAATAGAAAATAATATAGATTTTAAAAGAATAGTTAAGAATATTAAAGAAGAAATTAAATAATAATGGAAAAAAAAATTACATATAAATCTTATAAACAAACAACAAAAATTGTTATTAAGAATAATTATATAGATAAATATTTAAAAAAATTGTCATCAGAAAAAAAGCATATATTTTGTATTGTAGATAAGAAAATTAAAAAAAAACTTTAAAAAATATAATAAATCAAAAATAAAATTTATATATTTAGAATGTAATGAAAATTTAAAAAGTTTTAGCAATTATAAAAATTTAATTGAAGATTTACTAAATAAAAATATTGATAGGAATTCAACTGTAGTTGCCATTGGAGGAGGAACTTTAGGAGATTTATGTGGTTTTGTTACTGGGACTATTCTAAGAGGTGTTAATTATATTCTAATCCCTACAACATTATTATCACAGGTAGATAGTTCGATTGGAGGTAAAAATGGTATTAATTTGAGGTTTGGAAAAAACTTGGTAGGTACTTTTAATCAACCTAGGGAGGTAATTATAGATATTAGGATTTTACAAAGCCTTCCACAAAGAGAAATTAAAGCTGGCTATTCTGAAATATTAAAACATGCACTAATAAGAAATTCAAAATTTTTTGATTGGCTTTGTAAAAATTATCAGGGTATCTATAATATTGAACCTAAAATTATTGAAGAGGCTATAACAAAATCAGTTATGATAAAAGCACATTATGTTAATAAAGATCCAAAAGAAATACTAATTAATCAAAATTCAAGATCTATGTTGAATTTCGGGCATACATTTGGACATGCATTAGAGGCTTTTTACAAATATAATGGAAAACTTAACCATGGTGAAGCTATATCTATTGGAATGGTTATTGAATCTAGAATTTCAAATAAATTAGGTTATTTATCAGATAGTGATTTAAATAAAATTTTGACTCATTTTAATAAAGCTAAATTAAAAATGTATGATAAAAATATTTATAATGACAAACTAATAAGTTTATTAAAAAAAGATAAAAAAAATTTCAACGGTTTTATAAATATAGTTTTATTAAAAAAGATTGGATCTTCATTTTTTAAAAGAAACATATCTGAAGAAAAATTATCAAAAATTACAAATATATTAAAATAGTGACAACTCTATTACTTTTATTATTACTTATATTTTTAGTTATGTTATCTGGATTTTTATCAGGTTCAGAAACTGCAATTACCGCAGCTTCAAAGGCTAGAATAACCTATCAATATAAAAGAGGAAGCAAAAGAGCTAGTTATGTTTTAAAAATTTTAGACGAAAAAGATAATGTTATTTCTTCCTTATTATTATCCAATAATCTTGTAAATATTCTTGCTTCTTCTTTAGCAACAGCATTTTTTTATGACATTTTTGGAGTTAAAGGCATATTTTATTCAACTTTGATGATGACAGTCATTCTAGTAATTTTTGCAGAGGTTCTACCTAAAACGTATTCAATTAATAAACCAACAAGAACAGCATTAATCATATCACCTGTCATCTATTATTTAAATAAATCATTATTTTTATTTGTAATAATTATTAATCAAATAGTTAGATTAATTTTTAAAAATAAAGATTTAGATAATAAAGTTAAAGACCAACAATCAGAAGAGGAATTGAAAGGTGTTATTGACTTATATAGAACATCTAACCCAGATTTTGAGCAAGAGAAAGAAATGCTTCAAAGTATACTTCAATTGAATGATATAAATGTTGAAGAAATTTTTACTCATAGAAAAAATATATTTTCTATTGACTCATCGCTTGATACAAAAAATATTATTGAAAAAATTAATAAATCTAGATTTACAAGAATTCCCATATGGAAAAATAATCCAGAAAATATAATTGGACTATTAAATGTAAGAACACTTAATATTGATTTAACAAATCAAGAAAAATCTAAAGAAATTATTTTTGATAAGATCACTAAACCATGGTTTATACCAGATACAACAAATCTTCTTGAACAACTAGTAGAGTTTAGAAAAAGAAAGGAGCATCTTGCTTTTGTAGTAGATGAATATGGTGAACTTCTCGGTTTAATAACCTTGGAAGATATTATTGAAGAAATTGTTGGTGAAATCGTAGATGAAATTGATACCCCTAACGATGATTTTAAACTAAATAATTATGGAAAAATGATTACTGATGGAGAAAAGAATTTAAGAGATTTATACAAAAACTTTGAATTAGAACCACCTGAAAGTGAGTCTTCAACAATAGCAGGGCATATAATGGAAATATCAAAAAAAATCCCACTTTTTGGAGAAATTGTATCTGATAAATTTTTCAACTATAAAATTTTATCGCACTCAAGAAAACAAATTTCAAAAATTGAAATATCTAAAATTGAATAATTTTTATTTGAATTGAATGTAAACCATTTTCAAATTCTTTTTTTAGTAATTGATTAATTTTTCTATGTAATGAAAGTCTATTAACTTTATAAATATGACTTATTCTAATTACTATAAGAATATGAGTTTCATTATTTCCATCAAAGCTATTATGACCTTTATGTAAATGAGAGTTATCCTTAATATCCACAATAAATTGATTAAAGTGTTCGTTTAATAATTTTTGAATTCTTTGCTTACGTTTCATAATTAAAATACTATATATATAACATATGAATAAAGATAAATTGGCCATATCAAAGTATAATCTTTCCTGGGAAAAAACTACATACAAAGAATGTGATATAAATAATTGTAAAAAAGAAGGTCAATTTAAAGCCCCTAAATCTAGAATAATGCTAAATGATTACTTTTACTTCTGTTTGGAGCATATTAAGGAATATAATAAATCATGGGATTTCTATAGAGGCTTATCTGTAAATGAAATCGAAAATTCTGTGAGAGAAGATATTATATGGAATAGGCCATCTTGGCCACTTAAAGGTTCGCCATACAAGGTAATGGAGCAAATAAATAGTTTTTATAGTAATAATTTTGAAGATTTAAATGCAAAAGAAAATGATGATTATTTTGAAAATAGGCTGCATGATGAAAACCTTTCCAAAGATGAAAATAAAGCATTAAGATCACTTAACTTAAAACTACCTCTGACATTGGAAAAAATTAAGAAAAATTATAAAAAACTAGTGAAAATATTTCATCCTGATGTAAATGGTAATAATAAAAATGCAGAGGAAACATTTAAAAAAATTAATAATTCTTATAGGATATTATTAAAAAAATTTAAAAATGAAAAATAAAGATTACATTGAAATGACGCCGGATAAAATAATTGATACTAATAATATATTTGGTGTGAAATGTAATTTTGATGTTTATGGGTTTAATGAGAAATCTGATCACGTACCTGAAATCGATGATTCCTATAAATTTGATGCTGAAACTACCATGTCTATTCTCGCTGGTTTTGCGAGTAACCGAAGAGTTTTAATACAAGGTTATCATGGTACAGGAAAATCTACACATATTGAGCAAGTAGCAGCAAGACTAAATTGGCCATGCGTACGTATTAATCTAGATAGTCATATAAGTAGAATTGACTTAATTGGTAAAGATGCAATTGTATTAAAAGATAACAAGCAAGTAACAGAGTTTCAAGACGGAATACTACCTTGGGCCTATAAAAATCCTGTTGCTCTTGTATTTGATGAATACGATGCTGGAAGACCTGACGTAATGTTTGTCATTCAAAGAATTCTTGAGTCTCAAGGTAAATTAACTTTACTTGACCAATCCAGAGTAATTAAACCTAATAAATATTTTAGAATGTTTGCTACAGCTAATACCGTTGGTTTAGGAGATACATCAGGATTATATCATGGAACACAACAAATCAATCAAGGTCAGATGGATAGATGGAATATCGTATCATCTCTAAATTATTTGAGTAATGAGCAAGAGTGCAAAATTATTTTAAGTAAAGTGAAAAACTTAAATCATAAAGAAGGAAAAGATATTATAAAAAGTATGGTAGCAACTGCTGATCTTTCAAGATCAGGTTTCATTAATGGAGATATTTCTACAGTTATGAGCCCAAGAACTGTACTTACTTGGGCTGAAAATTATCTGTTATTTAATGATATTGAATATGCATTTAAATTATCATTCTTAAATAGATGTGATGAGATGGAAAGATCAATAATTGAAGAATATTTTCAAAGATCTTTTGGAATTGATATTGCCGATGCAAAAGTAGTCAATGTTAAAGAATAATGAATTCATAGAAGAATTTAAAAGATCTCTCTCAGCAACTGTAAAATCAATTGGGAAAAATGTAGATTTGGAAATAAATTATGTAAAAGCAAATCCATCAATAAATGGTAATGTAATTAATCTTACTGAACCAAATATTGATAGTATTAAGCATAATTTGAATTACGTTAGGGCCGAAGCTGATTCATTGGCATTAGAATTTAGGCTTCATTCAAAAGAAATACATCAAAATTTTATAACTAATGATGAACTGTCAAATAATATTCTTAATGCACTTGAACAAACACGTATAGAAGCCAGAGGGAGTGAAGAATTTAAAGGAATTAGGAAAAACATAAGAATTAAACATTTTCATGACTTATCTAAAACAAATCATCAAAAATCTAGTGATATTTTAGTGAAGGCATTTCGTTATGTGGCATATGAAGAATTAGTAGGACAAAATTTGGGAAATGAAAATAAAAAATTTAAAACAATAATAAAAGAAAAGCTTAAAGATAATTATAATAATTTTTTTAATGAATTAAAAAAGAATGTTTATGATCAAGAAAAATTTTCTCATACAATTGTACAAAAATTAGAAGAATTAGGATTAATAAATAAAAATAACAATAATTCTCAAGAAATTGAGCATAATGAAAATGATATTGATAATGATTTAGATAACGACGATAAAGATAACAATGAAAATGATGAAAATTCTGAATCAAATATTGAAATGCAATCTGCTGAAGTTGATATTGAGCAATCGGTATCATCAAAACAGAATGAAGAGATGGGTGATGATAGTACTGACACAGATTTAGATTATTTTCCAAAAATTGAGTCTCTTGAAAAATTAGAATATTACAAAATATATGACGATAAATATGATGAAATTATTAATGCTGAAGAATTATGTGATTTCAAAGAATTAGATAAATTAAGACGTAATCTTGATCAACAAGTGTTTACGTTCCAACCTCTGATAATTAAAATTGCTAATAGACTTCAAAGAAAATTATTGGCTCAACAAAATAGACACTGGGATTTTAATATGGAAGAAGGATATCTTGATACATCAAGATTAGCAAAAATTGTTGCAAACCCAAATAATAAACTTAGCTACAAAGTAGAAAGGGAAATTGAATTTAAGGATACAATTGTTTCTCTTTTAATTGATAATTCAGGATCAATGCGGGGAAGACCTATTACAGTTGCTGCTTTATGTTCAGATATTTTAGCCAAAACATTAGAGAGATGTCTGATAAAATCTGAAATATTAGGTTTTACAACAAAAGCTTGGAAAGGTGGAAAATCTAGAGAAAACTGGATAAAAAATGGTAAACCTTCTAATCCCGGAAGATTAAATGATTTAAGACACATAATATACAAACACGCAGATGCTCCATGGCGTAGATCAAAGAAAAATCTGGGCTTATTGCTAAAGGAAGGTATCTTAAAAGAAAATGTTGATGGCGAAGCATTATCTTGGGCATACAAAAGAATATCGAATAGACATGAAAAGAGAAAAATATTAGTAGTAATTAGTGATGGTGCACCTGTTGATGATTCAACTTTGTCAGTCAATCCAGGAAATTATTTAGAAAAAAATTTAAGAGATATTATTTATGAAATTGAAAAAAATAATAATGTTGAACTTATAGCTATTGGGATAGGCCATGATGTATCAAGATATTACAGTAAAGCTGTCACAATTATGGATGTTGATCAACTTGGTGAGGTTCTACTAAACGAATTATCTAGTATATTTACTGTAAATAGTTAAAATTCTAACCAATCTTTTCTTTTTTTTTCAAAATTATTCTCTTTAATCGACTGTCTTATAGTTTCCATTAAATTATTCATGAAATATATATTATGATTAGTAATTAGTTGCAAAGCAAGTAACTCCTTTGAAGCAAATAAATGATATAAATAAGATAAAGTAAAATTTGTGCATGTATAACAATTACATTCTTCATCTATTGGAGACATTTTATCTTTATAGAATTTATTTTTTAAATTAATTTTTCCTTTTTTTCCTTTCACTAAAGCTGAACCATGCCTAGCTAATCTGGTTGGACTTACACAATCAAACGTATCAATACCTTGTTCAACAAATGTCCATATATCTATAGGATCACCAATTCCTAATAAGTGAACTGGCCGGATGTCTTTCAATTTGGAAGCTGTAAAATAAACAACTTCTTTCATCTCCTCTTTGTTTGAACCTAAACTACCTCCTATTGCTATACCAAACGTATCAATTTGTTTCTGGTTAAAATCAATACTTTCTTCTCTCATATCTTTGTAAATACCTCCCTGAACAATTCCATATATTGCCTGTGATCCAGCCGACCCTTCTTTTGGATTGTACTTACTTTTTGAATTAAATGTGTTTATTGATCTTTTTGCCCATCTGTGACTCCTAAGCATTGAGTTGTAGGTATAATTTTTATCAATATTAAAAGGAGTACACTCATCAAATACAACAATAAGATCAGCACCTAAATCTCTTTGAATTTGTATAGATTTTTCTGGAGACAATAAAAGATTTGTACCGTCTATATATGACTTAAAAATAGCCCCTTCCTCGTTTATATTAATTAGAGTTTTTTTAAAGTCAGTATTCATTTTTCTACTTTTAATTTCATTTGCGACTGAACCGTATCCCAATGAAAATATTTGGAAACCACCACTGTCCGTTAACATAGGTCCACTCCATCCAGTAAATTTATGAAGCCCGCCATGCTTTGCAATTAAATCACTCCCAGGTTGAAGCATTAAATGATATGTATTGGATAAAATTATTTGAGTATTATTTCTTCTAGCCTCTTCGGTTGTAAATGATTTTAAAGCTGCTTTAGTTGCACAAAAAATGAATGCAGGTGTTTCAATATTTCCATGAGGAGTTGATATTATTCCTGTTCTAGCTCTATTGAAGTTTAATTTTTTGGTAATTTTCCAATCAAATTTATGCATCAGTTTTTTTTATAAAAAACTTTGCAACATAAATAAATGGGGTGTCTAGTAAGGCTATAATAATTCTTAATAAATAAGTGCCTAAAATATAAATCATTATTACATTATATACGCTTAAAGGTTCAGGATTTAGTAATATCCAAGCAAATATACTGAAAACTGTATTATCAACTAAAGATGATGCAACAGTTGATAAATTATTTCTTAACCATAAATATTTTTTGGAAGTTATATTTTTTAGGTAATTATAAAACCAAACATCAAAATATTGACTAATTAAATATGCAATCATACTAGCTATAAAAAATCTTGTCATTGGTGTAAATACATTTGATAAGCTTTCTTGAACCCAATCACCTGAAGAAGGCTTAAAGCCGATAGTAATTACCATTAATAATGTCATAAAAAGAAAAGCAAAGAAACCAATAAGAATATTCATTCTTGCTTTCTCTTTTCCAAAATATTCAGATAAAATATCAGTACAAAGAAAAGTTGAAGCAAACAGAATTGTACCTAACGCGACGGGTTCAGGTGAATAAAAGAAATCAACAGTTTTTAAAACTTGTATATTACCTGCTATAACAGCCAAAGCTGAATATATAAATATGCCAACATATCCAAAAAGTCTCAAAAAAATTAAAATAGAAATAAAACAAAATAAGAGCATTATAACCCACATAAGTTCAGTGCTTAATGAATTAAGAGTTACTGTTAAATCGAAGAAAAAACCCATTTTAGAATTTTAAGTTGATTTTATAAGTATAGTTTTTTTTAATTTTTTTGCTTTAATTGGTAATTTTGAGTTAGGAGTATTAATAAGAAATTCATCAAGCCCCCCTTTTTTTTCGACAGTCCTGATGGTGCTTACCGCTACTTTTAATTTAAATTTTTGTCCTAAAATTTCACTATTGAAAGTTATATTTTGGAGATTAGGCTTAAATCGTCTTTTAGTCTTATTTTTGGCATGGCTAACGTTATTTCCAGTTTGGAAAGACTTACCTGTTAATTCACACCTCATCGACATAATTTGATGCTAGTAAATATAATTACTGCTTTGTCAAGTACTCTTAAAGGCTAAAATCCTCGATTAAGTATGTTGGTTCTATTTGATGATTTTTACATAGCTTTTTAATAGTTTTTAAATCTTTGTGAATTCCAGATTTAACTAAAATACTATCTATAGAAAAATTATTAGCTCCTTTAATATCATGAAAAATTGAGTCTCCAACTGCTATAGTTTTAGATTTATCCAATTTAGTTGATGATGTAGCTTTAATATATATGTCTTTTTCAGGTTTACCTTTAATAACAACTTCACCACCCAATTTTTTATAAATTTCAGCAATCGCTCCGATGCAAAATGTATTTTTGCTTTTATTTTTTTCTATTGTTTCAAAATCTGGATTAGCACAATACATTATCAAGTTTTTATCAATTGCTTTATCAAGTATTGGGATATAATCAATTGGTTGCATACCATAAAAAGGTGTACAAGCTAAAATAAAATCAGCTTTATCAATATTATTTACAAATGATAAATTAAGTCCTTCCCTGAATAAAAGTCCATCTTCTTTACTTTCATCATAAATGTGAAAACAATTTTTTTTTGTATGAAATGGAGAATATTTTTTATCAATTGTATGCCATATCATCTCTCCACTTGTAAGAATTTTAATAAAAGATTTTTCATTAAAACCTAATTTAGGAAGCGTATCTTTAGATGATTTTTGTCTTTTTGATGAATTTGAAATAATGAATAATTTTTTATTTTTTTTTTCAAGAAAATTTATTACTTCTATTGCATGTTTGTAACCAATATCACCATTATGCATAACCCCCCATTGATCAATAATATAATTTTCATATTTATTTGCTATTTCTAAAATCGATTTGATATTAATCATAACTAGACTGATTTTCCAACTACCTCTGAAATATTTTTGTAACCATCAGTTTTTATTAAGTCTATTAACTCTTTTTTAATTTTTGAAATTAAAGTAGGTCCTAAAAAAGTTAGAGCTGTGTACAACTGTAGTAAGGATGCACCTGATTTTATTTTCTCGTAGCAATCACTACCATTTGATATACCCCCTACTCCAATTAGTATAATTTGACCATTAGTTAAATTATACATTTTTTTTAGGATATTATTTGAAGTTTCTAAAAGAGGTTTACCGCTTAAACCGCCTTTTCTTATTTTATTATTTGATAATAAATTATGAGGTCTATTAATTGTTGTATTAGTCAATATTAAACCGTCAACATTATTTGCAAGTGAAATAAGCGCAATATCTCTAAGTTGATCATCATTAAGATCAGGTGAAATTTTTATAAAAATTGGTTTATTATTTATAGTGCTAATTTCTTCTCTTTTTAGTACAATTTTTTTTATTAAATTTTCTATATTTCCTCTTAACTGCAAATCTCTTAATCCTTCTGTATTTGGTGAAGAAATGTTAATTGTTATATAGCTTGATAGGTTTCCTAGTTCTTCAATTCCATAAATATAATCGTCGATCGAATTTACACTATTCTTGTTTTTACCAATGTTAATTCCTATGATTCTATTGGAAGAATAATTTTTTTTTAATTTTGATATATTTTTTTTTATTTTTTTTGACCCTTTATTGTTAAAGCCTAAACTATTAATAATAGCCTTATCTTCCTCTAGTCTAAATATTCTTGGCTTGGGATTACCTTTTTGTGGTAATGGTGTAACTGTACCAACTTCAACATAACCAAAACCTAGTGAAAACATTGATTTAATAACTTCGGCATTTTTATCAAATCCTGCTGCAAGACCTATAGGATTTGGAAAATCTAGGCCAATTAAATGCTGTGATAATATCGGGTCATCAAAATTATTAAAATTAAAATTAAAATATTTTAAAGTATTTATTGTAATAGTATGAGCAAGTTCTGGGTGAAAAAACTTTAATATTTTTATTGAGTTGTTTAACAATAATTTAATTATCTATTAATTTTTTTATATAATCAACAGTTTCTCTTATTCCAAATAATTTAATAAATGAACCAAGTCTTGGGCCTTGATCCTGACCAAGTAATACCTG
>MDTG01027896.1_pt1 | contig 30536 bp, 23 predicted proteins | sample 811421 | NCBI WGS metagenome assembly MDTG01 (sample SAMN05326645, study PRJNA326480) | marine metagenome | isolation source: seawater | place: Pacific Ocean: South East | collected 2011 | reverse complement strand
CTTCCGTTTTCGGTTGGTCCGCCCCGGGATCACCGGAACGGTACCGCGGTCGCGCAGGGACGCGCGGAGCCTGTCGGCGTCATAGCCCTTGTCCGCGATGAGGTAACGAGTTTTCGGAATCCTGGACAGCAACAGATCTGCTCCTGTCATGTCGGACGCATTTCCAGGCCTGAGCACGAGCGTATGAGGTCGTCCAAGAGTATCCGTCAGGAGGTGGACTTTGGTTGTCTGCCCGCCGCGCGATTTGCCGATCGCCTGAGAGTTCGCCCCCCTTTTCCCCCATGTGCTGACCGATGGGCTTTCACATAGGTGGAGTCGATCGCCATTGACTTCGTCACGGCTCCGGATGCTACCAAAGCCTCCACCAGGCCCGTCCAGAAACGACGCCCGGACCATCGGTGGAAGCGGTTGTAGATGGTTGTCGACGGCCCGTATTCCGCGGGGCAGTGACACCATCGACATCCGGTCCGCAGCACATGGATGATCCCGGAAATCACTCATCGGTCATCCACACGCCGGGCACCCGGCTGGTTCTTGGGCAGGTGCGGCTCAAGCTGAACCCACTGTTCGTCCGATAACCGGAAAAGCTGAGATATCGTGTTCCTCGTGGTTACAGACCACTGGAATCACATGATGATATCATTATCAAGAGGTTGGTTGGGTTTGACCCTGGCTATTAATGGCGTCTTGGAGCGCAGCAATTTTTTCTAGTATATCGCCGAACGGCGGCGGTGTCTGGTCGAACATCATCGGCGCCATCGCCCGATAATCCGCTTTCAGGTCTTTGATGCGCGCGTTGTCTGGTGTCAGCCGGAGCGTGCCTGGCCGGGCCGTATCGTAGCTGGCCCAGCTCGAACGGAAGAAGGTGGCTTTGTGTCTTGCCACCTGTGCCAGCAAGTTAAGGTCGGCGACGGCGGCCTGGCCCTCGTCCGTGTCGAGAAGCATGGCGAGGTCGTAGTAGTGCCGAGAAAAATACTGCGGCGTCGGTGACGCCGCCGGGCGATGCGCCTCCGCATGGAGCGCGGTCGCCTTCTCCCAGAAGGTGCGCCGTGCTGACAGCACCGTCACGCGGGTGTCGGGATCGGCGAAGACGTCCGGATAGTCGTCGGCGACGCCCCGGCCGGCGACATCATCCATCGTTATCGGCCGTGGCTGCGTTGGCGATCGAAACGAGGGTGGGCCGCATCCAGGCGGGCGCGTGACGCGCGGTTGACGCCAGCCTTTTCTTGTCGTTAGCCGAAAGCTGGCGCGCCGCGATCTGCGCGACGTCAGCCGCCCGAACGGGGCCGACATGGCGAAGGGCCTGAAACACCGTTCCGGCGGGGCTGCCCGGCGCGATCAGATGTTTGGGCGAGGCGTGACGAAGATCCACGACGCGCTTTCCCAGCACGACGCGCCGCGAGGGACCATCGGTGAGATAGGTGCTTTGCGCCGGGACCTGCGTCGAAAGGCCGAGCGCGTTCGCTGCCCGTGCGCCGGCGATCTGCACCCGCGAGCCGGTCTCCCGGGCCAGCGCCTGAGCGACTTCGTCGGGAGCGGGCGACAGCGCCCCGAGTTTCGGGTGCAGCTTGGGAAAGTCGTAGAGCCCGCGTGCCAGCCGACGAAGCTGCCCGCCTTTTACCAGCCGGGAGAGGGCCTGATCGACAGACGGGCGAGCGGCAACCGTGAGGAAGTCGCTGGGCGTAAAGACGCTGCCGCGTCCGCGGGCGCGGACGCGCTTCATGATCCGGTCGGGAACAGAGGCGGAAAGCGTCGTCATGCGTCAGAAAATAGGCGGTCTTTTTCTGACGTTCAAGGGCGGCTTCCCGGTGGGTGGCCGGTCGGGTTACGTCCCGCCCCGTGGTGTGGCAGCGGCAGTTGCCGGGTCAGGTCATTCCAGCCGGCTATGCCCGGTGTCAGACGGGCAACGCGCCCCTCAGCGGCTGGGGATCACCCCTCATCCACCGGCAGCGCCGGCCGCAGCAGGCAGCCCTGGCCGCCGTTGAGGCTGGGGTCGTAGCGGCTGCCGAGGGTGTGCATCAGGGTGTCGGCGGCTTCGAGGTAGAGGGCGAGTTCGCCGGCGAGCTGGGATTCGTCGAGCACCAGCATGTCCGACACCGCGCCGTGGAACATGGCATGGGCGACCCGCATGGCGGTCTCGGGCGTCCAGCCGGGGGCGAGGTCGCCGGCGGTGGCGGCCCGGGCCATGATCTGGCGTATCAGCGTCATGAAATGCACCCGGTCGGCCTGCTGGCGTTCATGCAGCGGCGAGTGGTCGTGCCCCTGGTCGATGCGGGTGAAGATGATCCGGAAGACCAGGCGCCGGCGCTCGTCGTTCACGATCATGCTGAGGGCGTCGCGGCTCGATTCATGGAAGAGGTCGAGCGGGCGCCGGTCGGTGATCCGGCCGGCGGCCAGATCCTGCATCACCTGTTCCTGCGGCAGGCGCACCCGTTCGAGCATGGCGTCGAGCAGGTCGGACTTGTTCTTGAAATGCCAGTAGATCGCCCCGCGGGTGACGCCGGCCAGACGCGCCACATGTTCCAGGGCGCAGGCGGCCACACCTTCGGCATCGAAGGCGGCAGCCGCAGCATCCAGGATCTGCTGGCGGGTCTTTTCGGCATCTTCCTTGGTGCGTCTGGCCACGATCGGTCTCGGCTTCCTCAGGCAGGGGGGATCAGGGGCGCCCCGGCGTGCACGCCCCCCGGCATGCGCGCCCCCCGACGTGCACGCCTTCCGGGCGGTTCGCGCCCGGGGCGGATATAGCACGTTTCCGCAAAAATAACGGATCCGGCGGCGAATGCCGTGATGGACGTCACTTTACATACATTCATGCACGTATATTACTTGTGCAGTGCACTCGCCTCCACCCCCTTCGTGCCACACCCTTTGTGAGGGCGGAAGATCCAGGCCGCGGCGGCAGCCCGCCCCCCGGGGGAGCGGCAGGCGGCGGGTCTCGACAGGAATTGAGGAAGATCCATGGTCCGGTACCGTTTCGGGCGGCGCGACAGACGCGCCGGCCCCGCTGTCGTTCTGTCGACGATCGCCGCCCTCGCCCTTGCAGCGTGTGATGCGGCGGAATCCAATGCGCCGGCGCAGCAGCAGGGCGGGCAGATGCCGCCGGCACAGGTGAGCGTCGTCGAGGCGACGCCGCGCAATCTGCCATTGTCCTATGAATATGCCGGCCGGGTGGCCGGTTCGAAGTCGGTCGAGGTTCGCGCGCGCGTCCAGGGCATTCTGCTGGAGCGGACCTATGTCGAGGGTGCGCGGGTGGAGGCGGGCGACCTGCTGTTCCGCATCGATCCCGATACCTACAAGGCGGCGGTCGCCGAAGCCGAAGCCTCGGTCGCCGAGGCCCGCGCCAATCTGGCCAAGGCCGATCGCGACTGGGCGCGCGGATCGAAGCTGTTCCAGCAGAACGCGATCAGCGCCTCGGAACGCGATCAGTTGCTGTCGGCCCGCGATCTGGCCCGCGCCTCTCTGGCCTCGGCCGAGGCCCGGCTCGACACCGCCAGGATCAATCTGGGCTATACCGAGGTGCGGGCGCCGATCGACGGCGTGACCAGCATCGAGCAGGTTTCCGAAGGCAGCCTGGTCGGTACCGGTTCGACCGACAGCCTGCTGACCACGATCACCCGGCTCGACCCGGTCTATATCAACTTCTCGGTCCCCGACAGCGAGCGCCAGCGCCAGCTGCGGCTGATGGCGGCGACGCCGACCCGGGAGCAGAAGCTGGACGTGGCGGTGAAGGTCGAGGGGCGCGACGAGGTGGTGCGCGGCCAGGTGAACTTCGCCGACAGCACCATCGACCCGGCCACCGGCACCGTCCGGCTGCGCGCCGAGGTGGCGAACCCCGACGAGGCCCTGATGCCCGGCCAGTTCGTGCGGGTGTCGCTGCAGGGCCTGACCCTGCCCAATGCCATCGCCGTGCCGCAGGAAGCCGTGCAGCAGGGCCCGAACGGCACCTTCGTCTATGTCGTGGAAGAGGGCGGCAAGGCCGGCGTGCGGCCGGTGGTGCTGGGCCCGACCGTCGGCAAGGAGTGGGTGGTGGAGCAGGGCCTGGCATCGGGTGACGACGTCATCGTCGGCGGCACGATCAAGGTCCGGCCGGGCGCCCCGGTGCAGGTCGCCAAGGGCGGCGATGCCGCCCCGGCACGCCCGGAGGGTGGTGCATGATCTCGCGCTTCTTCATCGACCGGCCGGTCTTTGCGGCGGTCATCTCGATCGTGATCGTGCTGGCCGGTTTCATGGCCATGCGCGCTTTGCCGATCGAGCAGTATCCCGAAATCGTGCCGCCGCAGGTGGTGGTGAGCGCGAGCTATCCGGGTGCGAGCCCGGAGGTGCTGGCGGAATCGGTGGCATCGCCCATCGAGCAGGAGATTAACGGCGTCGAGGGCATGCTCTACATGACCTCCAACGCCTCGGCCTCGGGCTCGCTGCAGATCACCGTCACCTTCGAGATCGGCACCGATCCCGACCAGGCGACCATCAACATCAACAACCGCGTGCAGGCGGCCGAGCCGCTGCTGCCCGAGACGGTGCGCCAGCAGGGCGTCCGGGTGGACAAACGATCCTCCTCGATCCTGCAGGTTGTAACGATGTCGGCCCCGGTCGACCGCTACGACCCGATCTATGTCAGCAATTACGCCCTGCTGAACGTGATCGACGAGCTGAAGCGCGTGCCGGGCGTGGGTGATGCCACGCTGTTCGGCGCCAAGGACTATTCGATGCGCATCTGGCTGAAGCCGGATGAGCTGGCCCGCTACGACATGACGCCGTCGGACGTGGCCAGCGCCATCGAAGAGCAGAACGACAATTTCGCGGCCGGCAAGTTCGGCCAGGAGCCGGATGCCGGCGGCCAGGCCTTCACCTATACCGTCCAGACCCCCGGCCGCCTGCCGGATGCCGAAGCCTTCGGCGACATCATCCTGCGCTCGGATTCCAACGGTGCCGTGCTCAGGCTGCGCGATGTGGCGCGGGTGGAGCTGGGGGCCAAGGACTATGCCTTCCAGTCCTATTACAACGGCCAGCCCTCGGTCGCGATCGGCATCTATCTGCAGCCGGGCGCCAATGCGCTGTCGACCGCCCAGGCGATCAGCACGCGGATGAGCGAGCTTTCGCAGCGCTTCCCCGAAGGCATCTCCTACGCGCTGCCCTATGACACGACCAAATTCGTCCGGGTGTCGATCGAGGAGGTGATCAAGACCTTCGCCGAGGCGATCGCGCTGGTGATCGTGGTGGTGTTCCTGTTCCTGCAGAGCTTCCGCGCGACGCTGATCCCGATCATCGCGGTGCCGGTGTCGCTGATCGGCACGTTCGCCGGCATGTATCTGCTGGGCTTCTCGATCAACCTGCTCACACTTTTCGGCATGGTGCTGGCCATCGGCATCGTGGTCGACGACGCCATCGTCGTGCTGGAGAATGTGGAACGCGTGATGCGCGAAAAGGGCCTGCACCCGCGCGAAGCCGCCATCCAGGCGATGCAGGAAGTGTCGGGCGCGGTTATCGCGATCGTGCTGGTGCTGTGCGCGGTGTTCGTGCCCGTGGGCTTCCTGGGCGGCCTGACCGGCCAGATGTACAAGCAGTTCGCCATCACCATCGCGATGTCGGTGTTCATTTCCGGCATCGTGGCGCTGACCCTGTCGCCGGCACTGTGCGCCCTGCTGCTGAAAGAGGGCGAGCACAAGCCCTGGGCCTTCTTCCGCTGGTTCAACCGCAATTTCGATCGCCTGACCCGCGGCTATGTCTATGGCGTGTCGGTGATCGTGAAGCGCGCCTTCCTGGCCATTCTGGTTCTGGCGGCGGTGGGCTTCGCGTCCTGGACGCTGTTCCAGCGCATCCCGGGCTCTCTGCTGCCGAACGAAGACCAGGGCTATATCATCGCCCAGACCTATCTGCCGCCGGCCGCGTCGCTGTCGCGGACCCAGGACAGCGCGCTGGGCCTGACCGAGAAATTCCTGCACCACCCGGCGGTGAACGAGGTGGTGACGCTGTCGGGCTTCGACCTTCTGTCCTCGGCCCAGAAGACCAACGCCGCCGCCTATTTCCTGCCGCTGAAGGACTGGAGCGAGCGTAACGACCCGTCGCTGGATGCCCGCAACCTGCCCGGCCCGATGATGGGCATCGGCATGAGCGACCCCAATTCCTTCACGCTGGCCTTCAACCCGCCGCCCATTCAGGGCATCAGCATGACCGGCGGTTTCGAGGCCTATGTCCAGGACCGCACCGGCGGCACCGTCGCCGACCTTCAGGCTGCCGTGCAGAGCCTGATCCAGGCGGCATCGCAGCGGCCGGAACTGACCGGCCTGTCGACCACCTTCTCGGCCGCGGTGCCGCAGTACGACGTGGCCGTCGACCGCGAGAAGGCCAAGGCGCTGGGTGTGCCCATCGCCGATGTCTACACCACCATGCAGGCGACCTTCGGATCGCTCTACGTCAACGACTTCACCCTGTTCGGCCGGACCTTCCAGGTGAATGTGCAGTCGGAAGGCGACTTCCGCCGCACGCCGGACGATATGCGCTATGTCTTCGTGCGGTCCAATTCGGGCGAGATGATCCCGCTCGACGTGCTGGTGACGGCGAAGCGCATCGTCGGCCCCGACATGCTGGAACGCTTCAACCTGTTCACCGGCGCCAAGATCATGGGCCAGCCCGCCCCGGGCTTCAGCTCGGGCCAGGCGCTCTCGATCATGGAGCAGGTGGCGGCGGAAACCCTGCCCGAGGGCTATACGCTGAGCTGGACCGGATCCGCCTATCAGGAAAAGGCGGCCGCCGGGTCGAGCATGCTGGCCTTCGGCTTCGGCATCGTGATGGTGGTGCTGATCCTGGCCGCCCAGTATGAACGCTGGACGATGCCGCTGGCGGTGGTGGCGGCCGTGCCCTTCGCGGTTCTGGGTGCGCTGCTCGCCATCTGGCTGCGCGGCATCGAGAACGACGTGTATTTCCAGATCGGTCTGGTTACCCTGATCGGCCTGTCGGCGAAGAACGCCATCCTGATCGTGGAGTTCGCCATGCAGCAGCGCCGGGCGGGGCGGAGCATCATCGATGCGGCGGACGAGGCGGCACGCCTGCGCTTCCGGCCGATCGTGATGACCTCTCTCGCCTTCATCCTGGGCGTCGTGCCGCTGGCGATCAGCTCCGGTGCCGGCTCTGCCAGCCGTCACTCGATCGGCACCGGCGTGATCGGCGGCATGCTGGCGGCCACCTTCATCGCGATGTTCTTCGTGCCGGCCTTCTATACACTGGCGGCGAAGCTGTCGCGGAAAGACCGCCACCAGGCATCAGCCCCGACCGAAACTCCGGAGAGCGCCCATGTCCGTAGCTGACCCGAGCCTCGCGGCACCCGTGATCCGGGGCGATCTGCCCCGCCGCGCGGCCCGGCCCCTTGTCGCAGTTCTGGCCGCAGCCCTGATGTCCGCCTGTGCACTGGCCCCGGCCGGGGATCCCCCGGCCATCCAGACCGGCGCCAGCTGGGGCGAGCGCGGCCAGGCCGCTGCCGAGGCGCGCGCCGCGGAACTGCCCGCCGCCCGTGTCGACGGCACATGGTGGCGCAATTTCGGCGATCCCGCCCTGACCCGCCTGGTGGAAGAGGCGCTGGTCGCCAATGACGACCTGCTGCTGGCGGTGGAGCGGGTGAACGAGGCCCGGGCTCTGGCCCGGGGCACCTCGGCCGACCGGCTGCCGTCGCTGGATGCCAATGGCAGTGCCCAGCGCAACCAGACGTCGAGTTTCGGCGCGTCGGGCGGCCAGCTGGCCAATACCTTCTCGGCCTCGGCGGCGCTGTCTTATGAGCTGGACCTCTGGGGCCGGCTCAGCAATGCCGACCGGGCCCAGCGGGCCCAGCTGCTGCAGACGGTGGCCAATCGCGATGCGGTGCGCCTGACCGTCGCGGCCGACACCGCCAACGCCTATCTGCAGCTTCGGGCGCTGGACCTGCAGCTTGAAATCGCCCGCCGCACGCTGTCGGCGCGCGAACAGACCCTGGAGCTGCAGCAGGCCCAGTACGAGGCCGGCACGATCGATGCGCTCGACCTGGCCCAGGCGCGGTCGGAGCGGGAATCGACCCGCGCCCGGATCCCGCAGCTGGAAGGCTCTCGCGATCAGGCGGCGAATGCGCTGGGCGTGCTGCTGGGTCGCACCCCGGCGGAACTGATCGGCAAGGATGTCGAGCGCGGCGTGGCGCTGGACGTTCTGCCGGATGCGCCGGTGCCGCCGCTGGGCCTGCCGTCGGAACTGCTGCTGCGCCGCCCCGACGTGGCGGTGGCCGAACAGGAGATCGCGGCCGCGGCCGCCAATGTCGGCGTTGCGCGGGCGGGCTATTTCCCACAGATCAGCCTGACCGCTTCGGCCGGCCGGCAGAGCACGCAGCTGTCTGACTTCCTGTCGAACGGCGCCGGCATCTGGGGCCTGGCCCTGGCGTTGACCGGGCCGATCTTCGATTTCGGGCGCACCGATGCCCAGGTCGAGGCGGCGAAGTCGCGCTATGAGCAGACCGCGATCAGCTATCGCCAGACGGTGCGCACCGCCTTCCAGGACGTTCTGGATGCGCTGGCATCGCGCACGGCGGCCATGGGCCAGCTGGAGGCGCAGGACGCCCAGGTGGCCGAACTGCAGAGGACGGTGGAACTGGCGCGGCTGCGCTATGACGCCGGCTATGCCGCCTATCTGGACGTGCTGGATGCCGAGCGCACCCTGCTCGACGTCGAGCTGTCGCGGGTGACCACCCGCCAGAACCTCTATGTCGCCTCGGTGAACCTGTACAAGGCGCTGGGCGGCGGCTGGGAAGGCCTGCCCCAGGGGGCGGCGGATCCCGGCCCGGTGCTGGCCGACCCCTATGGCGGGCTGAAGGACTGATCCGACGGACCGGTCATACCCTGACGCGTCCCCGACGGCCCGCAGTGCACGCTGCGGGCCGTCGGTCGTTTCCGGATGCGTCGACCCTTTCCGGAGGCGCCGCCAGATCTAGCTTGCCTGTCCGGAAGACGAGGTTTGCTGGAGCGGTTCGATGACGGATATCCTGGAAGGGGATGAGGCCCCGGTGCTGATCTATGGCGCCACGGGCGGTGTGGGATCGGCCCTGGCCCGCCTGCTGGCCGCCGAAGGGCGGGCGCTGATCCTGTCGGGTCGCGATGCCGACCGCCTGGCCCGGCTGGGCCGCGAGCTGGGGGCCCGGACGGTGCCGGCCGATGTGACCGAAGCCGGTGCGGCGGCCGGGGCGGCGAAGGCGGCGGCGGAGCTGGCCGGCGGCCGGCTGGGCGGGCTTGCCTATTGCGTGGGCTCGATTGCGCTGAAGCCGGTGCACCGGGCGAGCGCCGGCGATTTCATCGAGGCCTTCCAGCTGAATGTCGTGGGCGCCGCCGAGGCGGTGTCGGGCGCCCTGCCGGCGCTGAAGGCCGCCGGCGGGTCGGTGGTGCTGGTGTCGACGGTGGCGGTGGCGCACGGCTTTCCCAATCATGCGGTGATCGCGGCCGCCAAGGGCGGCGTGGAAGGGCTGACCCGCTCTCTTGCGGCCGAACTGGCGCCGAAGGTGCGGGTGAATGCCGTGGCGCCGAGCCTGATCCGGAGCCGCATGTCCGAGGCGATCACCCGCAACGAGACCATGGCCGAGGCGCTGGCCGGCCTGCATCCCATGCGCCGGCTGGGCGAGCCCGAAGATGTGGCGGCGATGATGGCCCTGCTGCTGTCGGCCCGCGCCGGCTGGATCACCGGCCAGGTGATCGCGGTCGATGGCGGGCGCGGCGCTCTGCATGTGAAGAGCTGACCGCGCATGGCCCGAACGCTGCGCCTGGTGCTGGGCGACCAGCTGAGCCGGGGGTTGACCGCGCTGGATGGCGCGCAGCCCGGCGAGGCAGATGTGATCCTGATGGCCGAGGTCGCCGAAGAGGCGACCCATGTGCCGTCCAGCCGGGTGCGGATCGCGCTCTTCCTGTCGGCCATGCGCCATTTCGCTGCCGATCTGGCGGCCGGTGGGCCAATAGGCGGGGGGCTGACGGTCGACTATGTCGCACTCGACGATCCGGAGAATACCGGCAGCCTGGCGGGGGAGCTGACCCGCGCCATCGCCCGGCACGGCACCCGGCGAGTGGTGATGACCGAAGCCGGCGACTGGCGGGTGGAACAGGCGCTGATCCGGGCGGCCGCGGGCGTGGATCTGGACATTCGCCCCGACACCCGTTTCCTGTGCAGCCGGAATGATTTCCGCGACTGGGCGCGCGGGCGCCGCCAGCTGCGGATGGAGCATTTCTACCGGATGATGCGCCGCCGGACCGGGCTGCTGATGCCCGATGACGGCGAGAGCCCGGCGGGCGACCGGTGGAATTTCGATGCCGAGAACCGCAAGCCCTTCGATGCCAGGGCGGCGGGTGGGCGGCCGCCGGCACCGGCGGGCTTTCCGCCCGATGACGTTACCCGGGCGGTGATCCGGCTGGTCGATGCGCGGTTCGGGGCCCATGTCGGCGACACCGCCGGTTTCGACTGGCCGGTGACCAGGGCCCAGGCGCTGACGGCGCTGGAAGATTTCATCACCCGGCGGCTGGAGCGGTTCGGTGATTATCAGGATGCGATGGCGGCGGGGGAGGAGGTGCTGTTCCATGCCCGGATCTCGCCCGCGCTCAATCTGGGCCTGCTGGAGCCGCTGGAGGTCTGCCGGCGGGCCGAGGCGGCATGGGCCGAGGGGCGGGCGCCGCTCGCCGCGGTCGAGGGCTTCATCCGCCAGATCCTGGGCTGGCGGGAATATGTCCGCGGGATCTATTGGCTGGAGATGCCGGGCTATGCCGCGACCAATGCGCTGGATGCCCGCCGCCCCTTGCCCTGGATGTACTGGTCGGGCGAGACCGACATGGCCTGCATGGCGGCGGCCCTGGGCCAGACGCTCCGCACCGGCTATGCCCATCACATCCAGCGGCTGATGGTGACGGGCAATTTCGCGCTGCTGACCGGCGCCCGGCCGGAGGAGGTCGCCGCCTGGTATCTGGCGGTCTATGCCGATGCGGTGGACTGGGTGGAACTGCCCAATGTTCAGGGCATGGCGCTTTATGCCGATGGCGGGCGGATGGCAAGCAAGCCCTATGCGGCCGGGGCCGGCTATATCTCGCGCATGTCGGATCATTGCCGCGGCTGCCGCTATGACCCCAAGCGGCCGACCGGCGATGGCGCCTGCCCGTTCAATGCGCTCTACTGGGATTTCCTGATCCGCAACCGCCGGCGGCTGGGCGGCAATCCGCGGCTGGCGCTGGCCTATCGTTCGCTGGACCGGATGGCCCCGGCGCGGGTGGCGGCGCTGGGACGCCAGGCTGCGGATTTCCTGGCCCATCTGGACCGGCACGGCAGCGACCGGGGCTTCGGCCGGCCGACGGACGCCCCGAAGGACGCCACAGGGGATCTTTTCGCATGACCGACCGGATGCATGCCGGGCTGGACGCCTGGTGCAGCTTTTTCGAGAGCCTGTCGCCCGAAAGCCTGGACCGGATCGGGGATCTGGCGGTAGCGGAGCTGCGCTTTGCCGACCCGTTCAACGACGTGACCGGGCGCGACCGGGTGAAGGCGCTGCTGGCCCATATGTTCGGGACGCTGGAGGCGCCGCGCTTCCGCGTCACGGCCCGCGCCTCAGACGGCGCCACGGGCCTTATCCGCTGGCGGTTCACCGCCCGGCGCAAGGGCCGAACCCAGCCCTTCACGCTGGAGGGCATGAGCGAGGTGACGCTGGCGGAAGACGGCCGGGTGCTGGCCCATATCGACCATTGGGACCCGGCGGCGCAGCTTTACGAGCGGGTGCCGGTGCTGGGGGCGGTGCTGCGGATGATCCGGCGCCGGCTGGCGGCGCCGGTCTGAGCAGCCTTACCGGCCGATCAGCCCTTCACCAGTCAACCCTTCACGAGGCCGGCCGAGAGCGCCAGCCACCAGCGGCTGGGCAGGATCCGGGCGGCCGCCAGCAGGCCGGTGAAGCGCTTCGGGAACCGGATGTGGAAACGGCGCGAGGCCAGCCCGTCGCGCATCGCCCGCGCGGCGGCCTCGGGCTCGATCATGTCCGGCATGCGGAAATCGTTCATGCTGGTCAGCCGGGTGCGGACGAAGCCGGGATTGACCACCCGCACGTCGATACCGCGCGGCGCCAGTTCCACCGCCAGGGTTTCGGCCAGATTGTAGAGCCCGGCCTTGGAGGCGCCATAGCCGATCGCCCGCGGCAGGCCGCGATAGGCCGAAGCGCTGGCGGTGAGGGCAAGCTGCGGTGCATTGCCGCGTTCAAGCAGGGGCAGGGCCGCGGCGGTGACCCTGAGACCGCCGGTCAGGTTGACCTCGATCATCTTCGCGGCCTTTTCGACATCGAATGTGTCGATGCCCATCGGCCAGTAGACGCCGGCGGTGTAGATCACATGGTCGACGGCGCCCCAGGCGGCCTCCAGACGGGCGGCGGCGGCGGTGAGGGCCGCCTGATCGGTGGCATCGACGGGAAGCGCCAGGGCTTCGGGGCCGAGATCGCGGGCCAGCGCGTCCAGCTCGTCGGCGCGGCGGGCGCTGACCGCAAGCCGGGCGCCGTCGGCGGCGAGCAGGCGGGCCAGTTCGCGGCCGATGCCGTCGCTGGCGCCGATCAGCCAGACCCGTCGGCCCCGCCAGCTTTCCAGCCGGCGGAGCAGGGGGGCGGTGCGTCGTCGGTCATCGGCCATGGGCCATCTCCACCTGAACCACATCGATGCGGCCGGTTTCGAAGCCGGCGGCGCAATAGGCGAGGTAGTACCGCCAGAGCCGGATGAACCGGGTGTCGAACCCGGCGGCGAGCACGCGGGCGCGGGCGGCGTCGAACCGGGCGAGCCAGGCGACCAGGGTGCGGGCATAGTCGCGCCCGAAGGCGAATTCATCGGTGACGGTCAGCCCGACCGCGGCGGCCTGGGCGCGGATGACCGTGCGGGTCGGCAGCATGCCGCCGGGGAAGACATAGCGCTGGATGAAATCCGCCCCGCGCCGGTAGCGCTGGTAGTGCCGCTCGTCGATGGTGATCGCCTGGACCAGGGCCCGGCCGCCCGGCGCCAGACGGTCGGCGAGGGTGCGGAAATAGGTCGGCCACCAGCGCTCGCCCACCGCCTCGATCATCTCGATCGACACGATGTGGTCGTAGCGGCCCTGAAGGTCGCGATAGTCGCGGAATTCCAGATGCGCCCGATCGGCCCAGCCGCCGTCGCGGGCACGGGCGCGGGCATGGTCCAGCTGGGCGCGGCTGATGGTGATGCCGTGGACGTGATGGCCGCGGGCGGCGGCACGTTCGGCAAAGCCGCCCCAGCCGCAGCCGATCTCCAGCACCCGGCCCGGCGCGCCGCGCGGCCCGTCCGCCAGGGCGATCCGGTCGAGCAGGCGGTCGTATTTGGCGGCCTGGGCGGCCGCCAGATCGCCGGTTCCGTCCGGTCCGTAGATGCCCGAGGAATAGGTCATGCTGTCGTCGAGCCAGAGGGCGTAGAAGCTGTTGCCCAGGTCGTAATGGGCGTGGATGTTGCGCTTCGACCCGCGCCGGCTGTTGCGGCGGAACAGGGCATGGGCCATCCAGCCCAGAAGACGCGCGGTGCGCCCGCCCGAAAAGCCGCGGGCGATCGCCTCTTCATTGCGGGCGAGCAGGATGAGCAGGGCGACCAGATCGTCGGTATCGACCGCACCGTCCATATAGGCCTCGGCAAAGCCGACCGCGCCGCGCTTCAGGCAGCGGCGGACCACCGACCAGTCGGTGAGGCGCAGCACCGCATGTTCGCCCGGCGTGGCGCCCCGGGCGGTGACCTTGTGCCCGTCGGGCAGGATGACCGTCAGCTCGCCCACGGCCCAGCGCCCCAGGATGCCGCTGAAGAAGCCCGGCAGATCCAGACCGGCAAGGCCGGCCGGGCCTGCGAAACCGCTTCCCGGGGACAGGCTGTCCGTGCTCATCGGGTCGTCTCCTCCATCGGTGGGGCCGGGCGGCGGTGAAACCTGGTGCCGCGCAGCCAGAGCCTGAGCGCCTGCCAGTGGATCCGCGCCACCACCTGGAGCGTCATCACCGGCATGGACGCCAGCAGCCGGGCGGCATTGGCGAGATCCAGCGGTCGGCGCGTCAGGGTGACGGCGGTGAGCAGCAGCGGGCCGGCCGCGTCATGATAATCGATCGCCGCCGAGATCACCCCGTCTTCCACCCGGAAGCGGAAGAGGTAATGGCCGTCGACGGCACAGAAAGGCGAGACGTGGAACACCTTGCGGGCCTGGATCCGGTCATGCGCCTGGATCGGCCGGCCGTCGTCATGGGCCACGAGGTAATTGTGCCGGTCGCCGAAGGTGTTGTTGACCTCGGCCAGCACCGCCCGTAAACGGCCGTCGTCATCGCGCACGAACCAGAAGCTGACCGGGTTGAACACATGCCCGAAGACCCGGGGATGGGTCATCAGCAGCACGTTGCCGGTGCCCAGATCGCCAAGGCCGAAACGGTCCAGAATGTCCTGAAGCCAGGGCCGCCAGGGGCTGCCGTCGCGGGGGCCGTGATCGCGGGTGAGCAGGGCGAGCGGGCGCAGACGGTCCACCCCGAACAGGGCGTTGCCGGCCCGGTCGATCCGGTCCAGGGGCAGGGCGACGTAAAAGGCCGGATAGACGAAGGCATTCTCCCGCGGCCGCAGCCGCCGGTGCATCACCTTCGCAGATCCGAGCCCGCCTTCGATCCTCATGCGGCCTCCGGTGGCTGCAGCGAATGAACCGTCACGGGTTCAGGATGGGGGCAATGCGCGGACAAATCCAGACGTGGCGTCGTCGGGAGTGCCGTCTATTCCGCAGCCAGGGCCCAGCTGCGGCTGCGGGCCTCGATCTGCGCGGGCAGGGTGGTCAGGGCCGGCAGGCGGCGCAGGGTCGCCTCGCCCAGCAGCTCCGGCCAGGGCAGATCGGCGCCGGCCATCACCGCCGCCGCCAGGCCGCTGGCGCAGGCATCCTCGTGGAAGCCGAAGCCGAAATGCGCCCCGGCGAACCAGACGCCGCCAGCACCCTGAAGACCTGCCAGGGCCGGCTGGGCGGCGATGGCGGCGGCATCGAAGACCGGATGGGCATAGGTGATGTCGGCGATGATGTCGCGCGGCTCCACCGGCGGGTTGAGCGTGACGAAGATGTCGGTGTCGGTCGCAAGCGGCTGCAACCGGTTCATCCAGTAGCTGACCGCCAGCTGTTCGGCGCCGCTGCCGTCGGTATGCCCCAGATAGTTCCAGGACGCCCAGGCCCGGCGGCGGCGGGGCATCAGCCGGGGGTCGCGGTGCAGCACCGCCCGGTTGGGCTGGTAGCCGAAGGCCCCCAGAACCCGGCGCTCGGCGGCATCGGGCCGGTCGAGCAGGGCCAGCGCCTCGTCGGCATGGGTGGCGAGGATGACGGCCGAGAAGGTCTCGGCCATGCGGCCGCGGCATTTCACCATCGGCCCGGCCGGGCTGCGGATCACCGCCTCCACCCCCGCCGAGGTTTCGAGCGTGATCAGCGGATGGGCCAGGACCCGATCGGCATAGCTGCGCGTGCCGCCGGCCACCGTGCGCCAGACCGGCCGGCCGCGATAGTCGAGCAGGGCATGGTTGCGGAAGAAGCGCACGAAGCTTTCCGCCGGAAACTCCAGTAGGGTCGCGATCGGCGCCGACCAGATCGCCGCCCCCATCGGCAGCAGATAGCGGCGGGCGAAATCGGTCGAGAAGCCGTTGCGGTCGAGGAACCGCCCCAGGCTTTCGGTGCCGTCGACGGCGAGCGCCGGGGCCTGGCGGTTGAAGCGGTGCATGTCGCGCAGCATCCGCCAATGGCCCATGTCGATCAGGTTGCGGCGGGCGGCGAACAGCCCGCCGGCACTGCCGCGATATTCATAAGCGCCCCCCGCCAGGCTGACCGAAAACGACATGTCGCTGGCGGCGGTTTCGGTGTCGAGCGCCCCGAACAGCCGGACCAGATTGGGGTAGTTGCGCTCGTTATAGACGATGAAGCCGGTATCGACCGGCACCGGATGCGGGCTGCCCAGCGCCGGGCCGGCATCGATGGTGTTGATGTGGCCGCCGGCACGGGGCTCGCGCTCCATCAGCGTCACCGGCCGGCCGGACCGGGCCAGTGCCCAGGCGGCGGCCAGCCCGGCCCCGCCGGCGCCGATCACCGCCACCGGCCGAAGGCGTTCGGCGGTCCCGCCCGCCTGCTCGATCTCGTTCAGACCGTACATCCGGCTCACTCCTTGCGGGTCCGCGCATATCCCGCAAGCGCACGCTCGCGGGCCTGATCGTGATCGACGATCGGGGCGGGATAGGTCTGGCCGGGCCTGATGCCGGCGGTGGCGAGGACGGAGGCGGGGGCCGTCCAGGGTTTGTGCAGATAGCGGTCGGGCAGTTTTGCAAGCTCGGGCACCCAGCGGCGGACATAGGCGCCGTCGCCGTCGAACCGCTCGCCCTGCAGCACCGGGTTGAAGATCCGGAAATAGGGGGCGGCATCGGCGCCGGTGCCGGCCGACCATTGCCAGCTGGCGGTGTTGCTGGCTGGATCGGCATCGACCAGCGTGTCCCAGAACCAGGCCTCGCCCGGCTTCCACCAGATCATCAGATGCTTGACCAGGAAGGAGGCGACCACCATCCGCACCCGGTTGTGCATCCAGCCGGTGTGCCAGAGCTGGCGCATGCCGGCATCGACGATCGGATAACCGGTCCGGCCGCGCTGCCAGGCATCGAGTGCCGCGGCATCCTCTCGCCAGGGAAAGCCGGTCAGCGTCTCTTTAAGGTCGCGTGCCGGCAGATGCGGGAAATGATGCAGCAGGTGATAGCTGAATTCGCGCCAGCCCAGCTCGGTGAGGAAGGTGTCGGCCGAGGCCCGCGCCGGCCCTTCCAGCCCCTGGGCTTCGATCGCATGGTGGACGGCATGCCAGCCCGTGCGCGGGCCGATCTCGCCGAAGCGCAGATGCGGCGACAGCCGGGAGGTCGTCTCCCCCGCCGGCCGGTCGCGATCGGGCTTGTAGCCGGTGAGGGCGCGGTTCAGGAAGCCGGCCAGACGGTCGCGGGCGCCGGCGGATCCGGGCGTCCAGCTGGCGGCGATGCCGCCCGCCCAGTCGATCCGCGGCAGCAGGTTCAGAGAGACGAGCGGCACGCCTTCCGGCGCGTCTTCGACCAGGTCCAGCCGGTCGGGTGCGGCCAGCGGCGGCGGGATCTCTCCCTTGTCGCGGGCGGCGCGCCAGAAGGGGGTGAAGACCTGATAGGGGCCGCCGGTCTTCGTCTCGATGGTCCAGGGCTCGTGGAGCAGCAGGGCGTTGTGCCCGGCCATGTGGATGCCATCGGCCTTGAGGCGTTCGGCGATGGCCCGGTCGCGGGCGGCGCCTTCGGGATCATAGACCCGGTTGACCAGCACGGCCCCGGCCCCGATCCGGCGGGCGAGCCCCGGGATCTCGCGCGCGGCCGGCCCCTTCAGCAGCAGCAGCCGGCCGCCGATCGCCCGCAGATCGCCGTCGAGCGCCAGGAGCGATTGATGCAGCCACCAGCGCGCCGCACCGCCGAGCGGCCGCGGCGCCGGCACGTCGTCATGGGCGGGATCGTCGTCTTCATGGACATAGACGCAGACCAGCCGGCTGCCGCTCCGGGATGCGCGATGAAGCGCCGGGTTGTCGGCGATGCGCAGATCCTGGCGGAACCAGACGATCAGGGGACGGTCGGTCATCGGGCCTCGGCGGGGCAGGGACGTGGCAGGCATGCCGGCATGTCCGGCAGGGTTCACGTCACTATACGGCCCGGCTCCGGTGGCGGATCACCCATTCAGCGACAGGGTGCCCCCCGGTCAGCCGCGGGCGGCCCGGGGTGTCCTGGTGGTGAGCACCAGCCCGGCCAGGATGGCGATGCCGCCGACCAGATGATGGGGCCCCAGCCTTTCGCCCAGGAACAGCATGCTCCAGACCGGCGTCAGGATCGGCATCAGATGCATGAACAGCCCGGCGCGATTGGGGCCGATCTTCGCCACCGCGCCGTTCCACAGGATATAGGCGATGATCGAGGGGAAGATCGCGACATAGGCGATCGCCGCCACCGTGGTCGCCGAGACCACCGGCAGGCGGCCGTCGAGCACTTCGGTCAGCGCCAGCGGGCTGAGCGCCAGCATGCCGATCAGCATATTGGCCCAGAGCAGCGAAAAGGGGTGCAGCCAGGCCGGCTTGAAGCGCAGCGCCACCGAATAGACGCCCCAGGACAGCGTGGCGCCCAGAATCCACAGATCGCCCGCGCCGATCTTCAGATGCAGCAGCGCCATGGGGTCGCCGCCGGCGACGATATAGGCGACGCCGCAGAAGGAGACGACGATCCCGGCCAGCTGGTTGCGGCCCAGCCGGTCGACGCCGGCCAGCGCCGCCATCACCGCGATCGCGATCGGCATGGTGGCGTTCAGGATGACGGCGTTGATCGCGGTGGTCCGCTCCAGCGCCAGATAGACGAAGGTGTTGTAGCCGGCGACCGAGGTCAGCCCCATCAGCAGCAGCTTGGGCCAGGCCCGGATCAGGCCCGACCGGTCGCGCAGGACATGCGGCCAGGCGATCAGGCTGAACAGCAGGAAGGCGAAGAACCAGCGCAGGAAAGACAGGGTCAGCGGCGGGATCTGCCCGGCGACCGCCCGGCCGACCACGAAGTTGAACGACCAGAAGGTGACGGTCAGCACCAGTGCCGCCATGGCGCGGCGGCGGGTCGTGCGATCGATCGTGGCGTCGGTTGCGGCGCGGGGGGTATCCGATGCCACTGTCTGACCTTCCCGAAACACTGTGGCACCCGGTATCCGGGCCCCGAACGACATGAGGCGCCGACCTTAACGGGTCGGCGCCTCATGGTCGAGACCGGGCTGTGGCAAGTCCCCGAACCGACGGCACGACGTCCGGGATATGCTGCGCTGCAGCACGGATATGCGGGGGCGTGGGAACTGCCGGAAGGGAGATCCGGTCAGCGGGCGGCGAGGCCGCCATTGGTGCCCTGGTGACCGCCGAACAGGCGGCCGATGCGGGCGAAGAGGTTTTCGATCGACCGGGCGAAGGCGCGGGCGCGCATCTGGCGGGCTTCGCGGATCAGCGCGTCGATTTCGTCCTGAGAGGGGACCTGGGCGATCTTGGTGGCGGCCATGGGGTGAGGCTCCGGTTTCAGTCGGCTCCGGGGCGTCCGTGACTGTCGGGCGCCGCGCCGGAGCGGTCGTGTTCGATGACTGAAAGTTAGGCCCGCAGGCGGCGTTTGCCCAATGCGCCTTTTGCAATGCAGCACATACTTCGGGACGTATCCGGCTTCCGGACGTATCCGGCTTCGGGACATATCCGGCTTCCCGACGTCTCCCGGTTGCCTCAGCGCTTCCTGCCGCCGGGCGGGATGCCCGCCGCGGCCAGCGCCGCCGGCACATGGCGCTGCATGATCATCGCAATGACCTTCTCGCGCCCGCCGGCAAAGATGTTGGGCAGGGCGATGTCGACCTCGACCCGGCCGTCGTCGAGCCGCCGGCCCCGCGGGCCGAACAGCCGGGCGGGGCCGGGGCGGCCGGTATGGATGGTGGGATCGATCCTGACCGCGAGTACGATGCCCATGAACCAGGCGCCGAGCGCCGAGCGGCGCATCTGGACATCCGCCCAGGGAATCGGCCGGTCGCTGCCGAGGAAGGGCGCGATCAGCCCGTCCTTCGCCAGCACCATCACCGGCCCCGGGTGGCGGACGAGATCGATCACCGTCCAGACCAGCATCCCGGCGATGCCGGCGAGCAGGGCCGAGAATACCAGCAGCGCCGCCGGATCCTCGATCGCGCCGCTGAGCCCCTGGACCGCGAACCAGGCACAGGCGGCGATCCAGACCAGGCCGACCACCAGCAGGGTGGTGATGCGCATCGGGCTTTTGGCCACGGCGACCTCGGGAAAAGACGCGGTCTTTGTGCGTCGGGTCATGATGCCGCCTCTTCCGATGATCCTCGTTCGACCGCCTCGGGCTCGGCACTCTGCTGCGCCCAAAGCCGGGCATAAAGCCCGCCAGCGGCGACCAGCTCGTCATGGCGGCCCTGTTCGACCGCCCGGCCGTCTTCCATCACCACGATCAGATCGGCATCGACGATGGTCGACAGGCGATGGGCGATGACCAGCATGGTGCGGCCGCGCCCGGCCAGCGCCAGCCCGTCGCGGATCGCGGCCTCGGTGCGGGTGTCGAGGGCCGATGTCGCCTCGTCGAAGATCAGGATCGGCGGATCTTTCAGCAGGGCGCGGGCGATCGCCACCCGCTGCTTCTCTCCGCCTGAAAGCTTCAGCCCGCGTTCGCCCACCCGGGTTTCCAGCCCGTCGGGCAGGCTGGCGAGCAGGGGCCCCAGCGCCGCGCGGTCGAGCACGGTGCGGATCTCGTCGGGCGTGGCATCGGGGCGGCCATAGGCGACGTTGTAGCCCAGCGTGTCGTTGAACAGCACGGGATCCTGCGGAACCATGCCGATCGCGGCCCGCAGGCTTTCCTGGGCGACGGCCCCGATCTCCTGGCCATCGATCAGGATCCGGCCGGAGCCGGGGTCGAAGAAGCGGAACATCAGCCGCGAGACCGTGGATTTGCCGGCGCCCGAGGGGCCGACGATGGCGACGGTGCTGCCGGCGCGGGCGGTGAAGCGCAACCCCTTCAGGATCGGCCGGCGCGGATCATAGCCGAAGACGACGTCTTCGAACCGGATCTCGCCGCCGGTGACCTTAAGCGGCGGGGCGTCCGGGCGATCGGCGACCTCTGGCGCCACCGCCGCCAGCGAGAACATGGTCTCCATATCGGTCAGCGACTGGCGCAGCTGCCGGTAGACGAAGCCCAGCACGTTCAGCGGCACATAAAGCTGGATCAGATAGGCGTTCACCGCGACGAAATCGCCGATGGTCATGCTGCCGTCGGCGATGCCGCTTGCCGCCAGCAGCATGATCGCGACCAGCCCTGAGGCGATGATCAGCCCCTGGCCGACATTGAGACCGGACAGCGACAGCTGGGCGCGGACCGCCGCGGTTTCATAGGCGGCGAGCGCACGGTCATAGCGCTCCGCCTCGCGGGTCTCGGCCCCGAAATACTTCACCGTTTCATAGTTGAGCAGACTGTCCATCGCCCGGCCGCCGGCTTCCTGGTCGCGTTCGTTCATCACCCGGCGATGAACGACGCGCAGCTCCGAGACCCGGATGGTGAAGGCGACATAGATGCCGACGGTGGCGAGCGTCACCGCCGCGAAGCGCCAGTCATAGAGCCGCCAGAGCACCACCGCGACCAGGCAGAGTTCGATCAGCGTCGGCACGATGCTGAACAGCACCGTCGACAGCAGGAACTGGATGCCCTGGACGCCGCGCTCGATGGCGCGCGCCAGCGCCCCGGTGCGCCGCTCCAGATGGAAGCGCAGGCTCAGCCGATGCAGATGGCGGAAGACGTCGAGCCCGGCGGCGCGGGTCGCGTTCTGCGCGACGCGGGCGAAGACCGCATCGCGGACATCGCCCAGCGCCTGGCCGGCCAGGCGCGCCACGCCATAGGCCAGGATCAGCATCACCGGCACGGTGACCGCGGTCGCGGCCGTGCCGGCCCCGGTGCCCAGCGCATCGACCGCCTGTTTGTAGAACAGCGGCACGGTCAGCATCGCCGCCTTGGCACCGACCAGCGCCAGCAAAGCGAACACCACCCGCATCTTCATGTCGGTGCGGCCGCGGGGCCAGAGATAGGGCAGCAGGTCGCGGGCGGCGGCGAATTGCGGCCGCTCCACCGGTGCCGGCGGCAGATCGGCGGGCAGGCCCCCGCCGCGGCGCATGCCTCGGCTCATGCGGCGGGTCCGGTGTCGGGGCTGGCGGTCGTTACGGTGTCTCGATCTGCGAACATCGGGCCTTCATGGGGGCTGGGGCGTTCCGCGGCGGCGGTGGCCGGATCGACGCGCCGGATGTCGACCAGACAGGTCTGGGCGGCCGGCGCCTGGGCGATCGGCGAAGAGCCGGCATCGCGGGTGAGCAGGTTGGGATTGCCGTGGCGGCAGACCGGCCGGCCGGCGGCATCCTTCAGGGTGGGAGAGGGATCATACCAGGCGCCGGTCGGCAGGGCCGCCACGCCGGGCATGATGTCGGTGGAAAGGCGGGCCGCGGCAAGGCAGGCACCGCGATCATTCCAGATCATCACGCAGTCGCCGTCGGCAATGCCGCGGGCGGCGGCATCATCGGGATGCAGCATCACCCGCTCGCGCCCGTCATGCTTGGCCGCAAGCGACGGGGCGGCATGGTCCAGCTGGCCGTGCAGCCGCGTCGCCGGCTGGGGCGACAGCAGATGCAGGGGGAAACGGGCGGTGAGCTCGCTGCCCGCCCATTCGGCCGGCGGCTGCCAGCAGGGATGGCCCGAAAGCCCCATGGCCGCGATCCTGTCCGACGCCAGTTCGATGCGCCCCGAGGGTGTCGGCAGCTTCCCGGCCTCCGGGTCGGCACGGAAATGGGCGAGCCTGCCGGCGCGCTGTCGGGCGGCATCGGGCAGGGGGGCGGGGTCGATCCGCCCCAGGGTGCGCAGGCCGGCCAGATCGGGCAGGTCGGGCAGATCGGGCAGGTTGGGGGCGCCATTGCGGGCGCGATCCCAGAGCCGCGCGAGCCAGGCTTCGGCGTCGAGCCCGTCATCGAAGGCGGCCCGGCAGCCCAGCCGGTCGGCGATGGCCGCCAGGATGGCATGATCGTCGCGGGCCTCCGCCACCGGCGGCACCAGCGCATTGGCGGCGATGATCGTGGGGCCCTGCAGGCCGCCCGCGATATCGGCGCGTTCCAGCGGCCCGGTGGCGGGCAGGACCAGATCGGCGCGGCGGGCGGCCTGGGTCCAGACCATGTCCTGCACGATGATCGTGCGCGGCACCGCCCAGGCGCGGATCAGCCGGTTCAGATCCTGGTGATGGTGGAAGGGGTTGCCGCCTGCCCACCAGACCAGCCGGATATCGGGGGCGGTGATCCGGCGGCCGTCGTGATCGATGGTGGCGCCGGGGGCGAGCAGGATGTCGGCGAAGCGCGAGACCGGCACCTCCATGCCGTTGGGGTTGGGCAAGGCCCCGATCAGCCCCGGCCGGCGCCCGGTCTGGGGCAGGCCGAAGCCGCCGCCGGCGCCATAGCCGATGCCGACCCCTCCCCCGGGCAGGCCGATCTGGCCCAGCGCCGCCGCCAGGGCATGGGCGGCCCAGACCGCCATCTCGCCGTTCTGGTGGCGCTGCACGCCCCAGGCCATGGCGATCACCGCCCGGCGGCCGGCGAGATTCCGGGCAAGGGCGGCGATGGCGGCATCCGCGATGCCCGTAATGCCGGCCGCCCAGGCCGGGGTTTTGGGCGGCGTGCCGTCGCGGCCCAGGATATGGGCTTCCAGCACCGGCCAGCCATGGGTGAGCCGGTCCAAGGCCGGCCGGTCGATCAGCCCCTCGCTGACCAGCACATGCAGCAGGGCCAGGATCAGCGCGACATCGGTGCCGGGGCGGATGCGGAGCCATCGGGCCCGGCCGGCCGCGGCCGCATCATCGGCCATCGGCGCCACGGTGACCATGTCGAGGCCGCGATCGAGCGCGCGTTCCAGCGCGGCACCCACCCGGTGGCCGGGAATGCCGCCCCAGTCGAGCTGGGTGTTGCGCAGCGGGATGCCGCCGAAGCTCAACAGGATGTCGGTCGTGGTCGCGATCTCGTCCCAGTCGGGGGCGGCGGCGCCGGCGGCGGCGAAATCCAGCCCCAGAACATGCGGGATCATCCGTTCGGCGGCACCGTGGGAATAGGTGCCGACCCCCATGGTGAAGCCGCCGACGGCGGCCAGCAGCCGGTGCAGCTGGGCGCGGGCACGGTGGAACCAGCCGGCGGAGCCCCAGCCATAGCTGCCGCCATAGATGGCGGTGGGGCCGTGGTCGCGATGGATGCGGGCGAGTTCCGCGGCGGCCAGATCCAGCGCCTCGTCCCAGGGCAGTTCCACGAAGGGGGCCTCGCCGCGCCCGGTCCCCTCCGGATCGTGGCCCGCTTCCACCGCCGCAAGCCAGGTGCGGCGGGCGGCGGGGCGGCGGATGCGCAGCCGGTGATCCACCTCCGCCAGCGCCAGGCCAAGCGGCGTCGGCGCCGGATCCGCGGGATCGGGCGCAAGCTGCGGCCGGCCGGCCGCGTCCAGGCCGGCCTGATAGGGCCCGTAATGGGTCATCAGCCAGCGGGTCGGATGGGTACCGGTGGCGCCCGGTTCGATGGAACGATCACTCATCCCCTCAGACTAGCTGCGCCTGCGGTCCGCTGGAAGCCTCCAGCTTTTCCCCCGTTCTGGTGGAGAAGTCTGTGGACAACGAGTCCAACCCCCTGACTCCATCCGAGTCGTTCAGGGGCTGCCTAAGAATCGGGCAGGTTGTGCCGGCTGTGGATCCGGCCGCCCGCCCGCAGTGCACAACACATTGTTGCGTTGCGGTGAAGCGCAGGCGGCGTCAGGACAAAAAGAAAGCCCCGCAAGGCACGCGGACGCGCCGGGCGGGGCTCAAGTCAAGCATCAGCACCAATCGGGTAGGGTCCATCCGGGCACGGGCGCCAGAATGGACGGGATGCCGGGGAGTGGGAGCTGCCGCCGGCATCACGGCTACGCAAGCCACTATAGGAAACGGCGGACGCACGCGAAGTGACGGACATCACAGGTTAAGTGACGTTCCCGAAAAGGCTGTGTAAAGCCGGTAACCGGAGCGGTGGGGAGATGGTCGCGGCATGCGCCGGGCAGGGCAAGGTGCCAGCAGGGCATGGGGCCGGGGGCGGGCCGCGCTGGTGCCGGATGGGGGACTTGAACCCACAACCTTCCGCTTACAAGGCGGGTGCTCTACCAATTGAGCTAATCCGGCAGCCGGCGCCGCATCGGGCCCGGGACGCGTCCCGGCCGGGGCCGGGTACAGCCTGTGCGCGACGGCACCCGCACTACATACCGCGTGACGGTGATCGGGACAAGGCTACGAAGGTCGGAAAGATGAACGGGCGTTCATGTTCCTGACATCCGGCGGTGAGGGCCCGGCTGCTTGAATGATCCTCGACGACGCAGCCGGGGAGAGGTCTTCCCCCTCTCTGCTTCCCCAACGCTCCTCCCCGACGGGGACAGGCTGCACTGACCGAGGATCTGACGCCATGACCGAACAGCTTCCCCAGCCGGCCGCGATCCGCACCCGCGATTTCGCCGCCCGCCGCCACGCCAACCGCCTGCGCCGCTATGGCGCCGGGCTGATGGCCGGTGTGGCGCTTGCCCTGCCGCTGGCCGCCGTCGGCGGCACGGTGATCGCGCCGGTGCCCGCCAATGCCGCTTCGCTGCCCGAAAGCTTCGCGCCGCTGGCCGAGAAGGTGATGCCGGCGGTGGTGAACATCTCCACCACCCAGGAGGTGCAGCAGCCGAGCGGGCCCGAGCAGATGCTGCCCTTCGACCTGCCCGAGAACTCCCCCTTCCGCCGCTTCTTCGAACCCTTCATGCAGGGCCAGCAGCCGACCCATCCCCAGGTGGTGAATGCGCTGGGATCGGGCTTCATCATCGATCCCTCGGGCTATGTCGTGACCAACAACCACGTCATCGACGGCGCCACGGAAATCAAGGTCACGCTGGAAGACAAGAGCCAGTACACCGCCAAGCTGGTGGGGCGCGACCCGCTGACCGACCTTGCGCTGCTGAAGATCGAGGCCGGCCACGACCTGCCGGCGGTTCAGTTCGGCGACAGCGACGCCGCCCGGGTGGGCGACTGGGTGCTGGCGGTCGGCAACCCCTTCGGCCTGGGCGGCACGGTGACCGCCGGCATCGTCTCGGCCCGCAACCGCGACATCAATGCCGGCCCCTATGACGATTTCCTGCAGATCGATGCCGCGATCAACCGCGGCAACAGCGGTGGCCCGGTCTTCGACGAAAGCGGCAAGGTGATCGGCATCAACACCGCCATCTACAGCCCCAATGGCGGGTCGGTCGGCATCGGCTTTTCGATCCCCGCCAATATCGCGACCAAGGTGGTGGCGCAGCTGAAGGAAAGCGGCAGCATCTCCCGCGGCTGGCTGGGTGTGGAAATCCAGCCGCTGACGCCTGAAATCGCCGAGGCGCTGGGCATGGACAAGCCCGAAGGCGCGCTGGTCGCCCGGGTGCTGCCCGGCAGCCCGGCGGGCGATGCCGGGCTGGAACGCGGCGATGTGGTGGTGCAGATCGACGGCCAGCCGGTGAAGGATGCCCGCGACCTGACCCGCAAGGTGGGCGATCTGCAGCCGGGCGACCGGGTCGGGCTGGCGGTGAAGCGCCAGGGCGACGAGAAGGAGATCCGCATCCGCCTGGGCGAGCGTCCGCAGGATCTGGCGGCCAACCAGCAGGGCGATCATGCCGATCCGGGCGCCGGTGTGGCGGTGGATGCGTTGGGCGTGCGCCTGGCCCCGATCGATGACGGGCTGCGCCAGCGGCTGGGCATCGACGACAGCGTCAAGGGCGTGGCCGTGGTCGACATGCTGCCGCCCAAAGGCGACGACAAGCGGCCCCATGCCGGCCCCGGCCCGGAGCTGCGCCCCGGCGACGTGATCGAACAGGTGGCCGGCACCGCGGTCGACCGCCCCTCGCAGGTGACGGCGCTGATCGACGAGGCCCGGGCCCGCAAGCGCGACCACATTCTGCTGCTGGTCGCCCGGGGCAATGAGAGCCGCTTCGTGGCGGTCGAGATCAAGTGACCGCCGGACGGGTTCATGGTTGACGTCGTCCGGGCCGCGCACCGGCCCGAATGACGCCGTCCGGAGCGGCTGACCCTCCCTCCTGGTCGCTCCGGATCCAAGACCCGCGGGCAGCGCAGGGCAGATGCGATGCTTGCGGGGGGATGCGGGCGGGTGCCACCATTCCGGGGGTGCCCGCCCGCTCCGTCTTCTGACCGGGTCCTGCGACACCCTTCCCTGAACTCTCCTGCTCAATGCTTCGGGACATGCCGGCCCATGAAGATCCTGATCATCGAGGATGACGACCGCACCGCCCAGCAGGCGACGCGCGCGCTGACCGAGGCCGGCCATGTCGTCGACCGGGCACCCGACGGGCGCGAGGGGCTGTTTCTCGCCACCGGCGGCGGCTATGACGTGATCGTGCTCGACCGCATGCTGCCGGGGCTGGACGGGCTGGCGGTGCTGGGCGCGCTGCGCGGCGCCGGCCAGGGCGTGCCGGTGCTGATCCTGTCGGCGCTGGCCCATGTCGACGAGCGGGTGCGGGGGCTGAAGGCCGGCGGCGACGACTATCTCTCCAAACCCTTCGCCGCCGTGGAACTGGTCGCACGGGTCGAGGCGCTGGGCCGCCGCCCGGTACAGGCCACCGCCACCGACCGACTGGTGGTGGCGGATCTGGAGGTCGATCTGCGCACCAGGCGGGTGACCCGCGCCGGCCGCGCCATCGACCTCAGGCCGCAGGAATACCGGCTGCTCGAATTCCTGATGCGCCACGAAGGCCAGGTGGTGACCCGGGCCATGCTCTATGAAGGGGTCTGGGACTTCCATTTCGAACCGCAGACCAATGTCGTCGAGGTCCATGTCAGCCGGCTGCGCCAGAAGATCGACAAGGGCTTCGGCCGGCCGCTGATCCGCACCCATCGCGGCGGCGGTTATTCGCTGGGCATGGAGGATCCGGTGCCGGCCGGCGGCGACGGAGAGCATGATGACCGCTGATGCGGCCGGCCTGTTCCGGCATCTGCGTCGGACCTCGGCCGCGCGCATCGTTGCGATGTATCTGGCGGTTTTCGTGGCCTCGACCGGCATCGTGCTGGGTGCGGTGACCTGGGCGGCGCTGACGCTGATCGACCAGCAGATCGACCAGACCCTGGATGCCGAGGTGCGGGGCCTGGCCGAACAATACCGGATCGAGGGGCTGGGCCGACTGATCGAGGTGGTGCGGGCACGATCCGGCGCGCCGCGCGGCCGGCCCGGGCCCAATCCGGGCGCCACGCCCGGTATGGGGCTGGGCGGCATCTACCTGCTGGCGGCCCCCGACGGCGTGCCGATCGAGGGCACGCTGGATGCCTGGCCGCGGGCCGCCGAGGTGACCGCCGACGGCGCCATCGATGCCGAACTGGCCGATGGCCGGACCGCCCGGGTCCGGGTCTATCAGCTGGCGGGTGGCTTCCGCCTGCTGGTCGGCCGGGATCTGGCCGAGCGCGCCCGGTTCCGCGAGCTGGTGACCGAAGCCTCGGCCTGGTCGATGGGGCTGGTGCTTCTGCTCGGGCTCTATGGCGGCTGGATCCTGGCCCGGCGGTCGCTGGCCCGGGTGGATGCGATGGCACTGGCCGCGCGGCGGATCATGGCCGGCGACATGGAGAAGCGACTGCCGGTGGCCGGCAGCGGCGATGAATACGACCGTCTGGCGGATGCGGTGAATGCGATGCTCGACGAGATCGCCCGGCTGATGACCGCAAGCAGGCTTGCCTCCGACGCCATGGCCCACGACCTGCGCGGGCCGCTGGCCCGGGCTCGGGTCTCGGCGGAAGAGGCGGCGGCGGCGGTCGGGCGCGGCGAGGGCGAGGCGGCGCGCGCGGGGCTCGACGAGGCAGTGGCTGAAATCGACCGGGTGATCCAGACCTTCGAGGCGCTGACCACCATCGCCCGCGCCGAAAGCGGCGCCGGCCGCACCGCCTGGGCGCCGGTCGACATCTCGGCGCTGGTCGCGGAACTGGCCGAGATCTACGAATTGCCCTTCGAGGACGAGGGCCGGCCGGTCACCAGCGTTCTCACGCCCGACATCACCCGACCGGGCGACCGGGCGCTGCTGCAGCGGGCGGTGGCCAATCTGCTGGAGAACAGCCTGAAACACGGCGCCGGGCCGGTCGCGATCCGCCTCGCCGCCGAGGCGAACGGGGACTGGATCGTGATCAGGGTGGAGGATCGCGGAGCGGGGGTTCCAGCGGCGGAACGCGCGCGGGTGGTGGAGCGCTATGCCCGGCTGGATCCGGCGCGCAGCCGGCCTGGAAGCGGCCTGGGGCTTGCACTTGCCGATGCCGTGGCCCGGTTGCATGGCGGGCGGCTGGTGCTGTCCGACACGGCACCCGGCGAGCCCATGCCCGGGCTCGCCGTGGAGTTGAGGCTGCCCCGTGACGGGGCGGCGCCCCGGGCGCTGGATCAGGCGCCCGATGTGCCCCGGCCGGGGCCCAGCGCATAAAGGGCGACGGCGGTCGCGGTGGCGACGTTCAGGCTTTCCACCTGATCGGAGATCGGCAGGCGCAGCAGCAGGTCGCAGGTCTCGCGGGTCAGCCGGCGCAGCCCCGGGCCTTCGGCGCCCATCACCAGGGCCAGTCGTTCGGGCAGGCCGGCGGCGCGGACATCCTGCGTCGCATGGCCGTCGAGGCCCACGCACCACCAGCCCAGCCGCTTCAGCTCGTCGAGCGCCCGGGCGAGGTTGCCGATCTGGACCAGCGGCACGAGTTCGAGCGTGCCCGAGGCGGCCTTGGCGAGCACGGCGCTTTCGGGCGCCGCCCGCCGTTCGGTGGTGATCACCGCCGCCGCCCCGAAGGCGGCGGCAGCCCGCAGGATCGCGCCCACATTATGCGGGTCGGTCACCTGGTCCAGCACCACGATCAGCGCCGGACCCTCGGGCACGGCGGCGAGCGTCGCCTCGAGATCGCGCTCGGGCAGGGGGGCGAGCTGCAAAGCCAGGCCCTGATGGACGGCATCCTCGCCGAAGCGCCGGTCGATCTCGGCCCGGGGCACGGTTTCGATCTGCAGGCCGCGGCGGCGGGCGAGGGCGGAAAGCTTCGGGTCGCTTGCGGCTTCGGACCGTTCGGCGACCAGCAGCCGGTGCAGGCTGCGCGCCGGATTGGCCAGCGCCGCCTCGACCGGGTGGCGGCCGTAGAACCACAGCCCGCCGCCGGTCTCGCGGCTGCCCTGGTCGCCCCGTCCGCGGCTGCGGCCGGCCCGTGCCTGATCACGATGTGCCCCATCACGATGTGTCTGGTCACGATTTGACGGTCGACGGCGATCTTGGTTTGACATCGGTCCTCGGTTTCGTTACGAACGCGCTACACCGCGTTCGACGCGGCCGGTTCCGGCCTCTTCATGGGGCAGGGAACAAGGCTTCGTCAAGCGGACCCGTACTTCGGTACCGGTTCGCGATCGTGGGACAAGGTCTTCAGATGCGTGCTCTGCAACATTCTCGTTGACTTCTTCCCGCGAATTTCCATAGTGCCGTCGCCAAGGCGCGGTGCAGGAAGCACCCATGGAGGGGTGGCCGAGCGGTCAATGGCAGCAGACTGTAAATCTGCCGGGTTTTCCCTACGTTGGTTCAAATCCAACCCCCTCCACCACTTTCCCTGCAGCGCAGCCTGGTCGCGGATGCAGGCGTGACCGGCCTCCGCCCCAAGCGGGGCGGCCCTTATGGTCGCGCGGGCGCGGGTGTAGCTCAATGGTAGAGCTCCAGCCTTCCAAGCTGGCTATGCGGGTTCGATTCCCGTCACCCGCTCCAGATCCCGGAAATGCTACCCTCGCGGGCCCGAAATCTTTGGGCAGCCGCGTTTTCTCCGTCGGTACAGCTCTCTAGTCGGGTTTGAGCAGGATGGGTAAGGAAAAGTTCGAGCGCAGCAAGCCGCACGTGAACATCGGCACGATCGGTCACGTGGACCATGGCAAGACGACGCTGACGGCTGCGATCACG
>MDTG01202212.1_pt1 | contig 30538 bp, 28 predicted proteins | sample 811421 | NCBI WGS metagenome assembly MDTG01 (sample SAMN05326645, study PRJNA326480) | marine metagenome | isolation source: seawater | place: Pacific Ocean: South East | collected 2011 | reverse complement strand
TTTGCCATGTGAAAGTAGGACATTGCCAGGCTCCAAATTAAAGAAAGCCCGATTCGAAAGAGTCGGGCTTTTTTGCGTTTGAGAGCTTTTAGCCGTCAGACGTCAGCTGAGCGGTGGGGGTGTTTAGTGAAGAGTCTCCCTCAGCAACAAACCCCTGTAGGAGGCACGTCAGTGCCGAATCTAGACCTTAACAAACACATTCATGGCTAAAGCCATTGCTACAAGTACACTTTGCCTAGAGCCTTTATGACTTTACACTCGCAACTTGCTAACTAAAAAAGCCCATACTCTTCGGTTTCTTCTGCCTCGTGGCGCATTAGGTGTTCTGGACGGAAGATGGCGCTTGGGTCTAATAATAAGCTGTGTTTATGCTTCATTTTAATTAGTCCGCGCATCATGTTTTTAGTTTGCGGGTCAACATCAAAACCAACAGAGGTTAATTGTTCTAGCGGTTTAATATCTTCTTTCTTAACGTTGATGCTGTCTTCTACTTTGTCGACTAATAAGCCTATATGTGGCGTAACGCCATCTTTAGTAGTGAAGATGATTATTGGCTTGTAATCAAGAATGATCTGCTCACGTGCCGATTCAAATAGCCTAATAAGCTGATTGAATGTTTGGCGCTTTTTCTCTGCAAATAAGCTAATGACTTTGTCGTGAGGTTGGCTTTTTTGCAATTCTAATAACTCACCAGCCATGGCATGTAATTCGCGGTGTGGCTTATCGAACTTAGCTAATATACTTTTTAAGTCTTCATTATCTGTTTCGAAGTTATTATACCAACGACCAAAAGCACATTTATCTGGATCAGTGGCTTTTGTAAAAGGCGCGCCGGTAACTAAGCTATTTTCTAAGGCATCTAGCCAATCTAAGTGGTCTTTTTCTCTTTCAACTAAAAGGTCAGATAACTCGGCATTGGTGTCTTTGGTGGAGTGATTGTTTAATACAATTCCTAAATCAAAAATAGGCGTAGGAGTTTCCATGTAATCTTTAACCCCAATGAAGCTTTTATTTTCATTTGGCAAAGACGTGAGATTTCCTTCGTAACGCTCAGTTAGAAGAATATCGAGAATTTTTAGTGAAATGGTCTTTTGCCCAACTCGAAAATTAATCAGATCCATATTTCCCTCAAAGCCTTGTTAAGTCTCTATAGCATAGAACATTATTGTATTTTAGTCGTAGTTTAACCTAATTACTTTTAAAATATGAGCGGTAGATTTTTTTGTTATTTCCTGCGGAGTGGGTGTTAAATAAATCAGCGAAATCAGACGTGTCAGTAAACAAACGATTTAATTCGGTAAGTAAGCATTGATTGTTTAATGGTGTTGGACATTTCTTGGCAGCGCTAACCAATGCAACGGCATTCAAATAACCTTCAAAAATAATTCTATTTGCACTAGTGTGATATGGCTCGATATCTTCAATAAACTGCTTACACCAAGAGTTTTTACAGTTATTTGGGTCGGGAACCACTTCGGTGACCATAATGTTGGCGGGTTGTTTGACACGCTTGTATAAATCATGACTGGAAACGAAAGACACAGAAGTATAGTCAGGGTTAAAGCCTTGTTTGTTTGCTGCATTAATAAATTCAGCGAGAGGCTCGTAGGTGCCAACTAAACAAATTGCGGTTGCATTACTTTCCTTTAACAGAGTTAATGCCTTAGAGATATCCTGACTATTACGCTTAAATCGAGCAACTTCTACTGGCTTAATTCCATGTATTTTTAGTGCGTTAACCAGGTTGCTCTCAACCATATAACCAAATTCATCCGCCTGGATCATTAGCCCAATTTTTTCATGCTTTTGCTTTTTGATTAAATAGTTAATTTGCTCAATCGCTTCATCTTGGTAGCTGGCACGGAGGTTAAATACATTTGGCATTGAACTGTTATGTAAAAAGTCAGCGCCCGTAAATGGCATTAGAAATGGAATGCGGTGCCTATCTAGCAGGGGTTTAATTGCATGGGCTGTCGGTGTTCCCATTGAGCCAAAAATTGCATGGATCTTTTGGTCAAATAAAAACTCGCGGGTATTCACTACGGCATTTTTTGGCTCATAGCCATCATCAGCTAATATTAGATCGATACTTTGCCCATTAATACCGTTTTCTTTGTTGATTTTATTGAAGTAAATATTACTGCCAAGCGCTAGTTGTTCGCCTATTTGCTTAGCAGGTCCAGTCAGTGCTGTAGACATGCCAAGTTTAATAGTTGGTTGTTTAAGCTCAGCGAAAGCGAACTGAGATAGCAGTAAGGTATATATACAGAAACACTTAATGGCTGTTATTTTGAAGAGATTTATAGTGAGCATACCAACCTTGCACTGCGGTTTTGAACTTTAAGTCTAAGTCTTTTTTACCTGTAAAACCGGCTTCTTCGATCAAGCTATTTACAGAGGTTTGCTGTAATACTAGTCGAATTAGGATGAATTTTGTATTTTCACCTAATAAATTTAGACTAATTGGTGTGCACCAAATCATTTGCCATAGCAATGGCTGTACTTGAAAGTGGTTAATATCGCTTGTTAAGAGCCGTTCTGCTCTTTCATTTAAGCCTTCAGGACAGTCACTTCTAGGGAGGCATTTAAATAGTTCCATAATAAGCTGCCAAGGAAGTGAGCTAAAATGGCTGAGTAGTTGCAAAGAGAGGTCTTGTTTAAATTCTTCAATGAATTGTGCAGCTCTATCTTTGCTTTGCTCATCTAAAGCTTTTATCACTAAGGCAGCATGTTCCGCGGTCGCTTTATCGTGACTAAATCCAAGTTTAACAACATTAAAGCCATTACTTTGCCAAAACTTAACTAAAGCAGCGTTTGCCCCAAAGCTGGCTCCGAAATAACTACAATCTTTTAATTGGTTCTCACAAAAGTTTAATAGGGCTGAACCTATACCTTGTTGATGGGACTCTGGTGCGACCGCTATTCTTACCACTCTCGCTGAGCGTTTACACAAATCTTCTGTATTTTGGCTCAATTGAGTCAGAGTTTGCGCCATTAAATGACCATGTGGTCGACGCTTTCCTTTTATTACTTGCTCTGCGATTTCTGCTGTTAAGCCACCCTCAATAGCAATTAAGCAAACGGCTTTTAACGCATTTTCTTGTTTACAGATAGATAGCTGTAACTCAGGGGCATCAAGCAATTGCCGTAAGTCGTTTACCGTGGTTTGGTAATGAGCCAACGCCAATAGCGCCATAATTTGGCTAAGTAGCTGCTCATTATCAATAAGTTGTTCTTTGCTTATATTTTCAAATTTGTATGCTTCACTACTTTGCGTGTCTAGGTACTTTGCATCGAGTAGTAATAGTTCACGTATGATATTTTCTAGCGGATCATGGTTGGCAAAACGAATTGGCTCGCCCAAAGTGATTGTCTTTAGTGATTTAAATTGGCCACGTAAATAATGTAAAAAGCGTAACGTATAACCACGCCCATTCCCTTCATAACCAATCATAGTGCTAGCAAATACGATTCGTGGGTAATTTTTCAGGATCTGCAATAACATTGGTACAGGAATAGCGGCAGCTTCATCGACAAATAGCAGATCACAGTCTGGTTTTTCGTTTAACAGTGTATCTGGCGCAACATAGCTGAGGTTAGCTAGTTGTTTACAGTTTTGTTCTTTGCTGATACCAAGCTTAGCGGCTAAATGTTTAAAGCTTGTTTGTACGGCTTTAGCTTGTGTTGCACAAATAAGGATTTTCTTATCTTGAAGATTTGCTGCTGCAAGCCCTAAAGCGGCTGACTTACCACGACCTCGATCTGCACTAATAACTAAAGGTCGATTAGCGCGCCCTGTCGCGGTTTTAATTATTTGCTCTACACATAGCTGTTGTTGCTGATAGTTTATCTCAGCAGTTGCTGGCGATACCGGCTGGTAAGCTGGGAGAGAATGCTGAGTTAAATAATGTGGCTGCAACTTTAGCTTGGCGAAAAAACGCTGATTAAAAAAACTGTGTGTAATCTCTTCGCCATAGGAGGTAATACTCCTTAGTGCAGGGTCTTGCCAATGACTGTCATTGGGCAGTAATAATATCAGTACACCACCTGCTTTTACGGTACCTGCAAGCGCTGCTAGTTTATCGACATATAAGCCGCTAAAACCATCAAAAATTGCGTGCTGAAACTCTTGGCCAAGAATTTGGTGAGCATGTTTTGGAAACTCACTACTCACTAATTGTGAGCTACTGCTGAAAACATAGCTATTTTTAAGCACTAGTTGGCTAGCAAACTGATAGCACCAAGTTTCGCTTCCTTGCACTATGACAAGCTGGCGATGCTTTGCAATCGTCAGCTCGTTGCACAGTGCTGTTATATACTCATTATAAGGCTTGAAGTCTTGCATACTGTGTTACAAGCCATTTGCTGCCTAAGTCATCAAAGTTCACTTGAATACGTGACTGTGCGCCGCTACCCTCGTAATTGAGTACGGTCCCTGCACCAAACTTGGCGTGCAATACACGTTGTCCTAAGTTAAAGCCGCTATCTTCAAATGCTGCATGCGTCACTGATGGACTAAAGCGACCTGCCGCAGGTGGCCTTGAGACCTGGGTTTTAATACGAATTTCTTCGATACAGTCTTCAGGCATTTCACGTAAAAAGCGTGATGGACTATGGTATTTTTCTTGTCCGTATAAACGGCGACTTTCCGCGTGGCTAATGTATAGTTTTTCCATTGCGCGAGTCATACCTACATAGCACAAGCGGCGTTCTTCTTCTAAACGGCCAGATTCTTCATTACTTTGCTGTGACGGGAACATGCCTTCTTCAACACCGACCATAAATACCAGCGGGAACTCTAAGCCTTTTGCTGAGTGCAGGGTCATCATTTGAACCGCGTCTTCGTGCTCATCGGCTTGGCCCTCGCCTGATTCTAGTGAGGTATAAGCCAAAAAGCCCTGTAGTGGCGAGCTGAATTCTTCATCTTCCGGTAGTTCATATTGGCCACACGCACTAATAAGCTCTTCTAAGTTTTCTACGCGAGCACGGCCTTTTTCACCTTTTTCAGCTTGATACATAGCCATTAACCCAGAAGTTTGAATGGCGTATTTAGCTTGCTCTTCTAAGGTCAGATCGCTGATTTTATCTTCGATATGTTCAACAAGTTCTAAGAACTTAGTGACTGCACTTGCTGCACGGCCAGATAAGTGCTGCTGCTCTACAATTGCTTTTGCGGCATACCAAAGCGGCAGTGACTCATTCCGCGCGCAATCACGAATGTGGCTTAACGTTTTATCACCAATGCCGCGTGCTGGGGTGTTAATAACACGCTCGAAAGCGGCATCATCTTGGCGGTTACCGACTAAACGTAAATACGAAAGTGCATCTTTGATCTCTTGGCGTTCGAAGAAGCGCATACCACCGTATATGCGGTATTTTAAGCCTTCTTGCAACATTGCTTCCTCGAGTACACGAGATTGCGCGTTGTTACGGTATAAAATGGCGGCGTCTTGTAATGCATTACCTGCATTTAGCCAGCTACGTAGCTTGCTGCTAACAAAGCGTGCTTCGTCTAATTCATTAAAAGCGGCATAAACAGAAATAGGCTCACCATCATTGCCGTCTGTCCAAAGGCTTTTGCCCATGCGTTCAGCATTGTTTTTGATCAGCGCATTTGACGCTTTCAAAATGGTTGCTGTTGAGCGGTAATTTTGTTCAAGGCGAATGGTTTCGGCTTCGAAGTCAGTTAAAAAGCGTTTGATATTCTCAATTTTTGCGCCACGCCAGCCATAAATACTTTGGTCATCATCACCTACGATCATAATACTATTCGTATTACCCGCGAGTAATTTTAGCCAAGCATATTGAATAGTATTGGTATCCTGAAACTCGTCTACCAGCATGTGGGCAAAACGCTGTTGATAGTGACGTAAAAGTGTCGGATGATTCTTAAGTACTTCGTAGCAGCGTAGCTGTATTTCTGCAAAGTCGACTAAACCAGCGCGGTCACAAGCCTCTTGATACGCAGCATAGACTTTCAACATCATTTGCTCGTTAATATCGTAGGCTTGAATGTCTTTAGGACGTAGGCCTTCATCTTTTTTCGCACTGATATACCAGCCAAACTGTTTTGCAGGCCACTTTTTGTCATCGATGTTCATCGCTTTAAGCAAGCGTTTGATCATACGTTGTTGATCATCAGAATCTAAGATTTGAAAGCTTTCAGGCAAGTTCGCTTCACGGTGATGGGCGCGCAAAATACGATGAGATAAGCCATGGAAAGTACCAATCCACATACCACCAACCGGTGCTTTTAACGTTTCTTCTACACGGGTGCGCATTTCTTTCGCGGCTTTGTTAGTGAACGTTACCGCAAAGATACTATATGCAGAAGCTTGTTCAACTTGCATAAGCCATGCGATGCGATGAACAAGTACTCGAGTTTTACCAGAACCCGCACCTGCAAGTACTAGCATGTTTTGCAATGGGGCTGCGACTGCATCCCGTTGTTTGTCATTTAAGCCATCGAGTAATTCAGAAACGTCCATCGTTACGCCTTTTCAATCTATAATGAGTGGAGTATAACAGGTGTTTATGCAAGGCTAAATAAAATACTGTTTTTATAAACAGCTATTTTGGCAAGTCATTAAAATTGTAAATAAAAATTGTGAATTTGACCGATTTTTAGCAAAAAGAACTAAAATCAAAAAAACGCTATTTTTTAACGCTTTGATTTGTAAGCCATAATAAGTTGGCATAAAGTATGTTTACTAAAAGTATAATCATTAAAAACTATAGAGGTTAGTATGGCAGAGCAAGGTTCTGGCGGTAATGTAATCGCAGCAATATGTAATATCTTTTTTCCTGGCTTAGGGCAATTGGTACAAGGTCGTTTAATGGCGGCTATTGCATTCTTTTTAGCATGGGTTATTAGTGGTGCACTAATTTATGTGGCAGTTGGTTTTATTTTACTGCCAATCGTATACCTATGGGCGATTATTGATGCTGCACGCTTTAAATCGCGACTCTAGCTATTTAAATAGCACAAACACGAGCGCCACTTAGGCGCTCGTGTTGTTTTAAGGTTGCAAAACTCGCCACGTTTAGCTGCAAACGGTATAATTAGCAGATAATGTATTATGAGTACCCTCCATGGAATATCAATTTATCCGCGACCCTATTAGCGGTTTACGCATTAAAATTTCTTCTGAACATGCCATCATAGGCCGTTGGCTAAACGAAGAAGTTGGTAAAGAAAAAATAGCGATGGTGCAAGCTTTGATCGCTGCGGTTAACAGCTGCCATGAGCCTTTAACCTTACAAGGTCAAGAAATTGATTTGATCTTAAGTAAAGACGAAGCATTATTCGAAGCACATGCATTACATCAAGATAATGAAGACTTAGTTGCCTACCAAGATGATGATTTAATGCTTGAAGAAGAAGGCCTGTGCAGTGGCTGCGGCTTTGAAGACTTTGTTGATTTAATTGAATCTTGGCAAGAATTTACACAAGGCCGATAAGCAGAAGCATGTTCTGCTTATCCCTTGCTAATTTATTGTTCGCTCACTGATTTAACAGCTGCTAGTAATAAATCCTCTGTTAAACGTACTTTGTAATTTGGGTTAGCATATTGAAAATGAACTAACCCATTTGTGTCGATTACAAACACTGCAGGTACTGGTAACGCTACTTTCGCTTCACCATCTAGCGACACAAAGTTAACCCCAAGCTTATTGCGGTAAATCTTTGCTGTTTTGTCATCTAAGTAAAATGCTAAACCTAACGTTTGCGCCAAAGTGAGGCTGTCGTCAGAAAGCAATTGATAGCTAGGAGCTGTAATTTTTGTTTCAGCAAGTTTTTCAGGGCTGTCTGGCGAAACGGCAATTAATTGCGCATCTAAATTAGCTAATTCTTTCTCTATTTTTTGTACGCTGGCCAATTGTTTTGAACAATATGGACACCAGCCACCACGATAAACAATCAGCACTGTGGTTTTTTCTTTAAAGCGCTCACTTAATGAGACGGTTTTGCCGTATTGGTCTTTTAATTCAACATTTGGCACCGCTAATCCTGGTAATAATGGACTGACTTGCTCTGCAGATTCGGCAATATTAGAGGCAGTTGCAGCAACAACTTGGCTTGATAGCACAAACAGTGCGCTAATAAGTAGAGATTTAAACATGGGCTTCCTCGGTTATTTTTATCAACTGCAAAGATGACCTGATTGTTGCGGTATTTATTTCATCTTTACTGTAATATATAGGCAAATAAAAAATGCAAGTTGGGATAAAAAATGTCTGCTAATTTACAAAAACTCGTTGTCATGCTCGAGATGCAAAATGCGATGAATACCAAAGTACATGAGCAATGGTTTAGCCAAGGTTTTGAATGGTATCGTGCAATTTGGGTTGAGTGTGCTGAAATGCTTGATCACTATTAGTCAATTAATTTTTTGCTAAAAAGTGAGTGTTTTTTATTGCTTCCCTGATTTTGTTGATTTGTAGAGCTATTTATTAGCCAATATCACTCATTTTTTACCCACTCATTTTTTGATGCTTCACAGCCTAAATCAAACTATCATGTTCACTAGATTCTAGTGATTAAATTCAGAATAAACGAGATACTAATGAAAAGTGTAGAAATAAAAATTTTAGACCCCAAAATTGGTAAAGAAATACCATTACCAGCATATGCTACAGACGGCTCTGCGGGTGTAGATTTAAGAGCGTGTATTGATGAAACAATAACACTAGAACCAGGTCAAACAGAGCTTATTCCAACAGGAATAGCTATCCATATGCAAGATAAAAACTTGGCAGCAACGATTTTACCACGCTCAGGTCTGGGACATAAGCATGGTATCGTATTAGGCAACTTAGTTGGTTTGATCGATTCTGACTATCAGGGACAATTGTTTATTTCTGTTTGGAATAGAGGTGAAACTACTTTTCAGATAGAGTCTGGTGACCGAATCGCTCAACTAGTTTTCTTACCTGTTGTTCAAGCACAATTTGAGGTAGTTAGCGAATTTACCGAGAGTGAACGTGGTGAAGGCGGCTTTGGGCATTCTGGAATTAAATAAATAAGAAATGCTCAAGGTCATTTTGATAACCTTGAGCATTGATGAACCAGTAATTGTTGCACGAAAAACTGTAATTGGTTCTATGTTTAATTTAGTGTTCTATACCCAATAAGCAACGCTCTTATATTTACTCTCTTTCTCTTTAGTAGACCTCATTTATCAACTCTAATGCTAATGATGGAGCTAGCGTGATAATTCATTTCACTAGGAAATTTGAGTACCTTCAAGCTATATTGGCCTCCTCTTCATTCAAAGTAATGTATTGCGGTGAGTATTTCGGCGATAAAACTGGCAAGGTAATTTCTAGAGCCGCACACCCAATGGTGTCTTTTAGTGAATACCCTGATAAAGAACTTCATTCAAAATATGTCACATATGGGGGCTACGGCATCGCTCTCGAAAAAGAATGGGCCACTAAAAATGGGTTGAGTCCAGTCAGCTATGTAGAGAAGAACTCGCCTGCCGCACAAGGTCTCGTTGCCTTATTAAAAGCTCGTCAGAGTCATTTAATACCCAATTCCTTGCGTTTACCTATTATTCAATTGAAGTGCTTCACAAAGCATGTTTATGGTTACAACAGTTATTTCAAAGAGCATGAATTTGATTTCAAGGCGGAAAATGAGTGGAGATTCGTTCCAACTCGAAAGCAAATAGGTGGGAACCGAATATCAGAAAACTTTTCAACGTATGAAAAGAACCGTGATAAATACAATAAACGGCTAGAGAAGTATCCCTTACGATTCGAGTTATCTGATATAGCTTTTGTTTATGTAGAATCAGAAATAGAGCGGCAGAATGTTATCTCTGATTTTGGTCTTGAAGAATCCAAGGTCAAAATACGACCTTGGAAAGAGAAAAGTAGTAGCCTAAGCAAGTAGATTAACTTGTGTTGCTATAAATTTATTGAATAAGTCTTAACATAATCAGTCAGATTTTATTTTTAGGTTTTGATCAAATTTCATAGTCGTATGTCTGCCAACAACGCTTGGCTAAACTTGAGCGGAGCGAAACTGATCCAACTTTCTTAGTTTCGTTTAAATTGCTTGTAAAGCTTTTTTAAAGATCAACAATAGTTTCTTCGCCTTCAAACCTCTCGTCAATTCTAATTCTGCATACCTTGTGTATTAGGAAATCAATACCTTTAAAATGGTTTGAGATAGTATCTGAAAAATATATTTCGAGCACAGGAGTTGAATTAAAGTAAATTAATTTGCTATCGCTTTTATGTTCTATATTTAAGTCTGGAATTTTCTCGACAACACCCCAAAAGCTAGATTCTATATAACAACAGTTAATATTAAATCCTAGCTTTGTACCAAGTGAGTCAATTGAATATGCTTTGGCAAAAGCTGTGTTCATTTGGAATTCCGATGGATTGTACAAAAAATTCTTGTTTAACAAAGCCTTTCCAAAATCGCTTACATTATCTTCATTATGTTGAAGAATAGCATTACCAGTAAATAGAGTTGGTGAATACTGCACTCTCTCTCCGCCAGCTAAAATTGTACGGAAACCATACCCCTTAGATTTAGTTAATTCGACTAGTGATCTATGCGCAAAAAACAAATTTCGTAAATAAAAAACAAATGTTGCGCAATTAGCATATTCAGGCTTATCTAGATCAACGGTGCGAGAGACGCCATCATTTATAATTAGAATACTTTCGTAAGGCATCGGCTCAACGCCAACCAAAAAAGGATGACCAGCTATCTGATAGACTGTACTTAGCAGCTCAAGCATTCCACTTTTTTGAAGTTCGATTAAGTTCCACGCACACTTTTCCAACGCAGAACCAAATCCACAAACGTCCATCCATGCAGAGATGCACGGCTTTACTTCCAACTCACCTGCTTTTGACTTCTTGGCCCAAGCTACTGAATCTAGATATTCCTGTTTTTCCCAAGGTGTAGTCAAAATATCTCCAAATTAATATGAAAGCCTAACGCTTGCAGTAAACGGCACAAGATAGCAGGCTAAAATTAGCGACGAAGGAGCACAAGTCTTCAGTTTTATGCCCTTTGTTTTACGGCCTTGTTATGTGCCTGTTGATTTGTACTCGTTTTTTATAATTTTTTGCGCTTGGGCGAACGCCTCGCTTGCTGAAACAAATTCTTGTTTGTAGAAAAAGAAGAATGCGACATTGTACCGTGCAAGCTCAATAAAGATGAAATTGTTGGTTGAATGAAAAAAGTTAAAATCAGGGTTCGTTGTGCGTATTATGCACAAAGAATTATGCCTTGAGTTTTTCGATTTTACACTAAGTGTTTTTAAGGCATTTCTCAAATTTGAGAATACTTTTGATGGACTTTGATCCATTGGGCCTTGAAACATTGCGATAGGCATTGGCCCAATATATGGAATGTAGTCTGAACCTTGAACTTTGTTTAACTTTCTTCTTAAATCCAGTACGTGAAATTTGTATTCAAGAGTTTCAAGCCAGAGAATGATTTTGTCTATATCATCATCGGAGAAATACTCATGGCGTAAATCGATGGCCTCAAACTTGTGTTTAAGGTGCCTTTCTAATTCACCAAGAATGTTATTGTTACAGTCTCTACAGGCTGGAACAGTTGTCTTGTTATAGGTCTGAGCATTATTGTTTGTTTTTGTAATGAAAGTTCTGATATTGCAGCGCTCATATACCCACTGCGGAATCACATGCTCTCTTGTTAAGTCATTCACTTCTCCGCAAAAGACACACATATTTATTGTGTGGTCTTCAATAATAGAGTCAATAACGTGTTTTCGATTAGCCCTTATTTTTTTCCGAAATTCAACTAGCTTATTATTTAAACTCATTCTCGAATTTTACTCCTTGGCACATAACAGTTTATTTGTGAGACCTTACCAGGTTGCCTACCTTGTAAGGTAGAAAATCATAGAAATAAGATTTAACTTTTAAATATTGAAAAATATGTTAAATCAAAGGTAAGAAAAAATGAATTGCATGTTTGCAAATTACTGCTGTTCGCTCAAAGCTGCCTGTCAGATAAAGTCTAAATCTATTCACTTAAACTGAAAGATAAGATATAAGCTAGTACAATTTAACTAACTAGTTTACGTCTCTCTCAGTTTTAATTGAGTTGCTGAACGAATCAAGTAGCTCTGTCATGCTAAGTCTTTTTATGATGTTTTTTTCATTGCTGGCGTTGAGAATTTCACAAAGTGCTATTTCAGAGAATGAAGAGTATTGATTTTCACCATGTATTGCGAGTTTGTAGCATGAGCCTGATGTTTGATGCCATATCCAGTATTTACAACAATCCGATAGTCTAGGTCGTTCATAAGAACCAGAGCTTAGTCGCCATGAATCCCCATCCAAATAGCCACCACGCCAACTCGCAAATATTTTAAAAAAGGCATTATCTTCATTAGTGAATTTTAAAACCACCCAACCGTGTGGCATATGCATCATAAAAACTCCATTTTTAAAATGCTTCTGCACTATACAGGTCGAGCTTCTTCATTGATTGCTCTGAGATAATCAGTTGTTCGAAGCCATCAATTTCAAGCTCTTTATGGTTAAACTGACCAAAGATCCCCATGACTTTATCGGTTGAAATAGCTATTTCACTTGGTGGCATATCATTAAACGGCGATAGGCTTTCATCAGCATTAATGATTACATCACCAATACTGATAGTTGGTTTATTAGCACTAATTATAGTATGACTGTCAGTATCATAAATGTCGTCTCCTTTATTTAAAACAGGTGCTTCAGCTATGATTTCTTCATCCATTTGAGCAAACTTAACTTGTGCTAATTCATCGGGGATGTCTTGCGCAACACGATAAGCATACTCAACAAGTTTTGGCTCTGCTGGGATAAATAGAATAGCTTGCTGGTTTGGAGCATCAGTAATGCGCAGTATACGCCCCATAACTTGGCGGTAATTCATCTCTGTTTTCACATTTGAAAGATAACAACACACCTGAAGGCGCGGAATGTTAGTGCCCTCAGATATCATACCAACACTGATGATCCATTTCTGCTGGTTATATCTGAAAGATCTAATGAGGTCATTTCCATTTCCTTCATCACTCGTAACAACAACAGCATTTTCTCCAATAGTCTGCATTAAAATTAGCTGTATTTGCCTAGCATGAGCAATGGATGATGCTACGATTAGCCCTCCTGCTTCTTTGTTAATGCGGCGAAGCTCATTTAGCTTACGACTAGAGTGAATTAATAAATGCTCTATCACGCTCGTATTCGTCACAATCTCCGAATATGGAATAATTGATTGTGACAGCAAGTCTATAAAACTTGTGAAGTAACTCGTTTCATCACCCTCAACAACTGTAATTTGGTCATTATCTAATGCAATGACTTGCGGTATTCTGCATACATTGTCAGCAATAGCTTGTTTTAAGCCATATACATAATCGCATTGTATTTGCCCTGACTCATTACAGTAATCAGCCAGTGCTATAGGTAGTGCATCTGAGCGCCACGGTGTGCCAGTTAGAGCGATTGTGTAAGCCGCTTTTTGTTTAATCATTGATATGATTGGCTTACCCCAAGCGTTAGCATCTTTCATATTTGATCCTGCGCAATGATGGATCTCATCGAAGATCACAAACACGCGATACTTTTCAAATAAGCGCCAGACCTTATTATCTAGTGTGCCAAGTGCCTGATAAGTGAATGAATTGCCCAATGCGCCAATAGTACCGTCAAAATGGGTTTCAAATTGTTCGCTTAATGCTTCACTAAAATCGTGGGCAACGATTGAGGAAGGAGAAAAACAAAGTACAAGATCAATATCACCCTTGTCATACAATAGTTTAGCTAATACAGAGGCCATCACGGTTTTGCCAGCTCCAGGAGTAGCAAGGGCTAAAAAGTGCTTACGAGATTTATATTTAGAAATCCCAGAGTGAATGCACTCTGACTGCCAATTTCTTAGTTTCATTTATTAGTTCTCTTTTGTTGATTTAATAAGTTCGTTTAAAACAGAAATCTTCCCTTTTAAGATATGATTGTTTTCCTGAACAGCCATGTAACGACCTTTTAAATCGTCATGCTGATCAGGGTATATTTCGTTCAAAGCAACATACTCTTTTACCGCACCTAAACCTTCTAATAGCGCAGAATTATATTGATTTAACCGTTGAATAAGCATTTGAGAGTAACTGACAGGTGTTCTCTCGTCGGCCTCTTCATTCGGCATTGCCGATACCATTTCTTTTAAGACTGCATGGTCAAACAAGTCGCTTTTAGCGTAATGAGTAATCCCTTTCTTCTTAGTTGTACTTCTTATTAACCAGCCCCTTCTAGTTAATTTTAAAAGCTCCTCATAAACGAAACGACGGGATACCGTTGGGTTAAGTTCTACATCCTGCTTTATTGCTATATATGCCGTTCTAATTTCAGTAGCAGTGAAGTGATTGACGTTGGGCATAGACAAAATTTGGATGACAGTTTTGTCTAGTTCGAATTTTTCCATGCAAAAACCTCAAAAAATATAATAAAAACACCTTAATTATGCATATATGCATTAAATAGGATTATATGCAATCGTGTAAAACAACGCAATGTGGGATATTTAGTCTTTTGTGTTTGAGACAATCCAATGGACGACTTTGCTAGAAAATTAGGTAAAAATATCAAGATGATGAGAGTCTTCAAAGACAAAAGCCAAGCAGAGTTATCATTTGATTCAGGCTTAAATCAGAGCTATTTAAGCCGAGTTGAGAAAGGAACAGTTAACGTTACTGTAATTAAGTTATGCTGTATCGCAAAGGCTCTCGGATGTAACTTGGCTGAATTAGTGCCTGAAGTTAATGGTACAAGCATACCTTGAACTTCTTGATATTTTATAAGAAATATATTTTCGGTTGGGTAATTGCCCTTTAAGAGGACGTCATCCAAAAAGTTGTATGGCTTTATGAAGCCAATAGAACCAAATATGTAATTGAGTTATCAATCTACGAAGCTAGGAACATTTAACATATGAAAACATGGTTAGTTTTTTTATTAATAATACTTTTGGGCGCAGTATGTAGCTTTGTTTTCCCTGGGCAGTGGGTTTTTATTATGTGGCCAAGCATAATTTGCGGAGTCATTGCAAATTACTTTAGTAGTGAGGAATTCCGCAATATTTCAAATGTTGGTTTGCTACAGCTAAAACATCGACGTTCTATTAATTCACTATTCCAGAATGAGGATACAATGGAAACATTGATTAACTCTTCAGACGAAACACTGAAAAAAGTTCTATTTGGTAAAGATTTGGATAAGAAATTTATTGATGGCACTTTGCCTGAGTTCAACGCAGCAATTCAGATTGCACTACAGAAAAGCGATCTGAGTTTTAAATTGTCCAATAGTCTCACGTATTCCGACTTCAAATCAAACGCAATAAAAGCAGCAAAATATCTGCCTTACAAAAATCTACTCTTATCTAATTCCCTAAAGGGTATAGGTTTTAATAATGAAAAGGTTGTTACTGATCTTCTAGTTAATAGCAAGTTGGTTATTGACGGGGATTTGAAGAGTATTGCTGATGAAGAGTTTTCAGATAAATTAAATACTACTTCTTCGGACACTCTTGTGGTTTTCAGTACAACATCACAACTTTCTTCTGACATAATTAAAGACGTAGACTGTTTCACTGACAAAGTGAAGAAAATAGAGTTTTATTTATGTAGCCCTTTTATCATAAGTGACAGTGCAATCGAAGAATTAAAGAAAGAGTATTCTCCACACAATGTTTGCATACCTCCACGACAGTTTATTAAATCTAAAACAAATGATCACATTGATATTGAGATTGATTCAATGAGAAGAGTTTTGAGAATCCTTAGCTCTATTCATAAGCTAAAAAAATTCTCGGATAAGCAAGGTGTTGATGTTGATGTTCATTTCTTCAAGCAGTGCTACCCAGGTATAAAAATTAAAATGCTAGAGAGCCTTAAGTTTATGCAGGTTCAACCTGGGCCACTTTCTTTCGCTAACAATACATATAGGTTTGGTGTTGCAACTACTGACGGTGAAATATGTGATCAAGTTCGCTCCGCTATAACTAAATATAAGAATGATCCTACGAAAATAGAAAGTATGAACATTAGTTCAGAAGATATAAATGCATTTGAGAGAAGAGTATTAAAGGAATTAACGATCTGGCTATCAGGAAATGGGGTGGACTCAAAGCGGATCAGAGAACAAAGAGAGTTCATATCACAAAGGGTTATGAATGAGCATACTTTGGGTTGGATTGAGCAAGTCACAGATATGTTGGATGCTTCAATTCTGACCGTTAAAGCGTTCAATATACTTAATAATGAATCTTTGACCAATGTACTAAGTAGCGGCTCTGAAAATGGCATTTATAGTGAGTCATTGAATAATGAGAAAGTTCACAAAACAGTGGCATTATTGATTGTAAATGATGATGAGGTGTTGTTGATAGAAAAAAGCGATCAGTTTTATGATTCTAAATATAGTGTTGTAGCAGGTCATATTAATAACAATGAGACGATCAAAGATGCGCTGATCAGAGAAGTAAATGAGGAAATAAGTTTAAATATTACAACACCGAACTTTTTAATACCGATTAAAGGTGTAAATGAAGCATGTAGATATGGTGTACATCTTCATGATTGGTATGTTTTTATACATTATATTGATGATAAAGAAATTGAATTTGAGCTAGATAAGGAGGAAATAAAAAGTACCAAGTGGGTGAAGCTTAGCGAGCTGGAGAGTATGAAAGATGATTTAACATTAGGTTGTAGAGCTTTATTCGAAAATATAGGTTATATCAAATGAGCACATTTGTAATACGTTTGCCTGGTGGTGGAAGAATCTCAAGAAAGAAAAAAGAACATGGATTGAAATGGCTGGATTATAGAAGCTTTTTTATCAAAACAGACTCATATAATTCAATCATTGAACTTATTAAAGACAACTCTAACTCTAAGTTTATCCTTATCTCTGGAGGTGTCGGGGCATTTCTATACACTAATTTGTGCGAAGACTTATATTTAGATAGAGATTTTTCTTCAACGATAGGAAGCGACATTATTAGTATTATGCATAAAATATTAATAGAGGCTTTCGAGAGAGAAAGGATCAGAATCTATCCGAAGCAGGTTGCAATAAAGGAGTTAAAAGAGCTAGAACAAAACTCGGATTACCAATGTTTCTTTGTAGAACCCAATTTGGACAGTTTATCTACGGACAGTCTGGCTGTCCAAGCATCAATAGAAGTCAATAGTGTAGAAACAGTCTTTCTCAAAGAGGGAGCACCAACTTATCATGTAGGCTTTGATAGCCCTACGGTGATTACGCATTGGAAAATTGATGATATAAGTGCTAAATCTGAGGAGCATTTCAAAGGCTCCAATGGTCATTACTTATTGGATACAGAGTCTTGCTCATTAATTAAGAAGTTTCAGATAAAATCCAAGATAGTATGTCCTTCCGAATTGAAGAACCTTAAATTTGATGCTCATGGAGTTAAGCATTTAAGTGAGGCTGGTCAAAAAATTACAGAAGTTATAGTTTCATGATTCTCTCAAATACAGATATATCAAGTGAAATAACGAAAGGCAATCTGAGAATAGCCAACTTCAACGAAGAGTGCATGAGACCTTCAAGTTATTTACTTAGGCTAAATAATCACTTGTTGCGCTTAAGGGATGGGGAGGCTGAGATTGATACAAAGAAAACAGATACAGCCGATTACTTTGACTCATATGAAATTGGAAACGAGGGTTTCATACTAAAACCAGGGGACTTTTATTTAGGGTCTTCAGTCGAAAAGTTGTCTATACCATTGAATATGTGCGCGGATTTATTTCAACTCTCATGTTATGCGCGTATAGGACTGAGCGTAAATTTTAGTTCAAATTTAGTAGCATCATCATTTGGTATTTCTGAGCCTTCAACGTTAACTTTTGAAATCAAGAATCTATCGAATAGAGATATTAGAATCTATCCATATGTAAAGTTTTGCCATATTAGATTTCTGTACCATGAGACTCAGGCTTCACAAAAGTACAATGGTATTTACTCAGGGCAAAGTGTTGCAAAAGCCAGTAACTTTGAACAGAAACCAGCAAGGTAAGAATGAAAGCCTATGCTCTTATAGAAAGTCAACTGAACTAGATTATACTCTCTAGCTCAGTTTTATTTAACAAATAGCTTAATGTGGTGTTTTTTGTGGAGCGTTAGAAGCTGAGCTGTTTGCAGCTGACACGGGTTTAGATATAGTAGCTTTTGAAATTGGGGCTATGTTATCAGCTTGGAGTTCGTTATTTTCAGGTGCAGCAGTGTTGATTGATTGTTGAGTCGCTTGCGCATGATCCCCGTTTTCATCAACTCTTTTAAGTAAAATAGAAATAAAGACTACAGCTAAAAAGCAGATAAACCAGATAGAGTTTTTCATAAAACTAGAATTTTTCTTTGCCTTGTCTAGTAAGTCCGAAAGCTCTGTTATTGTTTGTTGCGCTCTCTGTCTTATTTCTACTTTTTCATTTAATACATCATATTGTTTGAACTCGGCTGTAACCTGTTTCTCGATATGTTTGAATGTACTGTTGTGAACATCCAGAGAGCGATGCACAATTACAGTTGTTATAAACATACCAATTGCAACGGCAATACCATCTACCACCTGATCAATTTTCATCACAGCACCAATTACGATTAAAGCACCAGGGATGGTTAAAGCTTTATTCTGTGCACTAGATAAAATCTCATTGATCTTAGAGGTATAAGTTAAGTCTTTCTCATTAATTTCATGAAGAACTTTGTTTATGCTAAAACGCCTAACAAAAAGATCATGGTGTTCTTCATAACGTTTATGGAAATTATCAATAGAGTCTAAGATTTTTTTGAATATTTCTGAGTTAGAATGACAAGCAGAAATAATCTCATGAAATGCAGAGCGCATTACAGATCTTCTCTCAGAATCTTGGCTATCACCGAGAGAAATTAACTTACGCAGTTTTTCAACCAAAGAAAGTTGCCCGTTTTCGGTTGGAACTTCCTTTAGCTCACTCCACTTTAAGGTAGGTTTAAAGTCGTACTTAGTAACACCATCGTCCGTTTCGATGATATAGAATAATTTTCGAGAACCTTTTGCACATCCTTCTTGAGGCGGTTCACACTGATCAGCTAAAGAAGCAAGTAATTGTCTCAGCTGACAAAATAGCTCAAGTGCTCGCTTATTTTGCGTATTGTCAAATGAGGATTGATTTGTCTCTAAGACGTAAAAGTATGATGGTAACTTCGACGTATTTTCAACTATTGAGAATAGGTCATCCCAACTCTTATGAATAGGGCAGGTTCCTGACCAGCTCGCTGCACTAAGTGAGATATTTACATAGTTTTGACGAATAGTTCTCACATCATCAAATGAGTAACCAACATCTTTTAATGTATCTTCAACTATTTGACTAGCTTTAGCTTCGGAAGGCAATGGAACCTTCAGTTCGCCATCACTAATCGATGGCGAACTTTTCCTTAAAATACTGGCAAATAATTGAAAAGTTTTTCTATTCATCTTCGGCATTGGCAGTTGCAAGCTTCATTAGCTCTTTTTTTTGCTCCGGGTCAACAATTATTAATGTTAGTCGACCATCTTCATATTCGACTACATGACCCGAACTCGCTGGCCCAATTTGCTTTTTCAAAATCTTAGCTGAAAAGCTCTTATCTCCGGCAACCAGCTCTATTGACTGCCCTGCTTTAATACTATTCAAGGTAGGCTCTATATGATGATTGATTTCATATCCGTTGTTGTTGATGAAAGACTCAAATGTTCCTTTCAAAGGTGAATCACTAGGAAGCAAGCTATCAACAGCATTACACAAAGTCGATAAAGATATAGGTTTTCCGCTCTTCTGGGCTACCTTCAGCAGTGTTTCAACTTTAGCTGTGGCATCCATATAGAAATCGTTAGAGAGTTTGAATCTATCTTGGTAATCACTTACCGCATGGCGAAGATTTTTGATTGAGTCGACATTACCTGCGTTTCTCTCATCACACCCAAATGCGGTTTTAAAGAATGCGCCTGTTGATGTTCCCTTAATAAACTTTAGGTACGTATCATCAGTCGGTACATTCGGGTAGACTTCGTCAAACAAGGTAAGGTCAAACAATGCTGCTTGTCTTAGGGCATCAAGGTTCAAGTGACTGCTGTCCTTTGGAACCAAGCTTTCCTCGTCGAAGTCGAAACCATTTTTCTTGGTCACCCAAATGGCTAGTAATCGACCAATATCGGTGTCTTCGTGACCTTTATAATGCATAAACACAATATTACCGCCAGCAACTTTGTGTACACCGACTTCTTTTGCTGCTGCGACAAGAGAGTCCATGAACTTCTTCACCAGCTCTGAGAATATGATTTTTTTTCCGATGTAAGTTTTCAGGAGGCTAGGAGCAGAATCTATAGAATTATTTTCTGAAAAATAGCTATGGAATTTGTTCTTACCCTTAAACTTTCTTTCTACTTCAGATATGAGTTTGAAGCTTACATCATCATTTTTAGGCCAAAGTTCACCGATTTTAGCTTCAAGTTTGGAGCTACCAGCTTGCGTGATAAATTCCGCAGTCATAGCTGCTACAGCGATCAGATCTGGTCGCTCAACCTGTTCTAACTCAGCGCAACGAGGGCACTCTTCTAAAGTATCCTCATAGGAAAAATCACACTCAACACAACTCAGCACATTCATTCCTTAATAAAGCGTATGCTTGATTATCTAAAATCCCATATTTATATGTAAACACAGTGTACATTGTTTTTCATTATAATGAATAGTACAGGGTATTGAAATTTCTGGACAAACAGAACATGTGAGAATTGTTCTATTTTGCTTTGTAGAATCGAAAAGTTGGAGGCAGGTCGGTGCTTTTCATCGTCAGCTTAAATTGGCAAAGTCAGAGTAAAGCATCTCACTTATTATTGTCTAGAAGCGAATTTGGTGGAATAAGTGACAGTCTTTACGACTAGATCACATTATACGGTCATAGATGTCAGATCGTGTATGAGTCAGTACAGATTAAGCTCAAATTCGATATATAAAAAGTGCCAATACTGGTTTATTATCTATGTTTTCTTACGAGATAATAAACCAGTATCAGCACTTTTAATGGATGCAGGTTTAAATTCACTCTCTAACCTTGTATTTCAAATTAGCTAATTCATTTTAATTTAACTTATTGCGGCTTACTTTCGATGGAATAGTCAGTGCCTCTTTAGTTTCTTTTGATAGCATATCGAAAGCTCTATTAACCTGTTTTTCTACATCACTTTTTTCTTTTTGTTTGAGCTGCCGTTTAAGTTCAGATATTTCGTCTCGCAATGCTGCATTGGTGTAGCTTTTCTTTTTGCTCTTGCCTGACTTTCCCTTTTCGATGCTTTTGTTTTTGGCCTTTTCTAGGTCTTTATTAACCTCTTCTAAGTGATCAACAAAATCCTCTGAGTATGAGGAGGATTGTCCTAGTGTGGTATCATCAATACTTAGCTTATCAGCTATACACTTTATCGCTATTTTGTAAGTGTCTAACTTATTTTTATAATCTTTTTTTAAGAAATGCTTACTTATATACTGTAATCGTAATTCTTTCTCCTCTTCAGTTGCCATAAATGCTTTAAAAGTTATGTGATTTTCATCTTTTACCCAATCTGGTAATTTTTGCTTTTCTTTTAATAAGTTTTCTTTGGCTTTTTTTCGGAAATGCTCCATGTTACCCCCGTGAATTTTCAAGTGCTTGTTGCATAACAGGTATGACTTCGTGATTCTCATCAATTTCTTTTATTCGCTTGAGTGCTGTAGTAACAAATGAAATTGACTCTTTAAGAAATGCTGTCGGTATTTTTTTGGTCTTGTTGAAGTTCAATAAATCAATATGTTGGTATGTAATTAACACGATATAATCAATATGAGATTCATGAGTAATATTATTAATACAGTCGAGACAAAGGCTTGGTTTTGCGTTTTCAGGTCTTGCTTGTAGACCATCGAAACACTTTGATAAAACCATAGTGCCTTTTCGCAAAATGCAGAACCCCCAAGCGTTTGCTTTGATTGACAATAGAGATTCTTTAGCTAATTTATCAATCAATGAATCAAGTGCTTCTTGTGTCTTCACAGCTGTATTCTTAATGACTTTATGCAGATACTTGTGAAACTTACCAGAAAACCCAGCTCCTGATTTTCTTATCCAATTTTTTGCTATAGAACTCATGACATTTACCTTAATTGCATCATGCCGTCTCCTATTATCTTTGTCTCGAATGTAAGCTAGCCACATACTTTTTGATATATGTTTGAATTGGCTTCTAATCATCCATCCTGCATCACCGTCAAACCGTCTATACACGGCTTCAGCCCACATATGCCGAAAGCCATGGGTAGTAGGGTATAAGCACCCTTCAATTATTTCGTTACTAATTTGAGTTATAGTAGGTTTATTGCTGCATTGGGTATCGTTCATATCACGAATTTTATCTTTCGTTGAGTTAGAAAGAGTTTTCGTCAATAGATTTATTATTTTTTGTGAAAGAGTGCTTAGCCCAGATATCAAATAGTCGCGATATGCAAGTAGCCATGATTTTTTGTACATTTCCCCTTCTATTGAGATCCTGAACATCACTCTATCTAGTTCAAGCTCGGCTCGCCGCTTTGCCTCGACTAAGTTGGGATCATTAGAAATATTTTCCCACCATTGTTGATTTTCCGCAGTTGATAGAATAAGCAACCTCTGTTTTTGTTCGTCATTTAGATTGCCTATTTTCTGTTTCTGGATTAACTGCTTATATTCTTCCAGTTCGTCGAGTGCGATGAAATGAGGGTTGTTTTTAACATAATTAAGCCAGTTAATTTGAGTTGCAGATAACATAGCCGCATGAGAAACAGATTTACCGTTGGGTGAACTAGTACGTTGATCGGCACTGTAAATCGCAGGTTTGAAGTCTCTATTGTCGTTCAATGATGCAAGTTTATTAATTAACATGTAGGCTTGATGTGTTATTTCTCGATCAATTAGCTCATCAGCATGTTGTTTGTAAACATACCATTTCACAATCACTCTATATGGGACTGTATATTGATCCAAAGGATCTTCATTGATAACTTTTCGAATTGATGAAAGCGGAAATCCGAACTCACTGCCACGCCAGCCACAAATAGCAATTAACTGTGTTGTACCAGCCGCCTTGATCTTACGAATAAAGCGCTCGGCTGAAGATTTTGAACCAGAGGTTTTTTCTATGCATAGAGATTCATAAAGCTTAGCTGTTGGCATTGATGGCACAATGGTTGATAGCCTTACTTGTTCAACCGCTCTACAAAAAGCTTCATATGTAGTATCAAATCGTGATTCCTCAAGTAGTTTTCGGACAATTTCTTCATCACGCTCTACGAGATGGTAGTATATTATTTTTTTAAGACGGTCTAATTCTTCTTGGTATTTTGCAAGATGGTCTTCTCGACGACTCTCAGGTTCAACACCGAGCGACTTAGCGATAAAACTAACACTTGAAGGTATGAAACAGTTATTAACTTCAAGTTGACTTAAAATTGTCAGTTTATAATCTTCGGTTATTAATTCTTTGAGCTGGTCAACCTTGGCTTTAGCATACTTTTTATAGGGGCGTTGAGTTATATCTTCGTTACTTAAAATACCAAGAAAAAGCTGGCGAGTATTTTTATGTAACTCAAGACCAACAGAATGTAAATGTTGCTCGATTCTTGAGTAAACATCACTTAACGCATGTGCAACTTCAAAATATTTAGAAAAAATATCATGACAATACTCGACATAATATCTGCCATAATCGAGCGTTAAGTTATTGAATGAGCGTCCTAACTTCCACTCCTTGTAGCTAACTTCTTCGCTTGCAATTAGTTCAAATGCGTACTCTAACTGCTTCTCAATAATTTTATTCGAGACATTACTATCAAAAAGTAAAGGGAAGTCATTTGCAGTAAGCAAAGAATTTATTTCAACTAGCTTATTTAATGCGACTTTGGTCGAGGTGTAAGATTTAGGCGACAATCGTTCAATGAAACCATTTTCAAATACACTATTCATCAAATAGTATTCAAAGAAATACTTGAGTTCATCTAATTCAAATCTAACGACGCCGTTTTCTGTCATATAATTAATTAACAGTAAGATCAGATCACCATTAGCTTTTGTCGTTGATAGTGTAGTTTTTTTATCATCCAAGTCTAAAAAGAGTATTTTTGCTATCTTTTCTTTTGGAAGGTCATGTTTTGTGAAGTAATCTAAACCTGAGTGTTTAGTCGAAGATAAAACCTCAAAATTTAGAGTGTAAGTTTCATTTTTATCAAAAAACATCCACTTTGATGCACTCAGTTCATTTTTATTACCCAGGGTAATATATGAGTTTAATCTATCCTTCAGATAATTATCTCTGTTATAAAAAATATTCATATTGAAATATTCCCTACGCTTTCATTCAAAAACAACTTTGGCAATACATCTTTGATCTCACTAAACAGCTCATTTGCGGACTTAAGTGTTTCTGGAGAAAACTGATTTAAACAATGGAACATCCATTCGACATTTATAATTAGAGTGTTTTCTACAAAATCAGGGTTATTGTTAGATAAACGCGCATAATTTAATTCCGCTTGTTCAACATAGTGAAGCATTGATACTGCATTATCAGTAGATTCAATAACTACAAAATCTTCACTGGATTCGGCACTTTCGACGTGGATGTTCAAATTGTTGATTCGTGTTTTTTCGGAAGATGTTACTTGTGATACCCTAGTTTTTAATATCTTTTCATATACTTCATCGTCGATAAATTGTCCGCATGGTGATAGTGCATGATTTTCAATGTCATCTAAAACAAGTCGAGTTATCCGACCAACTTGGTTAACCCAATCTTTATTCTTATCAGTCATATAAGATAGTTTCTCTGTGAGTGATGTATGTGAATTGTCATTTACTAGATCACCGTCTCTATATTGGTCTGAGCGAGAATATACTGATGTATTTTTAATGTGTGTACCGCTGAAAAGCTTTTCAGGAATGGTATTGGAACACTTCATCAAATACTGTTCGTAATCAGTATTTCTTTTATTTTTAGACTTCCATTCTTCAAACGTTATTCCTTTTGAACGAATCAAAATATTTAGCGCGTCTAAAAAAAGAGAGTCTCCGATATTTTTAGCGACGACTTCTTTTTTGAACCAGTCTGCATTCCAAAGCTTTATAAGAAAGTAACCAACAGAAAACGGGTGTGACTTACGAGACTTTTGGTATGGATTACTAAAAGAGAACGCTGCGGTTACTTTGTCAGTAAACAGTCTCTTTTGATTATCAGGGAGCAAATCTAAATATGATTCTATTGCCTGGACTACCAAATCTCGTCCGAGCAATAATGGTGATTCGTAGTCTGTTGCACGCCCTTTGTGATATTTGACTTGAAAGAAGCGTGTTCGGCCAGACTGTGCCTTATCTATAACCAAATGCTTTCTCTTCATTTTTGCTGCATCAGTAGGCTGAATTGCCAAGCCGCATAACAACCAAAAACATAACACTTGCTCGACAATTGACGGGGTTTTACCAGATAAAACTTCTGGTCTACGGTACGGATAATTTGAACTTTTTCCTTTTAGTGCATTTGTCAGTTCAAAAGCACCATTTTTGTATACGGCATCGAGAATTTCATGTTCAAATGATGGTTTTATACACTCTGTCCAAACTACCTGACGTGCAGACTGAGAATCAGCTTGATGCATTTCTTTAAGCAGATCAGCAATTTGATTTTGTTGATCCCTTGATGACTTAGTTTTTGCAGAGCCATTTTCATAATATCGCCTATGTTTATTAATAACATTTAGCTCTTTCCGTGCTTTACAAAGGGTTAAAAGGCTCTGAGCAATAACGGCATGAAATGAGCTATGTAGCGCTTTGGGACTTGCTAATTTCAAGTGCCTTTTTTCTAATTCTTTTTGTAGCCATTGATGACTCGTAAACCACAGCCCTAGATGTTTAGAGTCCTTGGGCTGGTCTTTAGCAAGCTTGGTATTGTCTAAAACCCTCTTTATTTGCAATCTATCCTTTGCATTCAAATAGGCATTGGCACGCACCTTAGTTAAAGCTGTTTGTATTGTTCTAGCGATTGAACTCTGAGGTTTCTTTTTGTTTTGTTTAATTTCAAAATTGTCGAAGTTATTGAGTATCTCTAGAGATTGTGAAGAAGGCTGTAACTGCGCCCAATCTAGAAATTTAACAATACTTGTTAAATATTTATTTTGGTTTTCAGACTCTAATTTTTTAAACCAAACTGTTTTTGTCATTTGAAGAAAAGCGTTAAAGTAAACCGTCAGGTATTGAGGGAGAAATTTCGACGAGTAAACCTTATCACTGTTATGAATGATATTGTCTTGAGTCTCGGTTTCGCCTGCTTTATCTACTTTTTTCTCATCGAAGGCGTAAGTTTTGGTTTTTACTATTTTCATTCTATACCTTCGATAAGTTTCATTTCTTTGAGCAGTCTTATGTATATTTTTGTGGCCTTGGGAACATCTCCCTTTTCTGTAAATGTGTGACCAGCTCTTTGTGCTACAACTATCAATGCAGCGCTTTCTGATCGGGTTTCATTGCCCGATGAATCTAGCAACTCATCATAATAAAGCTCTGTTAAAAATGAGTGTCTTAAGTCGTGATATCTTAAATTATTATTAAGTTCTGGCACTCTTTTATTATATTTAGAAAATACAGAAGATGCGCAGCGTGCTGATATTTCTGTACCAAAACCACGAGTACCATAATTAAGAAATAAGCCATCAAAATCTGTTTTTGTTTTTTTCACTATTTCGGCCCGTTCATTGAGATAATATTGCTTCATCTCTCCAAGTAATTCTCTCTTGAAATAAATGTACCGAGGACTGCCACCTTTACAGTGTTTGCCAGAAAGCCAATATTGAAATTCTTGAACATGTGAGAATTCAGAAGAACCAAGCTTATTAAATAAATCATTTATTGAGTCTTCACCTCTTTTCTTAGTATAAAGGCGTAATCCTTGATTTTCGGACGCTCTCAATCCAACTTCAGCCCCCATTTTCAAAATTAAACGATCCCTAATGGTGTCGCATTCTCTAATGAGCTTGAATCGACCAGACTTAGAGACATAGTTGATTTTTTTTTCTTTTTCATCATTGTCTCGTGCGGTTGAAAGAGCATCTTTAGTTATATATAGCTCGACTGGGTTTCGCATTCCTATGTGAGCTAAAAAGTTGAAAAAAGCCGTAAGTCCTGTTTTATGTAGTTCTATAGTCTTTGGTGATAAGTGTTGAGGTAAGTAAGTATTAAGATAGTCAATTAATATTGATTCGGTAATTGTGTTTATTTGATGAACATTCACGCCTAAGGTGATGTGATTCGAGTTAACGTACTTCAAAAATTTGAACAAGGAATCTATGTAACCCCCTGCGGTGCTGGCAGCTACAGGAGTTTTGAGTAGCTCAATTATGTTCTTATTTTCTTCTTCTAGTTCACGCCGTTTATGAACGAGTAAGTTTTTACTGAGATAATAAGAAAACAACAATGGCAGCAGAATGATGCGATCTTCATCGTCTAAAAAGACTTTTAGCCTCTCGACTGTCGAATTTGCATATTGATAGTTATCTAATATTACGCCTTTCATGTTCTTACTTACCTTTGAAACATTAAATGTGATATATTTTTTTGCACTCACTTTTTAAGTGTTATTAGATAATAGACCATAAGATCACTATGGTTGGAAGTGGTGGAAGAAACAAACTCCAGATACTGAACAAGTTATTTTAGAGTTAGTTGATATTTTCCATTTCGGTTTATCTTTACGTATCGATGGTGAAACCAGCTATGAGCAGTTAGCAGCACAACTTGAAGCAGAGTTAAGTGCGCCAGTTCAAGCTGATGACTTTAAACAAACACTCGAATTATTAGCTGCTTCAGCTGTCGCTGAAAAGAGCTTTAATGCTGCTGCATTTGCTGGTTGTATGGCACAAATCGGTATGGATATCGACGATTTATACCGTGGTTACGTAGGTAAAAACACTTTGAATTTTTTCCGCCAAGATCATGGCTACAAAGACGGTAGTTATATCAAAGTGTGGAACGGTCAAGAAGATAATGAGCACCTAGTTGAAGTGGTAAAAAGCCTAGATACAGAGCATGCGGATTTCGCAAAGCTTGTATACCAAGGCTTAGAGCAGCGTTACCCTAAATAAACGTGTTTATGCTCATTTTATAACGGGCATAAACTCTCGAAAATCGATGGTCGATAAAAAGCCATCGAACTGCTTGTGCGGTTGCTGACTATCTGGGTTGGCAACCGCAAGAATATGACCAATACCAAACTCTTTTGCCGCATCGAGTACTGCCGGGCTGTCATCCACAAATAAAGTCCGTTCCTTATCAAACTGCCATTCTTGGTGTACTTGTTGCCATAATGGTTGATGCTCTTTACTCACGCCATATTGGTGAGTTGAGATCACGCCATCTAAGTAGTTATCGATCGCAGTTAGTTCAAACTTTAACATGGCACAATCTGGGTGTGCGTTAGTGAGCATGATCAATTGCTTGCCTGCTTTTCTTAGTTCCGTTAGAAATGGCGGAACATCTTCACGAATTCTGATTAAATGTTGAATGTCACGTTTTAACGCCATAATTGGTAAGTCAAGTTGCTGTTGCCAATAATCTAAGCAGTACCAATTAATTTGTCCGTGAACTTGTTGATAACGGTGCAAAATGTCAGCTTTTGCTTCGTCTAAACTGATTTTATGTTTACGCGCATATTGCTCGGGAATAACAGTAAGCCAAAAGTAATTATCAAAATGCAAATCGAGTAAGGTGCCATCCATATCTAACAACACAGTATCGATTTTTGACCAATTTAACATAGGCAATTCACTTTAAAAGATTTATGATGAGCATAACTGCCATGATAGCAAATTAATGCCAATGACACAGAAAAAGCATCCTACACCACCGCAAATTTTGTCTAATGAAGTTGTCGCTAAAAGCCGACTATTTACTGTTGAATCTCTCGAATTGAAGTTCTCAAATGACGAGCAAAGGCAATACGAAAGAATTCGTGGCGGTGGCAGAGGTGCCGTTATGATTGTGCCTGTAACGGCCGATAACGAACTGTTATTAGTGCGAGAGTATTGTGCGGGTACCAATGATTATCAGTTGGGTTTTCCAAAAGGTTTAATTGACCCAGGTGAAACACCTGAGCAAGCTGCCGACCGCGAGCTCAAAGAAGAGGTTGGCTTTGGTGCTAAGCATTTCGCTGAACTTAAAAAAGTCAGTATGGCACCTAGTTACTTTAATGCCACTATGCATATTTTGTATGCCGAAGATCTTTACCCTGAAACCTTGCCTGGTGATGAGCCAGAACCGCTTGTTGTGGTGAAATGGCCAATGAGTGATTGGCAATCATTATTGCAACAAGAAGACTTTACTGAAGCACGAAGTGTCGCAGCTTTGCTATTATTAACAAAGTACTTAGAGTCGGGAGCGGGCAATGAATGATTTTTTAGAACCGTGCATTCGGTTAGCTGAGCAAGCGGGCGATGCCATTATGGCAATTTATCAGCAGGATGATATTGGTGCTGAGCAAAAGTCAGATCATACTCCGGTCACCAAGGCCGATTTAGCATCTAACGATGTATTAATGGCAGGCTTAAAGGCTATAGCACCTGATATTCCAATTATGTCAGAAGAAACACCCATTCCAGCACTTGCAGACAGAAAAGATTGGCATCGTTATTGGTTACTTGATCCAATGGATGGTACGGGTGAGTTTATTCTCGAAAGTGGTGATTTTGCAGTAAATATCGCTTTAGTTGAAAATAATCGTCCACTTCTTGGCGTTATTCATTGGCCAGCGAAACAAATAACTTATTTTGCAAGTTACCAAAATGGTGCATTTAAACGTGAAAATGGCCAAGATCAGCAAATTTCAGTAGCAACACCCGATAATTTAACCTTAGCTGTAAGCCGCAGACAAAAAATTGAAGCTGTAAGCCAGTATCTAAATACTCAGTTTGCGACTGTGGCATTAGGCTCATGTTCACTAAAAGCTTGTATCATAGCAGAAGGTAAAGCCGATTGTTTTTTACGAATAGGGCCAACAGGTGAGTGGGATACCGGCGCTTCGCAAGTGATTGTTGAAGAAGCCGGAGGATGTATTACGGATGCTGAATTTAACCCACTCACTTATAATCAACGTGAAAGTACCGAGAATCCAGACTTTATCGTCATGGGGCACCCTGATTGGGAATGGCAAAAAATGATTAGTCCTCATCAGCGCGGATTTTAGTGTAGTTTTGTGTGCTTTTTGTTCGGTTGAGGCTCTATTTCAATTATAACGCTTGATTTCTAATTTAATTGCTATATTATAGCGCTCTCTTCGGAACAAGGCATGGTTAACATGTTAACGTTACTTAGAGATTACAGGCGCGGGATGGAGCAGCCTGGTAGCTCGTCGGGCTCATAACCCGAAGGTCGTCGGTTCAAATCCGGCTCC
>MDTG01205772.1_pt1 | contig 30542 bp, 28 predicted proteins | sample 811421 | NCBI WGS metagenome assembly MDTG01 (sample SAMN05326645, study PRJNA326480) | marine metagenome | isolation source: seawater | place: Pacific Ocean: South East | collected 2011 | reverse complement strand
TGCAAAAGAAATAGGAGATTTGTATCTTAAAATACAAAATAATAATTACGAAGAGATTCGTAAAATAGCGCATAAGATTAAGCCTTCTTTTGCTATGGTACAAAATCATAAAGGAGTAGAAATTTGTGATCAGATGACCTATAAAGCTAAAGATGGAGAACTTAAAAATATAATAGACGATTTATATGCTGAATTTACTAATATTCAGCATGCTTTAAAAACAGATTACCCCAATCTAAACCTATAAAAATGAAGAAGATTTTAGTGATAGAGGATAACCCAATGGTTATAAAATCTCTTCAATTCAAGCTTACAAAAGATGGCTATGATGTGATTATCGCGCCAGATGGGAGAGAAGCCATGAAGTTATTAAAAGATGCTACCTACGATCTTATTTTAACCGACTTAAATCTGCCTTTTGTAACAGGAAATGAACTTATTGCCTATGTAAAAGAAAATTTACAGGCAATTCCTATTATTGTGTTGTCTACATCCACACAAGAAAGTATCATAATGGATGCTTTTAATATGGGGGTGGAAGATTTTATCACAAAACCATTTAGCCCTAATGAATTATCACTTAGGGTTAAAAGACTGTTATCATAGTTTATTTTAAAGATAGGTTTTTTGTAAGGTAATTGCTCGATGATCCGAAAAGGCATTTATGGCAGTTATTCATTCTATAGATTCGAATTGGTTATTGGGATATCTTCCCGATGATCTTCCTTTTGTGATAAAGACCAATATTCTCATGACCATTATCTTTTTTGGTTTTGCCTTTTTCTTTGTAAGCTTTATTATTTTATTAAGGCTCTATAAAATTTTTAGAAATAGGAAAAAAGAAGAACAGCGTTTACTACTGGAAAATATTTTAAACTCTTATCTATTTGATGAAGACTTTGATAAAGAGAAAGAACTCCAGCGTTTTAAGGATGAGTATTTAAATAAAGCTTTAGAAATTAAGATAGCTATTAAAGAAATATTACTTTTTCATAGTAATATAAAAGGAGAGTCGGCTATACAATTAAGAGAACTTTTTCTTCGTTGGGAATTAGATAAATTCTGTAAAAAACAACTCGAGAATAGTGCATGGTATAGTAAATCCAGAGCCTTATTTAGTTTGTCTGAAATGCTTATAAAAGTTGACCTTGATATTATAAAACCACTTTTAAATCATAAGAAGGATGAGGTTAGACAACAGGCACAATTATACTTTATAAAATTAGCTGAAAATGAGCCCTTGGCATTTTTAGATCATATGGATAAACCTTTAACCTTATGGGAAGAAATTTTTATAGAAGATGCGCTTAAAAATGAATATCATGGTCCTATGCCAGATTACTCTAATTGGCTACACTCTTCACAAAATAGTGTGGTAGATTTTGCCATAAGAATGATTGCAAAATTTAACCAATTTGAGAATATATCAGAACTTTTACCTTTGCTAGAACATTCTTCTGAAGAAGTACGGCGTGAAACTATAAGATCACTATGTGCTTTAGAGCACTTTGAAATTATAGATACACTTATTTCTCAATTTGGAGAGGAAACAAATCTTGTAAAAAAGACTATATTAGATGCTATAGAACATTTGGGTAGCTATAATGATTTGATGATGCTTAAAGATAAGATTCAGGATGATGAATGGGATCTTAAGATAAAATACTATGGTATCGCTCAACGTTTTTTACCAGAAAAAAAACAAAGTATTTATATTCAGTACGAAAAAGAAAAAGCACTTTTGCTGTAAATGAGCATTACCTTCGACGACATCGCAAATATTGCCAGTTGGCTTTTCTTAGTATATGGGATTCTAATTTGTTTGGGCTATTTATTTTCGGCAATCTTTTCTATTTTCGAAATTAGAGACTACAAACGATCCAATAATTACAAAGACGAAATTGCCTTATTACAGGCTTCAGAGTTACCTCCGGTTTCCATACTAGCTCCTGCGTATAACGAAGGTCTTAATATTGTAGAAAATGTAAGATCGCTTCTAACTATAAATTACCCAAGTTTTGAGATTGTGATTATTAATGATGGGAGTAAGGACGATACCATGCAACGCCTTATTGAGGAATATGATCTGGAGAAGCAGGATTATCTATTTCACTATTTTATAAAGACCAAAACTATTCGCGGTGTTTACAAATCTAAAAATACTGCTTTTAAGAACTTGTTGGTAATTGATAAAGAAAATGGAGGGAAGGCCGATGCATTAAATACTGGAATTAATGTTTGCAGTCACGATATTATTTGCTGTATCGACGTAGATTGTATCTTGGAATACGATGCAATGTTGAAGCTTATAAAACCATTTCTAAATGATAGAAAGAAAGTAATTGCCTCTGGAGGAGTAATTCGGGTAGCTAATAGTTGCGTAATTGAAGATGGTAGAATTATAGAAGTGAGATTACCTGAAAAATTTGTCGCCAGGGTACAGGTTATAGAATATTTCAGGGCATTTTTAATGGGAAGAATGGCATGGTCTCGTATAGATGGTTTACTACTTATTTCTGGAGCCTTTGGGATGTTTGACAAGCAAATAGCCATCGAAGCTGGTGGCTATAACCATAATACCGTGGGTGAGGATATGGAACTGTTGGTACGTATGCGCCGAATGATGCGCGAAAAGAACATTCCTTATAAAGTTGGGTTTGTTCCCGATCCTTTATGTTGGACAGAAGTACCGCAAAGTTGGGAGATTTTAAAACGACAGCGTAACCGGTGGACAAGGGGCACTGCGGAAACACTTTTACTTCATAAAAAAATGATTTTTAATCCTAAATACGGGGTTTTAGGTGTGCTCTCAACACCATTCTGGCTGTTTTTCGAATGGATGGCACCTCTAATTGAATTTTCAGGTACTATTTTCTTTATTTTTCTACTTTGGTTTGGTCTAATTAGTTGGAAATTCTTTCTTACTTTCCTGTTAGTGGTCTATGCGTTTGCAGTTTTATTTTCAATTACCGCTTTATTTTTTGAGGAGTATAGCTTTCAGCAATATAAAAAGCCCAAGTATATTTTCACGCTGATTGGAACAGCCTTTTTAGAACCTATTGTGTATCACCCTTTTGTGATGTGGGCAGCGGTTCGTGGAAACTGGGATTTGATTATAGGAAAAAAAAGCTGGGGAGAAATGACAAGGACAGGATTATCCAAATCAACAAAAAAATAATTTGTTTTCGGTATTACACATTTTTTCAGTATACCGCTTTACTCAATTTTGATTTAGTAAAAAACAAATAGTGATAAATAAAAGTTCGATCTTGCTTTTTACTATTCCATTAATCCTAAAATTCTTAAAATGAATTGATTGCATTTAGGAGAATTTCTTTGAATTAAATATAGGGAGAAGCATATAGATAGGCAAATCTCAAATTATTTGTTGATGGTCCTGAATACGAGAAGAACCCCTTGTAAATGGAAATTATACGCAAGTCCTTGGCATAGTAGACAGTAGTGTGCAGATAGAATTGGCTAACGACTAAAAAAGAATACTAAGAATTCTATCTGGTCATCACAGGAGGTAAATTTCTTATAGAAATAAATTATAATTTATAATTTATAATGCTCCAACCTAAATAGCATTCCATAGGCAAAGTTTTGGAACGAACATGGCAGGTATTTTAGGTTTTAGCGATTAAACCTAAAAACCATTAATCATATCCTCAAGTGCTCTTTTATCCAGAATTTTGGTCTTTTTACCTTTAGCTGAAATAAAACCTTCTTTCTTTAGTTCAGCAATTAATCGAATACAGCTTTCAGTTGCGGTACCAACGACATTGGCAAGGTCTTCCCTGGAAAGATTTACCGCTAAAAAACCTTCATCATCAGTACCAAAATTGGTGTCAAGATATAGTAAGGCCTCGGCAATTCGTTGTTTTACGTTATGCTGAGACATATTCACGATAAAATTGTCTGATTCCCTAAGATCTGATGCCATGATCTTTAAAAGATTTCTGGTAAATTCAGGATTCTCGTTGATTTTATCAATGATAAGCTGTTTTGGAATATAGCACATCGAAGTATCATTAAGTGCAGTTGCACTAAGATTTGTTTGCTCGTCTGCCACTACAGATCGTTGCCCTAAAATCTCTCCCTTTTTAGCGATTTTTACGATTTGATGTTTTCCGTTTTCGCTAAGTTTAGAAAGTTTAGAGGCGCCGTCACGAACACAAAATACCCCATTTAGTTTTTCCCCTTCTTTAAAAATCTGCTCTCCTTTTTTATAGCTTTTGGTAATCTTGTTATCCGATATAACCTTTAATTCTTCCTTACTAAAAGCCTTTAATGCATTAAACTGTCTTATGATACAACTTTCACATCTTGTTTTTTCAGGGGTTTTCATACTAGAGATTCGGGTTCTTGGTTACAATTTTTGTTTCACAAAGGTAAACATTTAACCCAACTGATATTTATCATATTTTATTTTCTATAAGTAGCGAATCTTTGTATAGCGGTTAAGTTGTGCAAAATATGAAATCATGTTACCACTGTGGCGAAGCTTGTAAAAGCGATGCCCTTATGTACGATCAGAAAGATTTTTGTTGTCATGGATGTAAAACAGTTTACGAAATTTTAAGTAGTAATGATCTCGATTATTATTATGCTCTTGATGAGCGTCCTGGAATTTCTCCTAAAACACAATTAGGAAAATTCGATTTTCTAAATAGCGCAGAGATTGTAGAAAAACTACTTGAATTTAAAAGTGCAGAGGTTTGTATCGTAAATCTGCTTATTCCAGAAATTCATTGTAGTTCGTGTATCTGGGTGTTAGAAAACCTTTCTAAACTTCATCCTGGGATTAAAAACTCACAGGTTAATTTTCCTGAAAAAACATTAAGAATCCATTTTTCCGCAGAAAAAATTACATTTCTGCAGTTGGTAGAGCTACTATGCAAATTAGGTTATGAGCCTTACATTTCACTTTCAGATAGCGATAAAAAAGAACGCAATATCGACCGAAGTTTAATCTATAAACTTGGTGTCGCCGGTTTTGCTTTTGGGAATATCATGTTTTTATCGTTTCCAGAATATTTTGAGGTTAAAGAATTTTGGCTGGATCAATTTAAATATGTGTTTCGCTGGTTGATGTTTGCCTTTAGTTTGCCGGTAGTATTTTATTCAGCAAGCACCTATTTTATTTCAGCATTTAAAGGTCTAAAATCAGGAATCTTAAATATCGATGTTCCCATAGCTTTAGGAATTACCGTGTTGTTTTTAAGAAGTAGTTTTGAAGTCGTTTTCGATTTAGGGACTGGATTTTTTGATAGTCTTTCTGGTTTGGTGTTTTTCTTATTGTTGGGAAGGTTCTTTCAGCAAAAAACCTATTCTTACCTGTCTTTTGAACGGGATTATAAATCCTATTTCCCGATTGGAGTGACAAGAATTAATCATCAAAACACCCAAAATCAAAATGAAGAGCAGGTAGAAGTTTATAAGCTTAGAAAAGGTGATAAGATACTCATTAGAAACAACGAATTAATTCCTGTAGATGCAAGATTAATGGAAGGCGAAGCTTTAATAGATTATAGCTTCGTGACCGGAGAAGCTGTGCCGGTTTCGATCCAAAAAGGCGATAAAATCTATGCAGGTGGTAAGCAAACCGCAGGTTTGCTTCAGGTAGAAGTGCTAAAACCCGTAGAGCAATCCTATTTAACGCAGTTATGGAACAACGAGGTTTTCGATAAAAACTTTAAAGGAAGTTTTCAGGATCTTACCAATAAAATAAGCGGGTATTTTACAAAAGCGATTTTAAGCATATCGATTTTAGCAACTATCGTTTGGTATTTTATTGATCCATCGATGATCCCGCAGGTATTTACGGCAGTTCTTATTATTGCCTGTCCTTGTGCACTGGCTTTAGCGGCTCCCTTCACTTTAGGTAATTTACTTAGGATTTTTGGTCAGCATAAATTCTATTTAAAAGAAGCGAACATTATCGAGAAAATGGCCAATATCGATGCAGTGGTTTTTGATAAAACCGGTACACTTACTTCAACCAAAAAAAATAAAATCACTTACGAGGGGGATTTGCTTACCGAAGAAGAAAAATCATTGTTAAACAGCACGTTAAGAGCTTCTAATCATCCATTAAGTCGATCTCTTTATGAAATTTTAGAGCAAAATGATATCAGAACACTTGATTCTTTTACAGAAGAGGTAGGGAAAGGAATGGAAGCTTTTGCAAATCAAAATTCGATAAAAATAGGGGCTTTTACATATGTCACTAAACTTAATAAATGGAAGCAGGCACAATTAAACCAAACCGCGGTTCATATTAGTACCAATGATCACTACAAAGGCCGATATATTTTAAAAAATGAATATAGGGATAATATTGGCCACTTATTTAAAACCTTAGAGAAAAACAAACAATTGTTTGTACTTTCTGGAGATAATGATGGTGAGCGTAAAAGCCTCGAAAAGTTGTTACCATTAACCACCAAAATGAGCTTTAACCAAAAGCCCCAGGATAAACTGCAGTTTATTAAAAAACTTCAGGAAGAAGGTCGATCTGTAATGATGATTGGGGATGGCTTAAACGATGCAGGAGCATTAAAACAAAGTGATGTTGGCGTAGTAATTTCAGAAAATATTAATGTTTTCTCCCCGGCTTGTGATGCCATTTTAGACGCCTCGGTATTCAGCAAAATAAGTCAGTTTTTTAGCCTTGCCAATAGCGGTCACCGTATTATAAAATTCAGTTTTTTGCTATCGCTTTTCTATAATCTTATAGGGCTTGGATTTGCAGTTACAGGACATCTTTCGCCCATCGTAGCTGCTATTTTAATGCCTCTAAGTTCGATAAGTATTGTGGCTTTTACAACCATAAGTTCCCAGTTTTCAGCAAAAAGAATTATGCGACAAACGTCTAAAAGCCAGAATAAATACAAAACCTGATAAATGTCATTTTATGCCTTCTCGATGGGCAATATTTTTACAAAAAATTAAGAAATGAATATCATCTACGTGTTGCTGAGTATTAGTGTGGTCGTAGCGCTTGTCTTTTTTATTGCCTTTATTATATCGGTAAAAAGAGGTCAATACGACGATACCTACACCCCGTCTGTAAGAATGCTGTTTGAAGATGAAATTATTGATAGTAAAGAAAAATCTAAAATCACCGATAAATAATTTGTTTATAATCTTATGGAAAAAGAGCAGTTTTATTACGACAACAAGATCGTAAGGAAATTTATCAATGCCACTGTATTTTGGGGTATTGTGGGAATGAGTGTAGGGCTTCTACTTGCTTTTATGTTTTTGTTTCCTAATCTAACCGATGGAATTTCATGGCTTAGTTTTGGGCGTTTACGACCCTTGCATACCAATGCCGTGATTTTTGCCTTCGTAGGAAACGCAATTTTTGCTGGAGTGTATTATTCTACTCAGCGTCTTTTAAAAGCAAGAATGTGGAGTGATGCACTTAGTAACTTTAACTTTTGGGGCTGGCAGGCGATCATAGTTGCAGCAGCCATAACCTTACCTTTAGGCTATACCACATCTAAAGAATATGCTGAACTTGAATGGCCAATTGATATTAGTATCGCCTTAGTTTGGGTAGCTTTTGGAGCCAACCTAATCGGAACTATCTTAAAACGTAGACAGCGGCATTTGTATGTAGCGATTTGGTTTTATCTGGCCACTTTTGTAACCGTAGCCGTTTTGCATATTGTTAACAGTATAGAATTGCCGGTAAGTGCTTTAAAAAGTTACTCGGTTTATGCCGGGGTACAGGATGCTTTGGTACAGTGGTGGTACGGGCATAATGCCGTTGCCTTTTTCCTAACGACGCCGTTTCTTGGATTAATGTATTATTTTGTTCCGAAAGCGGCTAACAGACCAGTCTATTCTTACCGATTATCTATTGTTCACTTTTGGTCACTGATTTTTATTTATATCTGGGCTGGGCCGCACCACCTATTATATTCTGCATTACCAGATTGGGCACAAAATTTAGGGGTAGCTTTTTCTGTAATGTTAATTGCTCCATCATGGGGAGGAATGATAAACGGTTTATTAACCCTTCGTGGCGCCTGGGATAAGGTAAGAACAGATCCTGTTCTTAAATTTATGGTAGTGGCTATTACCGGTTATGGTATGGCTACTTTCGAAGGACCAATGCTTTCTCTTAAAAACGTAAATGCGATTGCACACTTTAGTGACTGGATTATTGCACACGTGCATGTGGGAGCTTTAGCATGGAATGGTTTCTTAACCTTTGGTATGATCTACTGGTTGGTACCAAGGTTATTTAAGACTAAACTATGGTCTGTAAAATTAGCAAATGCTCATTTTTGGATTGGAACTCTTGGTATTATAATGTACGCGCTACCAATGTATGTAGCTGGATTTGTACAGGCTTCTATGTGGAAACAATTTAATCCTGATGGTACATTAACTTATGGTAACTTCTTAGAAACACTTACTGAAATTATCCCAATGTACTGGATGAGAGCGATTGGTGGTAGTTTGTATATCGTAGGGGCTTTTATTGCACTTTATAATGTATATAGAACTGCAAAACAAGGGAGTAAAGTTACAGATGAGTTGGCAGAAGCTGCCCCGCTTGCTAAGATTACCAGTAAGAGAACTTCAAAAGAAGGCTATCATACCTGGTTAGAACGAAGACCGGTAAAACTAACCATTTTTGCAACTATCGCAATTTTGATTGGTGGTATGGTTCAGATTATTCCTTCTTTGATGGTAGACGAATATGTTCCGGTAATTTCAAGTGTAAAACCATATACCCCGCTAGAACTAGAAGGTCGTGATTTATATATACGTGAGGGCTGTGTTGGATGTCACTCCCAAATGATTCGTCCTTTCCGTAGTGAAGTAGAGCGTTATGGTGAATACTCTAAATCTGGAGAATATGTGTATGACCATCCATTTTTATGGGGTAGTAAACGTACTGGTCCCGATTTATTCAGGGTTGGCGGTAAATACTCGGATAACTGGCATTTAAATCACCTTTACGATCCACAAAGTACTTCTTCGGGTTCTATTATGCCATCTTATAAATGGTTGCTAAATAGAGAATTAGACAAGTCGTCTACCGAAGATAAAATGGAAGCTATGGTAAGTCTGGGTGTACCTTATACTCAGGCCGAGATCGACAGAGCGCAACAGTGGATGACCGAGCAGGGAACACAAATTGAGAAAAACCTTTATAGTGATCCAGATTTTGCCAAAACCTACGAAGCAGATAAGATTTATGCTAAGGAAAATGGTGAAGAATTTGTAGAAATGCGTAATCGAGAGATTGTTGCTTTAATCGCTTACCTACAACGCTTAGGTACAGATATTAAGGTGAAGAATGTAGATGAAGCTCAGGAAGCCGATATCCTTGGGGAATCGAGAGGTGGCTTAGGAGTTATCCAATAATGTTCAGCTAAAGTTATAAATAAAATAAACTAAATCATGCTAAAATTTATAAAAGGAAATCTGGAAAGTATCGATGGGGTAGCGGTTTACCCCATGATCTCTCTGCTGATATTCTTCATTTTTTTCGTAGCTCTTTTTGGATGGGTAATCACCGCAAAGAAAGAGCATATAAAACAAGTGAGTAACATTCCTCTAGAGGATGATAATCAGGAGATATTATGAGAAATACGGCATCATATTTAAGAGTTATCACAATTACTGTTCTGGCATTTGTTTTTCTGGAACTTACTATAGAATCTTCAGAAGAATGGGCGTTTATGGAATATCCTATCATCTGGGCCGTTCTGGGGATCTTACTTGTTTTTGGAATCGCAATGGAAGTTGTTTTGGCTAGTATTACTTCGGTTTTATTCAGAAGTTTAACTCCAGAAGCTCAGGAACGTTACCTTCAGCAACAATCATTAAGAAAAAAGAACCGATTTGCTAAGCTAAAAGCTTTCTGGAAAAAAATGAACGATAGCAAACCTGTTGAAGAAGAAGAAGAAATTATTCTTGATCACAATTATGATGGTATTCAGGAGTTGGATAATAACCTTCCGCCATGGTGGATATATGGTTTTTACGCAACTATGGTATTTGCTGCGGTGTATCTGGTAAGACATCACATTTTTAATGCTCCAGATCAAAAAGAAGAATATATCGCAGAAGTCGCATCTGCAAAAAAAGCGATCGAAGAATATAAAAAGACAGCCAAAGATTTAATAGATGTAAACACAGTAGAACTGTTAACTGGAGAGGAAGACATCAAAGCAGGTTCCGCTATTTTTGCAGGTAATTGTGTTGCATGTCATAAGGAAGATGCCGGTGGTGGTATTGGCCCAAACTTAACCGATGACTACTGGATACTGGGTGGTGGTATTAAAAATGTTTTCAATACTATTTCTGAAGGGGGGCGTCCTGGAAAGGGAATGGTATCCTGGAAAACAGATTTAAAACCGGGGGAAATCGCTCAGGTAGCCAGTTACGTTCTTAGCTTGCATGGTACCACACCGGCAGATCCTAAAGAACCCCAGGGCGATCTTTACGTAGATGAAAATGCTCCTATAAAGGAAGCAGATGTTGAAGTTTCAGCTGATTCAACTTCTATCGAAGTAATGATGGAAGATCAAGCGGTAGAGAAGGAATTTGAAAAATAAACAAATCCAGAGTCGAGCTTCTAAAGTCGACTCTGGTTAATCACTCACATTAGTGAGAATATGTTATGAGCACGATCCCCGAAAATAATTTTAGAGATTCTATTGGAACTATAAACCAGGAAGGTAAAAGGGCGTGGATATTTCCTAAAAAGCCTTCTGGTAAATTTTACAAATATCGAAAGCTGGTAAGTTATCTACTGCTGGCTATATTATTTGCTGCTCCATTTATAAAAATTAACGGCAATCAGTTTCTGTTATTCAACGTATTAGAGCGTCGTTTCAATTTTTTTGGATATCCTTTCTGGCCACAGGATTTTTATCTGGTGGTGATCATGATGATTATAGGGGTAGTCTTCGTGATTTTATTTACTGTGGCCTTTGGAAGGATATTTTGTGGTTGGATTTGCCCGCAAACCATTTTTATGGAAATGGTTTTTCGCCGAATCGAATATTGGATAGAGGGTGATCGCGGTAAACAACTACGTTTGGCAAAACAATCCTGGGATGCCGAAAAGATTAGGAAAAAAGGCCTAAAATGGATTATTTTCTTCATCATTTCGTTTTTAATAGCAAACATCTTTCTGGCTTATATCATTAGTAGTGATCAGCTTTTGGAATACATCACTGAAGGGCCTGCAGAAAACATAAGCACTTTTATTTCTCTGCTAATTTTCACGGGGGTTTTCTACTTTATTTTTACATGGTTTAGAGAACAGGTTTGCATCATTGCCTGTCCTTATGGTAGGCTTCAGGGAGTATTGCTAGATAACCGATCGATTATTGTAGCCTACGATCATAAACGTGGAGAAAAAGAAAAGGGAAGAGCTAAGTTCAGAAAAAATGAAGATCGTCAGGCTACCGGGAAAGGTGATTGTATCGACTGTTTACAGTGCGTACAGGTTTGCCCAACGGGGATTGATATTAGAAACGGTACACAACTGGAATGTGTAAATTGTACAGCATGCATCGATGCTTGTGATTCGATGATGGAGGCGGTAAACCTTCCTAAAGGTCTTATTCGTTATGCAAGTGAAGAGAACATTGAGAAGAAAGCCAAATTCAAATTTACACCCAGGTTAAAAGGCTACACTACGGTTTTAGTGATTTTAATAGGCGTTTTAACAGGGATGTTATTTCTAAGAAATGATGTTGAAGCCAGGATTTTACGCTTACCGGGACAACTCTACGAGCATCAGCAGGATAACAGGATCAGCAATGTATTTACCTTTAAACTGGTGAATAAAACTACCGAAGATATCGAAAATGTTCAGTTAAAATTAATCTCTCATAAAGGTGAAGTACGATTGGTAAAAAGTGATAGCCTTATTGTACCAAAACAGGGATTTGCTGAAGGAACTTTATTTATCGAGATCCCGGCGGCTTCTTTAAAAGGAGAGAAAGAAAAACTAAAAATAGGGGTATACAGTAATAACAAATTAATAGAAACTACCACAACCAATTTCCTTGGTCCACGTAGTTATCGATAAAATATAGTATTATGAAATTTAATTGGGGAACCGGACTCGCAATTGGCATGTTTTGCTTTATTGGATTTATCATGTTTATGGTGATAAAAATGAGTACCGACGATAAATACGAATACGATCTTGTAGTTGAAGATTACTACGGAAAAGAATTGCGCTTTCAGCAGGAAATAGATGCAGAAAAGAATTTGAAGCTTTTTTCCGAAGAAATTACAGGAAAGAAAACAACAGAAGGATATGAACTTAGTTTTCCTAAAACCGAAGGTGAAATAAAAGGAACAGTAAACTTATATCGACCTTCCAATAAGAAACTTGATTTTATTATTCCGTTAGAATTATCTGAAGATAAAATTGTCATTCCTGAAGCACAATTAATCGATGGACGCTGGGATATTTCCGTAGAAATGACCTACCAGGGAAAAGACATTTTGTTTAAAAAATCCATTACGTATTAGATATGCTTATCAGCGGGTTTATATTCGGACTTTTAGGTAGTTTTCATTGTATTGGGATGTGCGGTCCCATAGCCTTTCTATTACCTTTAAGCAGGGATAAAAAGCCCTTGATGTTCCTTCAATTATTCCTCTATAATTTTGGACGGATCTTATCGTATGCCATAATCGGATTATTATTTGGTTTGCTTGGAAAAGGATTAAACCTATTTGCGGCACAACAAAAACTGTCGATAGCCGTAGGAGTTTTGATGATTTTGACTGCTGTTTTTTCATTCAGAAGTATGAAATTTAATAAAATGGCAACTCCTTTTTTTAGCATGATTAGTAGGTTAAAATCCAAAATAGGAGCAGGTTTAAAGAAAAAATCTCCAGATACTTTTCTCTCTATAGGCATGCTAAATGGCTTTTTACCATGTGGACTCGTTTATATGGCAATGCTTGGTGCCATTGCTGAGGCAAATGCTGGTTTTGGGGCTTTATATATGGTATTTTTTGGTTTAGGTACCATTCCGCTCATGACAGCAGTAGTGTTTCTAAGCAATACACTTTCAAGCGGTTTAAAAACCAGAGAAAGAATACGAAAACTAATACCAGTATTTATTGTTTTAACGGGTTTTTTATTTATTCTGCGTGGTTCAGGCCTTAATATTCCTTATCTATCTCCGGCAATGGCCAAAGGCAAAGTAGATGCCAAAATCGAATGCCATGAACCAGTAAAAGTTTCGTTTGAGAAAAACACTTAGGAAGTAGACAGCGGGCTATTTGAAAATTTACTAATGAACTGATTTTTCAAGAACCTTTAACTTTCAAACTTTCAAACTTTCAAACTTTCAACCTTTCAATCTTTCAATCTTTCAATCTTTCAAACTTTAAAGTTAATAACTCACTAAACATTCAACTTAAATAAATACATTTGCAGCCAAGCAGGTCGGCCCTATCGCTAAGTTCATATTTGTGGCTTAGAGGAAAGTCCGGACACCATAGAGCAGCATAGTGGGTAACGCCCACCGGTCGTGAGGCCAGGACAAGTGCAACAGAAAGAATGTACAGGTAATGCTGTAGTGAAATCAGGTAAACTCTATGCGGTGCAATGCCATGTAAACCAACATTATCAAATTGCTCGTTTGTCGTTGGAGGGTAGGCAGCTAAAGGACTTTGGTAACAAAGTTCTAAGATAAATGACAAGGGCATCCTGATGAATTTCAGGGTGAACAGAATCCGGCTTACAGACCTGCTTTTTTATATATTCTTACATAATCGATCACATATTCCTGCGGGAAAATAGAATCATCGATCTCACCTGCCCATTTACCGCCAAGTGCAAAATTAAGAATTAAGAAAAAAGGTTTTTTAAAAGGATTATTCTCGGTATCGGCTTCATCTATTTTAAAGGTGTAATATACATGATTATCAAAGGAGAACTCAATTTTTTCTGAATCCCAGTTCATTCCATAAATATGAAAAGCCTTAGTAGGAGAGGTCTCTAGCTCTAACTGGCCACCTTCACTTTTAATATTAGCACTTTTTCCTCTTGGATAGTGAACGGTAGCATGGATAGTATAGGGATCTTTACCTACAAATTCCAAGATATCAATTTCACCACTATAAGGCCATTCAATATCATGAAAGTTTGAACCTAACATCCAAATGGCCGGCCATACGCCTTTTCCCTGGGGAAGTTTAGCGCGGACTTCAATTTTACCAAAATTTAGATCAAATTTTTTATGAGTGTGTAAACTAGCGGAAGTATAGTAAGCCTTTTTTGTATTATACCGATAGTTTTGAATATCGGGATCGAATTTACGGTTTCGATATTCTTCTTTTCTGGCAATAATTTTCAGCACATTATCTTTAACAATGGCGTTCTTTTTTCGTTTGGTATAATACTGTTCCTCAAGATTACGAATAAAGCCCGTTTCGTGTGTCCATTTCTCTTTATCGGGCTTGCCTCGATAATCAAACTCGTCGTTCCAAATTAGTTCGTATTCCTGTGCATTTATTGCCATAGGTAAGAAAGCTAAAATTGTAAGGAAAGAATATCGAATATTAGTTTTGGAAAATTTAATTTTCCTCAACATTCTCGTAAAAAAATGAAAAAACAGAACCTCCATAGCCTCGTTTCTCAACAAAATTTGGGCCACTGGATAAATCGGTATGTTTTCCGGATTCTATAATAAGCATTCCACCTTCCTTAAGCAGATTATTTGTAAAAACTAATTCAGCTATTTTTAAAAAATCCTCGGTAGAAAAATCATAAGGTGGATCGGCAAATATGATATCTGCCGCTATGGGAGCTTTTTCCAAATATTTGAAAACATCACTTTTTATGGCGATGATTGCATAATTTAGTTCGGCTGCCGTTTTCTTTATGAATTTTATACATTCAAAATTGCCATCTATTGCCGTAATTTTTTCAGCACCACGTGACGCAAATTCATAGGAGATATTACCTGTTCCAGAGAATAGGTCTAAAACTTGTAAAGCACTAAAATGATAGTGGTTGTTTAAAATATTAAACAAACCTTCTTTTGCCATATCAGTGGTTGGTCTTACGGGTAATTTTTTAGGAGCGATAATTCTTTTTCCCTTGTTACTTCCTGAAATAATGCGCATTTAAAGCGTGTTTAAAAGTATGTATTCTTCAGATTTATTAATATTCCATCCTTCTTCAATTTCATGTTCTGTTTCTGAAGATAAGAAATAGATATTTCGAATATAATCCTGAAGCAATTTATAGATATCGTCTTCTTTATGAATGTCTCCACTTAAGTGAAGTTTAAATTTTTTAGGATCTAAATCTAATTGCTCTGCAACAAAAAGCAGGTAATATAAATAATCTTCTTTACTCGAATAAGTAAAGCTGTTGCATAACAATAGCCTGCCATCTTCTAAGATAAACAAATCTAGCCGTTTATGGGTATTATGTGCATAGACTTTAATTCCTTTATGATCATCAAAAGAAAGAAACCTGTATAATAATACTGATAGATGGTGAACATATTCAAATTCACCATATTTTTCAAAAAAGTAGTTGATGATATTGGTGTAAGGAATATAGACATTTACCATTTCCTTATTGTCAATTTCGTCTACTGCCACAAAATCGGTTTTAAGGATTTTCGTATTGAATTTTAAATAAGATGCAGCCGCATCTTCTTTAAACCATTTTTTAGGAACCAACGTAAAAAGGCTATTACAAAAGCATAATTTTACTTCGTTGACTGCTGTTTTAAGCCGTGGTTGTGTATTATACTCTTCTTCGATTTTCTGAAGAAGGTTTACCGGATCCAGTTCTTTTTCAAAGGATTTTTTGTGATAATAAACAATAGTATTGTTTGTTGTATTTAAGATACAAAAAGAAAGTCCATTCAGGCTAACCTGAATGGACAGTTTAAAAAAAGTATTTTCTTGATTATTGGTCACCATAGGTTTGTGGCCAATTTCCTGTAGTTTTAATTTCCTCCATAGAACCTACACTAATGTAGCGACCATTAACTTCCTCTACAGATTGTGCTTCGTTCTCCTGAAGAATCAATTGTTTGTCCTGATCGTATAGGATTACGCTTTTTGCAACTTTTGCTTCAAAAACAGGAATTTTGCTATCTCCTTTTTTGATGTTACCAGCTTCTAATTCGATTTTAGCATCTGTTCCTTTAATTGGTACATTGATCATATTGGTGTAACGATCACGATTCCCTTTGAACAATGAATCTTTTACCGGTACGAACCCTAAGGTGTCGATAAGAACTTTTTCGATATATTCGTCTACACCGTAGTTCTTTTTGTATTCTTCATCCAATACTGTAGTATCTCTACGTTGGGTAATAGCAAATTCAGCAGTATCGATAAATTGTACAAGTTTATTAAAATCACCTTCAAAATTACCAACAATCTCCTTATGAGCAAGCTCGGCTGCTCTTATGTCTTTAAGGTTTTCAATTACTTTAGGGTAACGTTGTTCTTTAACCTTGTTAAATTGAATTGGTCGGTATACGGCATCAAAAGTTAACCAAGCCAGGAAAGCTATAACCGCCCACAATAGTAATTGAATTACAAGTCTCATGCTTCTAAGAAATTAATTTAAGTTATTAGAGTTATATGACAAATCTACAATTTTTTTTTATTCGTAAAAGTTTCTTGCCTAAAAATCCATCATTATCTTTGGTTTTTTGAAGATTCAGCTATGGAAAAACCGAATGTTTCAGCATTCTATAAAATTTTGATTCAGGATTTGGGTTTTCAACCCCGTGAAAAACAGGATATTGCCTTGCAGCAACTTGCGAAATTTGCTGTAGAAGGTACAAACGATGATCTTTTTTTGCTTAAAGGTTTTGCCGGTACAGGAAAAACAACAATTATCAGCTCATTTGTTAAAAACTTATGGAAAATTAAGAAATCAGGTGTATTAATGGCCCCAACAGGGCGTGCTGCCAAAGTAATTGCTAATTATTCTAAAAGAGAAGCTTTTACCATTCATAAGAAAATTTATTTTCCGAAGAAGTCGGGGGGAAGCGGAATTCAATTTGTTTTACAGCCCAATAAGCATAAAAATACAATTTTTATAGTAGATGAGGCCTCGATGATCGCAGATCACCCGGGAGATTCTAAAAATTTTGATAACGGCTCTTTGCTAGATGATCTAATGGAATTTGTTTACAGCGGGCATAAATGTCAGTTGATTTTTATAGGAGACACCGCACAGCTTCCACCGGTAAAAATGGATATGAGTCCGGCACTGGATCAGGATAAATTACGAACCGGATTTTTTAAGGAGGTTGGACATATAGAGTTGGATGAAGTAGTGCGGCAGAGTGAAGAAAGCGATATTCTGCACAACGCAACTTTAATTAGGGAAGCTATAAGAGAGGAATTTTATGAGAGTTTTAAATTTGAACTGGGACCTAAAGCAGATGTAGTACGACTGGTAGATGGGTATGAAATTATGGAAGCTATTCAGGACGCTTATCATTCTTTAGGCAACGAGGAAACCAGTATTATCGTTAGGTCTAATAAAAGAGCTAATCAATACAATCAGCAAATAAGATCACGGATTTTATTTCAGGAAGAAGAAATTTCAGCAGGGGATTATCTCATGGTGGTGAAAAATAATTATTTCTGGGTGAAACCCTCTTCAGAGGCCGGTTTTATTGCGAATGGGGATATCGTAAAAGTTTTAGAGATTTTTGCAATAAAAGAACTTTACGGATTCCGTTTTGCAGAAGTTTCTGTCCAAATGGTGGATTATCCAAAAATGAGTCCTTTTGAGACGGTAGTGATGTTAGATACCTTAACAAGCAATTCACCTTCGCTTACTTTTGAAGAGTCTAATCTTCTTTATCAGGAAGTGATGAAGGATTATGAAGACGAAACAGCCAAGTATAAGAAATTTTTGAAAGTTAAAAACAACAAATATTTTAATGCATTACAGGTTAAATTCTCTTATGCCATCACCTGTCATAAAAGTCAGGGTGGACAGTGGAATACGGTTTTTATAGAACAACCTTATTTACCAAATGGTGTTGGTAAAGAATACCTTCGATGGTTGTATACAGCGGTAACAAGGGCTACAGATAAATTATATCTTATAGGATTTAAGGATGATTTTTTTGTTATACAGGATTAACTAAATTTAAACAGCCTGGCAGGGTATAAAAGCTTATTTTAGAAAAAAACTAATCAATATTTTTGATGAAAGAAAAACTTAAGATTGTCGCGATGATTCCGGCCAGATACGAAGCTTCCCGTTTTCCTGGGAAATTGATGCAGGATTTGAATGGAAAACCGGTAATTCAGCGAACCTATGAAGCCGCTAATAATACCGGACTTTTCGACCAGGTTTATATTGTGACCGATAGTGATAAAATTTTTCAGGCCGCAACTGAATTTGGCGGAAAAGTGATACGAAGTAAAGAAGAGCATGATTGCGGAAGTGATCGTCTTGCCGAGGCCGTTCATGATATGGATGTAGATATTGTGGTTAATGTACAGGGAGACGAGCCATTTATAGATAAACCAAGTTTAGAGCGGCTACTAAATGTTTTTCAGGATGATGATGCTTCAAGTATCGATCTGGCTTCGTTAAAAGTGGCTATACAGGATAGCGAAGAAATTACTAATCCTAATAATGTAAAGGTAATTACAGATAATAATGATTATGCCTTATATTTTTCCAGATTCCCGTTGCCTTATCCAAGAAATACAGACATTAAGGTGATTTATTATAAGCATATTGGGATTTATGCTTTTAGAAAACAGGCCCTTTTGGATTTTTATAATTTGCCGATGCTTCAACTGGAAAGTGCTGAAAAAATTGAGTGTATTCGATATTTGGAATACGGTAAAAATATCAAAATGGTAGAAACCGAGATGCAAACTATTGGGATCGATACTCCTGAGGATTTGGAACGTGCAAAGAAATACCTACAATCTTCTGAAATGTAAATTGAAATCAAAAAATATAGAATTCGATATTCAACTAAAACGGCCGGTATTTTAAAGTACCGGCCGTTTTCATCTAGCAATACAGAATCTACTAACTAACAATTAACCATTGCTTACTGCTTCTTTATAGGTTGAAAGTGCACGTTCTCTTGCTTCTTTGTGATCTACCATTTTATCAGGATAATCATCGCTGCCAAATTCTTCAACCCATTCTTTTATATATTTTTTGTCTTTATCGAATTTATCTATTTGAGTAGTTGGATTAAATATCCTAAAATAAGGAACGGCATCTACGCCACTTCCAGCAACCCACTGCCAGTTTCCTACATTCGAAGACATTTCGTAATCCAGTAATTTTTCAGCAAAATAAGCTTCTCCCCAGCGCCAATCGATTAGTAGGTGTTTGCATAAAAAACTTCCTACTAACATTCTAACCCTATTATGCATAAAACCAGATTTATTTAACTGGCGCATACCGGCATCAACAAGAGGGAAGCCTGTTTTACCGTTTTTCCATTTTTCAAACTCCTCTTTATTATTACGCCATTGTATATTATCGTATTTCTTTTTAAAAGCATCAGTTACTGTAGAAGGGTTATGATATAAAACCTGCATAAAAAACTCGCGCCAAACCAGTTCCTGTAAAAAGGTTTTATTTTTTTCGTTATTCGCTTTCTTTACCATTTTCCTAACGCTTACCGTCCCAAACCTAAGATGTGGTCCTAAACGACTGGTGCCTTCTTTGGAAGGTATATTTCTGGTATCCTCGTAGCGCTGAATAAGACTTGGTGTGGTATCAAAATCAGGCACTTTTAAAGATGATTTTTTAAAACCAATATCGCTTAAACTTAAGTTTGGTAACCTGGTATTTTGGACGAGATTATCTAGAAATTGACTGGTATAATGAATCTTTAGATCACTATTTTTAAAATGCTCCATCCAGGTTTTCATGTATGGTGTATAAACCACATAAGGATCACCATCACCTTTTACGACTTCATCTTTTTCAAAGATAACCTGGTCTTTAAAAGTCTCAAATTTAACATTATTTTCATCTAACAATTTCTGAATTTTTTCATCACGATCTTTAGCGTAAGGCTCATAATCTCGATTGGTAAATACTTTACCAAGGCTATAATTCTCTAAGAGTTCTTTAAAAACTTCTTCAGGTTTACCATGATACATGCCGATAGAAGAATGATGATTTTCCTGAAGTTCATTTCTCATATCCTGAAGGGTTTCAAAAATAAAAGTTACACGAGCATCATCCTCTGGTAAATTATCTAAAATTTCAGGATCAAAAATAAAGATAGGCATTACGGGATGCTCTTCTTTTAATGAAGCTAAAAAACCTACATTATCATCTAATCTTAAATCCCTTCGAAACCAAAAGATATTTATTTTGTCTCTACTCATTTATGAAATATTTAGTGTTGAAAGCCCTCCATCTACACCAAGAATTTGTCCTGTAATCCAACTACTTTCTTCACTTAATAAAAATGCGGTCATATTTGCAATATCAGCGGTAGTTCCTACTCTTTTTAATGGGTGCCGTTGATCCATTTTTTCTTTTTTCTTATCATTATTTAAAAGTTTTTCTGCAAGCGGAGTATCGGTTAGCGATGGGGATACCACGTTAACTCTTAAGCTAGGAGCATATTCTGCGGCCAAAGATTTGGCAAAACCTTCAATAGCACCTTTGGCAGCAGCTACACTTGTGTGAAATGGCATCCCTACTTTAACGGCAACACTACTAAAAAACACTAGACTTGCCTGATTAGATTCTTTTAATTTGGGCATTAATCCATTTACTACCTTAATCAAACCAAAGAAATTAAGTTGCATTTCCTGTTCAAAATCTTTTGGTTTTAGCATTTTAAAAGGTTTCAGATTGATGCTTCCCGGGCAGTAAACCAGTCCGTCTAATTGTTCAGGTAGATCAAGAGAAGAAATATCATCCTTTAATACGTCAAATTCTAAATGAGTCACCTCTAGATTATCATGATCAACTTTGTTTCTTGAAGCGATATAAATATTATGGTTCTTGTATAGTTTTTTAGCGATTTCTAATCCTATACCGGTAGAACCACCAATGAGTAAAATATTCTTTTTCATATTTAGTTTAGTATATCTTGTTTTAGCGTAGCTTCAGTATTTTCTTCAGATGCTTTATACTCACCAAAGAGCTCTACAAGCTTTTTTTTGCGATATTCAAAGATTTCATTTAATTTCGGTTTTACCATGAATGGGTGTACCAGATTACCCAATTTTCCCATGGGTAGCTTATAATCTACAATATCTTCCATTTCTACTCCGCCTTCAATCTCTTTAATAAAATGCTTATGGTGCCATAAGGAGTAAGGACCAAAGCGTTGTTCATCTACGAAATATTCTCCATCTTTAACATGAGTAATTTCAGTTACCCATTTTGTTTTTATACCGGCAATTGGTGTTACGATATACTGAATAATCTGACCTTCGAACATGGGACGATCTCCACCAGACGTGATATCAAAACCCATATAATCTGGAGTAATGATTTTTAGGTTTTTAGGATCAGATAAAAAATCCCATGCCTGTTTTTTAGAAATAGGAAGTTTTTGGAAGGTATGAATCTGGTACATTTCTTAGCAATTTAATATTTTAATAAAATTACAATTAGAAATGTTTAATGAAAAATAATATTAGTTAAACAAAGTTTAAATCGTTATATTTTATAGTAAATATTAATATTAAGGCAATCATTAAATATTATTTTTTGAATTTAATTAAAAAGGAATATTTATATATTTAACAAAACAAATCGTATGCAATCATGAAAAAACTACTACAACTATTTATTCTTTTTTTAGGGGCGTCAGTATCTGCACAAATACAAGCTCCACAACCAAGCCCTTCTGCTAAAGTAGAGCAGATGGTAGGTTTAACGACAGTAACATTAGATTATTCCAGACCTGCTATGCGAGGCAGAACGATTTTTGGAGACCTTGTGCCTTACGGAGAAATTTGGAGAACCGGGGCCAATGAGAATACAGTGATTAGTTTTTCTGATGATGTAGAAATACAGGGACAAACTTTAAAAGCGGGCAAATACGCGATCTATACGATCCCAAATAAAGATAGTTGGGAGGTGATTTTTTATAAATCTACCAATAACTGGGGAAATCCTCAAAATTGGGATGACAGTATGGTTGCTTTAAAAGCAAAAGCAGAGGTGGTTAAATTGCCTATGGAAATGCAAAGCTTCACTATTCTTATCGATGAACTTACAAATGATGGCGCTACTCTAAATTTCTTATGGGAAAATACGGTAGCTTTTTTATCTTTTTCAGTTCCAACAGATAAGAAAACAATGGCAAGTATCGATAGCGTAATGAATGGTCCCGGAGCTGGTGACTATTATGCGGCAGCGGCCTATTACCATGATGCCGGAAAAGATTTAAATAAAGCATGGGATTGGATCAATAAGGCAATTGAAGCTAATCCAAATGCTTACTGGATGCTAAGAAAAAAATCCTTGATCGCTGCTGATTTAGGTAAAAAAGACGAGGCAATTGAAGCTGCTAAAAAGTCTTTGGCTGCTGCTAAAAAAGCGGGTAACCAGGATTATGTGAAAATGAATGAAGATTCTTTAAAAGAATGGGGAGCAAAATAATTGGTCTTTAAAAAGATTTCTAATATTAAAAAAGCTGTTCAATAGAACAGCTTTTTCTTTTTTATAACGTTAATCTTATCAATACTCCAAACCAATTTTTTCCCGAACCTTATCCAGCATTTCTATAAGTTCTAAACTTTTGTCAAAACTCATTTCAGTACTTTCTTTTTTACCTTCTAATAGCATTTGGCCTACATGTTCGGCTTCAAAATTATATCCATTAGCTTTTACTCCAAATTCTTTAGTGAAGCTATCATTTTCAGTAGTGATCACCACAGAGCTTGGTTGATGAAATCGTGTTTTTATATAAATTTTGGCCTTTTCTAATTTTATGGTGGCAGCAACATCAGTATGTTTATCTACAAAACTGTAAAGCTCTGCTTTTACGTTTTCAGGATAAAAAAATGTAGCGTGACACCTGGCATCTACCTCGGTTTTGGTCATTTTAGCGGTTGCTTCTATTTTTTCTGGTTTACCCAGAAAGCTCAAGGCCGCAAAAATTGGATAGATACCAATATCCAGTAAACTCCCGCCACCTAAAGCTTTATTGTAGATCCTGCTGTTGGCATTAAAAGGAGCATCAAAACCAAAATCGGCTTCCATCGCTAAAACTTTTCCGTATTTGCCAGATTTTATAACTTCCTTAGTATATTTAAAATGCGGCAGAAAATGCGTCCACATGGCTTCCATTAAAAATGTATCCTGTTTTTGTGCAAAATCGATCATTTCCTTTACCTGATCTTTATTCATGGCAAAAGGCTTTTCACACAAAACAGGCTTTTTATGTTTTAGGCAAAGTAAGGTATGCTCATAGTGAAATACGTGAGGAGTAGCAATGTAAACAGCATCTACCTTAGGATCATTTAACATTTCAGTATAACTGCCATAGGCTTTATCGGCTCCCATTTCTGCAGAAAAATCTTTAGCTTTTTCTAAAGACCGGCTTGCAGCCGCATACAAATTGGCATTGGGAACATAGGATAAACCTAACGCAAATTTTTTAGCAATTTTGCCTGGTCCTAAGATTCCCCAGTTTATTATTTTACTCATTATGATGCATTTTTAGGTTGGGTTGTTGTTTGGATAAATAATGCAATACTCATCACTAAAAGGCAGCCAAGAACGTTTAACCATAAGTACGGTAAAATATCTAAAAAATAAACCAAGATTACAATTAATTGGGTGATTATGGCTGCAATAAAAACGGCATTACTTTTAACGAATCTGATAAAAAATGCCAGTAAAAATATGCCTAGTACATTACCATAAAATATCGAACCTATAATATTTACAAGCTGAATAAGGTTATCAAAAAGATCGGCTACACTGGCAAAAATGATGGCTAAAACACCCCACATAAAGGTAAACCATTTTGAAGCATTTAAATAATGTTCTTCACTTTTCTCTTCTTTCAGATTTCTTCGATAAATATCAATCGTGGTCGTGGATGCCAGCGCATTTAGTTCTGAAGCGGTAGAAGACATCGCGGCACACAAAATAACTGCGAGTAAAAGGCCAATAGCTCCCCGTGGTAAATTATTTAGGATAAAATGAATAAATACGTAGTCTTTATCATTACTCTCTGCGTTGGTTTTTGCCGCATCTATAAACATCTTTGCTTTTTCCCGATTTTCGAATTCCTGAGTGTTTAAAGCGGAAAGCTGGGCCTTAAATTGCTGATTTTCGGTTTCAGAAATCTGATCGATTTTCTGGGCGTAATCTAAAGTAAGTTTTTGTTTTTGTTTCTGAAGCTCGCGATGGGTCACCATTAAATCCTCGTACTGCCCGGCATAATCTGAGTTTAAAACCGCTTCGGTTGCTGCTGGATTAAAATTAAGTGGTGTGCTGTTAAACTGATAGAATACAAAAACCATCACGCCCACTAATAATATAAAAAACTGTAAAGGTACTTTTAGAAATCCGTTAAATACCATACCTAACTGACTTTCCCTTACGCTTCTACCAGAGAGATAACGCTGTACCTGGCTTTGGTCGGTTCCAAAGTATGAAAGCGATAGGAAGGTTCCTCCTATAATACCACTCCAAAACGTATATCGGTTATTAAAGTCGAAAGAAAAATCCAACACATCCATTTTTCCTTCGCTTCCGGCAATTTCCAGTGCTTTGGTAAATGTGATATTTTCCGGGAGGTAATATAAAATGATAAAAAATGTTGCGATCATTCCGGTTAGAATTACCGCCATTTGCTGTTTATGAGTTACACTCACCGCTTTAGTACCACCAGAAACGGTATAAATAATTACCAATATCCCGATTAGTAATGTAAGCGTGGTAAGATCCCAGCCCAAAACAGCAGAAAGGATGATAGCAGGTGCAAATATAGTTAGTCCGGCGGCCAACCCACGCTGGATCAAAAACAATAAAGCGGTTAGCACTCTTGTTTTCTGGTCGAATCTGGTTTCTAAATATTCGTAAGCGGTATAAACTTTTAATCGGTGATAAATAGGAATAAAAACGATACAGATAATGACAATAGCGATAGGCAGTCCAAAATAAAACTGCACAAAGCCCATCCCATCGTTAAATGCCTGTCCCGGGGTAGATAAAAAAGTGATCGCACTGGCCTGAGTAGCCATCACTGATAGACCAATCGTCCACCATTGGGCATCGTTACCACCCTTTATAAAGTCCTGAACGTTCTTACTACCGCGAGATTTGTAAACGCCATACCAAACAATCGAACTTATGGTAACTATTAAAATTATCCAGTCAATTAATTGCATGTTACGCGAAGGATTTCATTATAATATAAAAGGCAATAATATAGATGGCGTTGGCGACCAGTACCGCGGTGTATCGCATTTTCCATTGATATTTTTCAGGCTTTTCTTCCATTATTTTCCTAGAGAAAGCAAGTTAGCAAAAAGGCGGTACGATCCCGCAACTCCGGCAGGAAATTGTCTAAAGAAGCTTAACCCGGTATAAACATAATAACCTTTGCCGTATTTGGCAATTAAGAGGCTGCCTTGCATGGCTTCTTCATTTTTATCATGCATGGATAATACCGTATCGTAATTTTCATCCCAGGTGTTTGGGAAATATAGTCCGCGTTCCTGTACCCAACCATCAAAATCTTTTTTGGTGATTTTATTAGGTGTATTTAAAACGGGGGAATCGGCATTTATAAAATTAATTTCAGCATCTTCTTCAGTTACACGATCGTATGCTAATTTAAACGGAAAAGGGCCAATTTGGTCTACCGTAATGCCACGATCTTTATTGTATTGAGACACCAGTGTGCCACCGTTTTCAACATACTTCATTAATTCCTTATTCTTGTAACGAAGTTCTTCTAAAACATTATATGCTCTAACTCCGGTAACCACCGCATCGTATTTAGCTAAAGCATCTGCGTTTATTGTGGCAGGAGATAGCACGCTTACATGATAACCAATTTGGCGTAAACTTTCAGGCACTACATCACCGGCACCGGCGATATATGCGATATTTTCTCCTTTTTTATCAATATCGATTTTAGCCAGTTTTAGTTTTGCAGGAACAACAAGCGTTTGTTTTGGGATGTGCGGGTAATTTATGGTAATCACCTCGTCCTTATAGTTTTCTTCTGAAGTTTCAAATTCAGGCTGAATCCAAATTTCATTTTGTGATGAGGGGGGAGTAACTTTAAACGTATAGGTGATACTGCTTCCTTTCTGCGGAAGCTTAACCGCTTCAGATTTTGGTGAGATCTGCCATTCCGAGGGCACATCTAATTTTAATATTCCTCGCGTATTGTCTTTTTCTGCCGTAACCTTTATCCTGATATTTTTACTTTCCTGGTTAGGGAAAAGAATAACATCATCAGCAAAACCGATTGATACTGGTGGGATAATCTCAAAATTCTCGTAATTTTCGCCGCTTACATTGTCGTTGTATTTGTAAACAATTTCTTTTTTAAAGGAAATGGAAGTGCCGTTTATATCGATATTAAAAGTTACCGTGCTGGTATGCGGAGTTTCTGGTTTTCCAATAAGCTTGGGATCATCTACACGATACATACCTACCGTTCCTTCTTTATTTAACCAGTAAGGAGAAGTATAAGCCGCGTTTAGAGGAATTTTATAGTCAAAAGATTTTTTCCAGTCTTCGTTATTGGGTAGTAAAGTAGCGGTTTCTTCAACTCTATTTTGTGGATTAAGGACAATAGATTTTAATGTTACGTTGGCTGTACTACGGTTAATAGCTTCAAGATGAAGCCTGATATTATCGCCAGGCGAAGCAAATTCTGAATTTGATACTGCTTCCAGATAAAGTCCCGCACACGCCTGTATAATTCCTTTTATTTCTTCAGTTTTTATGGCTCTCCAGTGTTCGTCTTTTAAATTCTGAATTAAGGAGTAGGCCTTTAAAAGCTTAGGTAAACTGGCTGAAGGATTGGTGAAATCAAAATTTTTCTGAACATCCCCCAAAATTTCACCAATTTGAGCGCCACCTTCAACACGTGTCCAACTGGTATTTATTCCCGAGAAAACATCTTCCCTGGAAGCTGGTTGTGAACCTTTAATAAGCTCTAAATATTCCATTTCGCTACCACGGGAACCTGTACTTCCAAAACCTTGCGACTGATGCTGGCTACGGCTTAGCGAAGCGATTTCTGGATTAGAAAGTCCTTTTAAAGGAAAATAGACCCCGGTATCAAAAGTTAGGTATTTCTCATCTTTTGTGGCTTCTCTAAACGCTTCCTGACTGCCAAAAAACCAGGAGGAGGTATTAAAAAATAAGCGTTCTGGCTGCCATGTTGTGGTATATTCCAACTGTTGTGGGAATATAGACTGGTCTTTGGTGATCTCAAAAGCTTCTACACTTAAAATAGCCGAAGCGGTATGGTGACCGTGGGTTGTTCCTGGCGTACGGTGATCAAAACGGTTAATGATTACGTCGGGTTTAAAATTTCTAATTACCCAAACTACATCACTTAAAACCTCGTTTTTATTCCAGGTTTTTAAAGTTTCTTCTGGATTTTTAGAATAACCAAAATCATTGGCACGACTAAAAAATTGCCGTCCACCATCAATTTTGCGTGCTGCTAACAACTCCTGAGTTCTAATTAAACCCAATTGTTCCCGGATTTGGGGACCAATCAGATTTTGCCCTCCATCGCCACGGGTTAAAGAAAGGTAAGCCGTTCTAGCATGTTTTTCATTTGAGAAATACGAAATTAATCGGGTATTTTCATCATCCGGATGAGCTGCAAGATATAAAACTGAGCCTAAAAAATTCAGTTTTTCAATTTTTTCATAAATCGCTGATGCACTTAGCTTTTGGGGTGCCTGAGCATCTAATTTAAAAGATAGTATTAAAAATAAAAAGGGTAGGAATTTACGCATTTTTATGCTTGGTTTTAAACAAAATCAAATATAAAGTTTTTACTCGATAATCGAGATTAAATGCTAAAAGGCTTGCCCCGATATAAAAAATAATTTTCTAGCAGAGGCCTCATGGACGTACCTCAGGTAGTTTACTGCCTTAATGTTAGTATTTATATTTAATTAATGCAAAAAAGCTTGTTTAAAAATTAAAGCGCATTTTTTCCTTCATCTAAGAAAACATCTTTCTGTATTAAAGAAACCGCTTTTTGCAGGATAAGGTTATTGGGATAGGTTATAAGCTCGCCTTCGTCTGTTCTTAAGTGAAGATGAAAAGCTTTAATGTCTTCTATTAAAGCTTCGATAGGCATGTCTTTGTCATGGATTTTTATTTTATCACCAATCTTATAGGGAAAATTAAAAAACATAATAATTCCAGAAGTGATATTGCTAAGTATAGACCAAATTGCAAACAAAGCCACACCAATAACCGCGAAAACAGAAGAGAATATTAAAGCAAGATCGCGAAGGTTCATCCCCCAAACCACGGCCATTAAAAAAAGAGCAAGAATGACAATTAAAATGTTAATGTATCTGAACATTAATCGGATTCTTGTGATGTGAATTTCCCCTTTTTCACCAATACGCTGCGCTGTTTTTTTAAGCACAAAATTGATGACTAAAAGGATCACCATCATCAGTACTGTATAAAAAAGCTCGGTAGAATAGGTCAACTCAGGAATGTTCATATTATAATCCTAATTTTTCGCGCAAAGATACATTATTCCCAGCATTTTTATTCCAGTAGTCTATTTTTAAGCGTTTGTTTTTTAACGCCTTTGTCGTGAGCATTTTTGAATTTTCATTATTGTCAGAAGGCATTATTTCCTCCCATTTTTCGATTTCAAAAGGAAATTCACTCTGGTAATAAATCTTTAGTTTCCGTTTAAGGCTGGGATAATTTAATGTATACAACGAAAGGGAGTCCGCTATGGATTTTTTAGCCGAAACTTTATAGGCGTTAATCTCCTTATGTTGTAATTGTAAAGATTCGAAAGAGGGGATCATTTCTAATTCACCTTCAGGTAATTCACTTGGATTAATACGTATTAAATTCCAGATTTCGTTTTCTAAATGGGTTTTTGGAAGATTAAATTGTTTATCAGCTTCACCTTCAAAATACGAATGTGAGTTTATCTCAAAATTCATACGATTATTTAACTGAAGAAATTGTTGTCCACACCATTCCTGTATCGAAGCTGAAATTTTAGTAGCATGACCTTCTTTATGTAGCGGAAAAAAACAACTCTCCATGATAGAATAAGGATAGATACCGGTCATAAATTTTTTGGTGCTGTTCAGCTTTAATATCGGAAATGTTCTTTCTGAAACTTCATTCGCTTTTACCTGTTCTTCTGGAAGAAAATCTTCTTTTACAAAGATCTTTATCGCCGTACCTTCACGCATTTCGCCATATCTGGCCTGGGTTAATGTATACGAGGTAATTTCAGCAGTACCATCAAACCAATATTCTTTAAATTCTGCGGATAATTTTCTGTCTTTTGGCGGGTCGGGGATTTTATCGCAGCTTATGCATAAGAGGCAAAATAGCAATGCGATTTTCGATATTTGGTACATCTTTTTTTCTTTTAATAGTCAACTACTTTTAGTAAACTCAACGAGTATTCTAAAAACAAATCGAGGTAGTATTTGGTAGGATCTCAATGGCCATAATATGTTAAGCAATTTATGTGATCAGCTCTGTCAACGTATTATATACCAAATGTGTAGGAAGACCTACTACATTAAAATAACTACCTTCGATATGGGTGATACCAATAAAACCGATCCATTCCTGAATAGCGTAACCACCCGCTTTATCGAAAGGTTTATAATGGGTTACATAAAAATCGATTTCTTCTTCGGAAAGTTTTTTAAAAGTCACTTTTGTTGAAGAATGAACAACTTTTTGATCTTTAGCAGTAGTAAAACAAACTGATGTTTCCACACTATGGGTCTTTCCGGAAAGCGAGGCTATCATTTGTTTAGCTTCGGAAGTGTTTTTCGGTTTTCCCATCGCAATCCCGTCATTACTAACAATAGTATCGCTGGTAATCAAGATCTGATCATTGGTAAGATCCTTAAAAGCATCCGCTTTAAGTTTAGCCAAATAATCCGTAATTTCTGTACCTTTTAAATGTTTAGGGTACACTTCGGTAACCGGCCTAACATCTATAACAAAAGGAATATGTAAATCTTTAAAAAATTCCTGTCTTCGAGGCGAACCCGAAGCTAAAATGATCTGTTTGTTTTTTAAAATTTCATTTAGCATAAAACTCAGGATATTAGATATTCTGGAAATCCTAAAGATAGCAGGCCAAAAAATAGCATACATTTTAAAATAAAGCTAAATTTTGAATAATCCTTTTTAGAATTTGCTTTTAAAATTCCGGCAACTAAGGCGAGTAGGGGAGCAATAATAAAGACAAGGGCGTAAACAACGGCTTTAGTGCTATGATAAAGGTCTTCCCCTAAAAAAATGATACTAAAAACTAGTAAAATAAGACAAAAAATAAAAACAAACACATTTG
>MDTG01300861.1_pt1 | contig 30545 bp, 29 predicted proteins | sample 811421 | NCBI WGS metagenome assembly MDTG01 (sample SAMN05326645, study PRJNA326480) | marine metagenome | isolation source: seawater | place: Pacific Ocean: South East | collected 2011 | reverse complement strand
TCGACACCCAATCACTGAAAATGACAAGAAGCTTGATTCGTATATTAAAGGAGCTTCATGTAAATACTGCATAAAGGAAAAAACTAAAGAAAAATTAGACTCATCACTTATTAGGCAAGAACAAATTGATCTTGCTGAAAAAAGAAAAAAAACACATTCTTTTCAAAAAATCTTTTCAATAAAATAAGTTTTTTCAAATACTCTCAGATCTCTTAATAAAATCTAATAAATTTCCACTATCATATAAATGACCTCTAATACCAAAATTGGCCGCACAGTCGACGTCAGTTTTTTTATCACCTATTAGAAAGCTGCCTTTCTTTTCAATTGACCATTTAGACTCAGCAATTTCAAGCATTCCTGTATTAGGTTTTCTTAAATGCATTAGATCCTTAAATTTATCTGGATACATTGGATGATATGGAGATATAAAAAATTCATCTATATGAGCATTAATTTTTTTTAGCTCTATATTAACATGTTTATGTAGATATTTTACATCCTTTTCTGTGTAGAGCCCTCTTGCTATGCCTGATTGATTAGAAACTATGAAAACATGATAATTACTTTCATTTAAATATTTAATACTTTCTCGAGATCCATCCATCCACTCAAAATCTTGAATCCTGAAAACGTAATCTTTTTCTTTATTGATAACACCATCTCTATCCAGAAATGCTGCAGGCTTTAACATAATTCTACTTCAAGTATTTCGCATAGAATCTGACCAATGGCAATATGCATTTCTTGTATTCTGTCTGGTCGCGATGCAGGAACGCTAATAGTCATATCACATATTTCTCTAAACCCACTATCATCATTACCTGTAATTCCTAGCGTCTTGATATTTAATTTTTTTGCAACTTTTATCGCATTAATAACGTTTGTACTTTTCCCACTAGTTGAGATGGCATAGAGAATATCACCCTCATTTCCAATAGCTTCTACTTGTCTTGAAAAAATATGTTCAAATGAAAAATCATTGCTAACTGCAGTTATTATAGATGTATCTGTTGTTAAAGCAACTGAGGCAATTGGTTTTCTATTTTTTCTATATCTTCCAACTAATTCTGCCGAAAGATGCTGTGCGTCAGATGCTGAGCCACCATTGCCACAAAACATTATTTTTCCACCGCTTTGAAGACTATTGGTAAGTAATTTTGAGGCCTCTTCAATTTTAGGTACAAATTTCTCTGCTAGAATATTAAAGTTACCTGAAATTTCATTAAGTGTCTTTTTGATTGATTTCATACTTTCAACCTTAAATGCTTTTAGTATTTAATACTAGAATTCTGTATTATATTTGTTGTACTAAAGCCCTCTAAAATATCTATAAATTCAATTTTACCACCATTTTTTATTATACTTTGCGAGCCAATTACTTCTTTATATTTATAATCAGAGCCTTTAAATAATATATTTGGCATTAATTTATTAATAATTTTAAGAGGTGTTTCTTCATTAAACACAATCAGTGCATCCACATCTTTAATAATTGATAATTTGTTTAATCTAACATGTTCACTATCAATAGGTCTATCTGAACCTTTAAGCTTCGTGACAGAGGAATCTGAGTTTATTCCTACAATTAAAAAATCGCACTGCTTCTTTGCTTGTGATAAAAGTGATAAATGTCCTCTATGTAACAAATCAAAACATCCATTTGTAAACCCTACTATCAAATTATTAGTTCTGATTTTATCAAGATATATCGCTAATTGATTTTTATTGAATAGCTTATCTAAATACATGGAGTTCAAGACACTAATTCGTTATACGTTAATGTAGCAGTACCATACTTACCAACAATAATACCAGCTGCATGATTTGAAATTTTAGAAGATCTTTCTGTATTAAAGCCTATTGCTTTCATCAAAGCTAAAATACTAATTACAGTATCTCCAGCTCCTGTGACATCGTATACTTTTTTTGCATCAGCTTTATATTTTTTCAAATAATCTTGTCCTACGAGTAATAGTCCTTTTTCAGATCTAGTTAATAATATTTCTTTGATATTATATTTTTGAATAATACTTCTACAGAATGTTACTATTTCAGTTTCATTCTTTAATTCTTTTCCTGCGGCATCATTTAGTTCTTTTTGATTAGGGGTTATTAAATCGATATATGAATAAGCTCCTAAATTATTTTTTTTAGGGTCTGCAATTATTATTTTATTATATTTTTTTGCAATATTAACAATTTCTTTAATCAATTTTCTATTGAGAAAACCTTTATTATAATCTGAAAGTATTATTAAGTTACATTTTTCAATATTTTTGATAAGAGATTTACTAATATTTAATAATAATTGTTTACTTTTTTTATAACTTTTTATTTCTTTGTCGACTCTAAGTAAGTGTTCAGAATTTTTGATATATCTTGTCTTAATTGGAGAACAATAATTTTTAAAAATTAATAATTCTGATTTGATATTTTTATCATTTAAAACTAAATTTTTAATTTTTTTTGAGGCATGATCTGTTCCAATTAGAGAAAGCAACGTACACTTTGCGCCTACATCACTTAGATTTCTAGCAACATTACCTGCTCCCCCAAGAAAATATTTTTCATCTTCATTTAATAATATTGGTATTGGCGCTTCGGGAGATAATCTATGAACTTTGCCGTAAACATAATGATCAAGCATTACATCACCAATACATAATATTCGACATTTATTAATTTTTTTTCTATCAATATAAATATTATTAAGTATTTTTTTCTTCATTTTTTTAATAATAATTTCCTATATTTTTTGTATTTAGGCCAGTCATCTTGAGAAATAATATAACCTATACAATTAACTGAACCACACCTGCAGATATGATCAGCAAAGTCATCTTTATCAAATGGATAGCCATAATCATAATTTAACTCTTCACCTTTCTTAATTGATTTTATCGAAGAAATCCAAATTTCATTTTTAATAATATCAACCTCACAATTTGGATTACATGAATGATTAATATATCTAGCTTTATTATATAATGGAGAGCCATCAATATCATATTTTGTATTCAACTCAAAAATATATACCGAGCCTTCATTTTTTTTATTCAAAAACTTTTTAATTCTTTCTGCTGATCTACGATCACCTTCTACCTTGGTTATTTTCTCACCAATATATTGAATAATCTTAGTATCTTTTTTAATATTAGATAATGCAAACACTCCTATTCCATGAACTTTAGATTTTTTGACTTTCCACATATTTATATTATTTACTAATATAGCAATCCTTAAATAGAAATTTCTAGAGTAGATGAAGTAAAAATTTTTTCATACATATGTTTTTCTATACTTAAATAAAATATTAAGAATATTTTTGTTTAACCTTCACTAAATAAGTTCTTTAAATTTATATATTATAATTAATATATTTATTAGGAAAAAATTATTATATATATTCAACTTTTCTTTCTATTATTAAATGAATAAAGAAAAAAACCGACAGGTAAATAATATATAACGTTCATCCAATTATTAAAGAAATTTAGTGATGGAATAATTGGCCACAATGTCATTATAATACAAGCGATCAAGCATATCTCAAAGTCTGAAAGCAAGTATTCTCGTTTTTTAATGAATAAAAAAATATGATTAAGAATTAATTGAATTATTTTAAAACATAAAGTTAAAATAAATAATAGTCCTAATAGTCCAGTTTCAGCTAAAAGTTGCACATATAAATTATGAGGATGAGTAGAGCAAGTATTTTTATCTTCATTTGGGTTAAATTTAATATCATTACATAGAACTCGAAACATTTTAGGCCCTTGACCGGTTAATGGATTGTCAGTGAACATATTCCATGCTCCAAGTATTTGGCTATGATGAATATTACTAAACAATACAATACCATCATTACCACTATTACTCAGCTGATTAATTGTATGATCTATATTTCTCTCCTTTATGCTTGGATTTAATGCAGCAATTAAGGTCATTAATAATATTGATACAAGAAATGAATAAAACCTAATTTTTTTGTAATTTGATAAGAAAGCTATTATAAATACTGTTGATAAAAATAGTAAGCCCAGCGCTGTTCTTTCACCTGAAATAAAAATCAATATATCTGTCAGAATCATAATTAATAGGATTAACAAAATATGAAATTTCTTTATATCAAATGTATAAATTAAAACAGCTAAAAGAAGAGGGAATAACCTTGCAAGATATCCTCCAAGTATGGCTTTTTCATTAAGAGGCAAAGAAAGTCTTGTTCCATGCCAAGAAAAACCAAAAATATTTACTTCATAGAAATATTGATAATAACCATCTGATAAAGCAAATATAAAAGTAGCTAACAAAAAGATAGAGAAATTTTTAATAAATTTTCTATTATTTTCTATTAAATACCAAACTGAAATAGCAAACAAACCAAATCTAAAATAAAATAAAGAATGTTCTAAAGATATTACAACATTCTGAGCAAAAAAAGATCTTACTAATAGATAAGTACAAAAAAGTAAAAATACAATAAAAAAATTATTATTAAAATAAGTGTATTCTTTTTCTTTAATAATTAATAGAGTGATCAATACCCCAATTAAACAAATTATAAAGTCGGGTAAAAAAGGCCCTGTAAGCAATGCTAATGGTAAAATATATGTTAGCAAGGAACATGTAGAAATTATATTTTTTTTCATTTAATTTTATATTGGCAATAATTAGTGCGAATTCTTTTTTTTGTCAAAAAATAAAAAAATTATACCAGGAATTCCAATTATTATTGACAGTAACCCAAAGAATACAGCTGAAGTAAATGCCAATTCATTGCTTACACCAATCAAGCTAAATAATGCTACAGCACTTAATTCTCTTAAACCCCACCCTGCATAGGATAGGGGGAATAGTGCAGTAAGAAATATAAGTGGGACAACTAATATATAATTTATGACTTCTACTGATATGCCTAATGAAAGACCAATTAGAAAGTATGCTAGAATACCATTAAAATGTATTATAAAACACACCCAAAACTGTTTAAATAAAAAATTCCTATTGAATGATTTGTTTAAATTATTGAAAAGCATATGAAACCATTTAAATAAAGTTAATTTTTTATTTAGATCTGTTTTTGCCCACAGTATGCCTAAAGCAATTACAGTGAAAGTGCTGATGCAAATTAGTAAAACAATTAAAGTAAAAGTGTTACCGAAAAAAAAGTAGTACAGTGGTAATTGAAGAAAAATACAAATTATCGCAAAAATCATCCCAAAACCTCTATCTAACAGAGAAGCTGTTATAGCAGCACTTAATCCCATACTTTTCTTAAACATCCCAGCTTTTATAATATCGCCACCAAGACCTGTTGGCATAATATTATTAAACCACAGGCCAATAAAATGAACACGAACTGAATTATAAAAAGGAATACTATAACCAAGGGACTCACTAACATAAATAAACCTTTGTGCAGATACTAATTGGACCAAAAGATATATAAGAATAGCAAATATCAGTGGCCAGTAATTAATGTTTAAGAATATGATTTTTAACTTATTAAAATCTAAAATTGAATACAAAATAAATATTGATAATAAAATTATAAATGTACGCATCAAAAAAATGAATGCACTTCTCTGATTCATTCAATCTCATTTTTTTTTATTTTATCTGAAATAATACTTAATTCTTGGATAATTTTTTTATTACTATTCTCTATTTTATATATTTTCCGACTTACTCTTATTAATATAAAAAAAATAATTGCAAATAAAAGCCCAAACCATACGACAAAAGGAAAAGTTACTCCAGAAAGATTAACAACAAAATTAGTAAATTTTGGGAAAACAGCAAATATAGATGGGATGAATGCTACAAATGATAATAAAAAAGTATCAATTAAATCGATTTCTCGTTTTGCACTTTTTCGCATCAAATAGAAAAGATAAAAGAATGAGAAAAAAAGTATTAATAGAATTGTTCTTGAGCCAAAATCCATCATTTAAGTATTACCTTTTTATTTTTATAAATCTTGCAAGCACAATATAACCTATTACTCTTATCATGTATATTAATGACTTTAGTCCACTGATTGAACTTTTACCATATTCCCTTTCCCTCATCTTAACACTGGTTTCGCTCACGGTAATATTTTCTTTTAATGCCCAAGCTAATGATATTGGTTCTGGAAAATCATGTGGATAGTCATCTTTAAAAAATTTAATTGCTTTTGTATCCATTAGTCTCATACCACTTGTAGGATCTGTAATATTAGTACCTTTAAAAAGTAATTTAAGAAAAAAAGAAATTAATTTACTTCCTGATCTACGAGCAAACGTCGATTGAAAAGAGTCATTCTCAATATACCTACTGCCAACTGTAATAGAGGAAGCTGTTCTTGCTTGATAAGTGAATAGTCTTTTAATTTCTTTTGGGTCATGCTGCCCATCGCCATCAATTTGTATGCAAAATTCATATTTATTATAGTGTGCATATTTAAATCCTGTTTGAACTGCACCACCAATTCCAAGATTTTGAATAAGTTTTATTACTCTTGACTGTTTTGAGGCAATACTAAATGTATCATCTAATGATCCGTCATCTATTACTAGAATATCATGATTAATATCTATTGAACTAATTTCTTTTAGCAAATCATTTATAGAATCTTGTTCATTATAACAGGGTATAATTATTAATAATTTTTTATTATCTTGCATCTTTACTTTTATTTGTATGCCTATTGATGAAGATTAAATATTTAATATATACTATTCTCAATATTATATTTTCCATTTTTGTTCTTGGGTAACCAATAACTGATCTTAGACATTGTTTTAAAAAATTTAATAAATGAGTTGTAATTTTGTAATAAAAGAAAATAAAGAGTAATTTTTTTCTTCTTCTTGATATATTTGCATAACCTTTTCTGCCTTTAGGAGAAAAAGTTATAATCGCTTCAGGATTATCTAACTCGATAGAATTATTTTGATGTAGCTTACTTCCTGCAAAAGGTGAGACAATAAAAACAGCCACCTCATCTAAGCCCGCTTTAACAAGTTTAGTTAAATAGGACTCTGACATATTAAAATCTTTTTCAGTTTCTTCTGGGTGTCCTACAATAAAACATGTTTGGGTACTTACACCATACTTATAGCATTCTTTAACTAATTTTAAGCCATGATCATAGTCAAATTTCTTACCTATTATTTTCATAAGTTCCTGACTTCCAGATTCTGGACTAATCGATATATATCTACAGCCAGCTTCAGAAAATAATTTAATTGTGTCAATATGTACCGTTTCAGCTTTCGTTCCACTAACAAAATAAAATCTAATATCAGCATTTTTTTTAATTAAAATTTTACAGATTTCTTCCCATCTTTTATGATCTACAGTGGGATTAAGATCTTCGACTTGAAAATCTGAAACACCATATTTTTTCTTTAAAAATAACAACTCACTTACAACTTCTTCTGCAGAATTTGCTCTCCATCTTCTATTATTGGTTTCTGGAACAACACAAAAATCACAAGGGTAAGGACAACCTCTAGACGTTAAAACAGGTAGGAATTTTTTTGTTTTTGGTCCATGTGAGTAAGGAAGTCTCCAATAATTTTCAAGATTTACTAAATCCCATGCAGGTACTGGGTATTTTGCATATTTATATATTATTCTTTTTGGCACATTATTAGAATCACTTGATATAATATTTTCAGGTTTTGGAATAATTTCACTATTAATATATTTTTTAATTTGATGCCAATTATGATATGGTTCTCCACAAATCAAATAATCAGCACCAGCATCAAAGAAGTCTTTTTTCACCCTATAGAGCGAATAAGCAGTCACTGCTTGTGAATTTTCCAAAACAACTATTTTTTTTTCGCCGTTAAAAGCTTTCTTAATCTTTTTTATAATTTCAACAATTTCTTGATGTGACATATAGGAGATAGCAAAAATAATAAATACATCAGTTATTTTTGCCTTTTCAATGTATTTATCAAAACTTTCTCCTTGTAGAAAAAAATCACCTCTATCTTCAAGTAATTTTGGGTTGTTTCCAAACAAATCATAAAAACTAACTTGATCATTATTAGATTTTATAAGAGTAGCTAGCGTTGCAATTTCAATTGGCCAATATGGCACACCTGATCCTAGTATATCGTTTTTTTGGATTACAAGTCTTGGTGATACTAATGTAAAGTACATCTAATCTAATACCGGGTATAAACTAGTTCTATTCCTTTCGTCTTGCCAAGGTAATAATTTTCTTTGTTTATACCAATTAATAAATCCATAGCCTATATCCATGGCGTCTAATGTGCCAATATAATTGAACGCGCCTTGTCTACCAATAGTTTTAAAGTTTTGAAATTTATCAAGCCTTTTTAAAATTTCTTTCAACCCTGGCTCGTAGCCTTTTTTAAAAACAGGATAGCTTTTTGGTAGCTTGATTATTCTTTGACTTTTTATATTAAAATCTGAATATCCCATGTTTTTAAGTCCTTCTTCGGTTAACTTAAATAATTCTTCATCAGATTTATCTATCATTTTTCTATCTTTACTACTCATTATTTCACAACAAACTACGCTTCCATTATTAATCATATTAGGATCAAAAGATTCTTGTTCACTAATTCTATGAAAAACTATTGAGGGATCTGGAACAAATACCCATGATTCGTCTAAAAATTTTGGTTTATCAATATGAAGAAATATTAGCAGAAGATCATTTAGGTGAACTACTTCATCTAAAAGATTTTGAGTATTGCTTTCAAGGTTATCCAATAGCAAGGGTATAGTAATCCCTAGAGGCAAACTAGTTACTACAAAGTCATTTTCATTTACCTTATGTGTAACTTCGTTCCCATCATATGTACTTTTTATTTCAATTATTCTATTATTAGCAACTTTGAAACCTGATATATTATGTTCTAGTAAAAACTTGCCATGATTTTTTGATTTAATCTCAATTGATTTCCATATCTCAGATAATCCATTTATTGGATAACGGAAAGTAAGGGCTTCAAATTCACTATTCTTATTAAAGCCTAATGATTTAGAAAAAACTTCAATTAATGATGGGGTTTGTACTCTGCCCTGTGAAAGTTTAACGTCTAAAGTTTTTGGATCACCCCAAAGTTTTACTGCTATAGGCTTAAACAATACGTTATAAAGTGGCGACCCCAATCTTCTAATTAAATCTTCTTCAAAAGTATCGGGTTTTGCTTTACTTAATAAATTTTTTAACATAGCAATTCCATATCCAATACACATATTGATAAATATTTTTATACCAAAAACTTTGCCCAAGGAAAAAGGTGATGGTGGATAGGGTAAAAAATACTTATTCATAAAAACACTACTAATCTTTTCTCTTGTAAGCCATTTCTGACTTGGTAATAAATCCTCAACTCTTTTAGTTAGTTTTTTATCTTGAGAAAAAATTTTATGTGGGCCTAAATCATGATATCCTATTTTATCCCAATGAACTGTTTGAGCTAACCCACCGATTGATTTAGATTTTTCTAAAACTATAAAGTCATCTACTTTATCATCAATGATACCATCTACAATTGCTAGGCCAGATGGTCCCGCGCCAAGTACAAAAATTGTCATTTTTTTATCCTTACAAGTGCAGTTGTTTGACTAGCATAATAAGGAACTGGAATTTTTTGTATAAATTGTGGTGTCATTTTTTTTATTAACGCTGCAAATGGGACTTTGTAGTGAGCGGCCATACCTTCTAAATAACCAAATTCAAGTGTTTGCCAGTAACGTCGCAAATGAAACACCTCAAATCCAGTTTTATCACAAATATTAGAAATACTTTTCCTTGAAAAATGATGAAGATGCACTGAGATTAGCCACCAGAATCGTTTACCAGCAATTTTTGCTTGAGTGGTTCCTATATCTGGATAGTTTATCAACAAAATCCCATCTTTTTTTAATAGTTTTTTTATTTCTAATAAAGATGATTTTGGGTCAGGTAGATGCTCTATAACATCCCATAAGCAAATTAGATCAAAACTTTCATTCTGAAAATTATGGCTTTCGATAGTCCCTTGTTCAATCCTTAAGCCTCTAGCTTTTCCTCTATTAGCTAAATCTTGTGATGGCTCCATACCATAAGCGTCGTAGCCAAATTTAATTGCAGCATCTAAAAATGCCCCACCAGCAGTTCCTATATCTAAAACTTTTGCTCCTTTTTTTGGAAGAAGTTTTTTATGCTTCTTTAGAGCCAAGTAGAAGCTATGAATTCTCATGTGAAACTGACTATCATGATCTTCATCATTAGAATTCATATAGCCTTTTACAACTGTTTCAGCATCAAATCTTGGGTTTTCATAAATCATTTCGCAATTAAGACACTGAACAATATACTGAGTACCTGGAATTCCTGAGGAGGCACCGTATAATTTTACTGGATCATCTTCAATAACAACAGGGCTGAAAAGAATCTTATATTTGTTAGCATCACAAACTGTACAATTAAAAGAAATTCTATTCATATCTAGGTATAGTATTTATATTAATTTATATCAATTTATTTCTAAGGTTATATCTTTATAAATCGATTTTTCACCAAGCTGAGTTCCAGTGTTTATAATAATGTCTTTATCTAAAATCAAAGGAGTTGTGAAATTAATTTCATTGTAATCCCAGTATGTAAATATACTGTAAAATGTTCGATCTGCTAAATATTTATTATCGAATATTACACTTACTCTTGAAAGAGAGTCTCTATTTTTTTTTACTTTAAATTTTAGTATATAGTTACTATTAGCAATAATTTTTTCCTTAGGAATAGAAATTTTTCCAGGCTCAAGTTCAATTATATCATAATTAGATTCATTATTAATAAAATCTAAAACATATGTATCAATTTTGTCACTATTATTGAGTAAAGCTTTACAATTAGAGCTTAGATCAATATTTTCTTCTAAAATATTATATTTACTTATTGAAAAATTATTCAATTGCTTCAAGTGATTATTTTTTGAACTAAAACTGTAAAAGTTAAAAGTAAGTTCATTACTTTCTATACCATTCAATAACCAGCTAAATTTAAAATCTTTTAAACCTAATTTATAATAATTATTAAAAAATTTAGAATTTGAAACAATTTTAAATCCATACTTTTTTGGATCATGCTTATCACCTATGCTAATATATAAAAAATCAGTATCTACTAACTCAGAAAAATTACCTTCTACAATTAAAAGATGATCTTCATTATACACATCAACTATAATTTGATTTAAATCTTGAGGTGATACATCAAAAGTATTTGAGCCATTACTTATCTGCTTTATTGGAATATTTTTTATTTCTTTAGTACTATTTGATGAAATATTAATATCATTTGAGAATTCGTCAAAAATATCATCAAGGTCAAAATAGCTGACTTCATACAGAGTATTGTACGAAGTTAAGTGTGATTTTTTTTTAACAAACTTTGATTGATAAGAGTAAACTTCATTATCAGTTGGATATGGAGGTAACACTAAATACTCTACATCTTTACAAAAATAGTTTTGCCAGACATCTACCCAGTTATTAATGTATAGGTCTTGTCTTGTAAAATAATGTCTTTCCCACTGATATATGCTTTTTTCAGGTGTTGGAATAGAAACTCTATGTGATCCACCGGCTTCTTCCATAATTGATAAGGGCGTCGATAAATTATTGTTAAGTTTTTCAATATGTAGAAGTGAAGTAGAGAGAATTATTGTTATTGTAATTAATATCATTAAAAAATTTATCTTGCTATTTGATGAAAAAAAATATTTCAAAATATCAGAGATAGACCATCCAGATAATAGTATGATAGGTATTAATGAAGTATAAATACTCCTCTCAACTGCTACTACACCCGTAATTAAATATATAAATGTTGGAATAATTGCAAGTGAGAGAAATGAAAATGCTATAAAAGATTTATCAAATAAAATTTTTTTAATAGAAAATAAAAAAGCAATTAATGATAAAATCGCAAACCAATCGCCTTGCCTTGATAAGGCACTCAAATAGAAGAATATTGTTGATTTACTTTCTTCAGGTAAATTGGCATGAAATAGAAGATTATAAAAATACCCAACATCATCGGCAACAGACCAAGCAGCTGCTTCTTTTGCAAAAATGAAAAAATATTCATTTATTAAAATAACACCCAAAAAAAAGACTGTGAATAAAATAAATTTTTTTGAAATTTCTATTAATCCATCTCCAAAAAGAAATTGTATTTCATATATAAAAAATAATATACACATTACCAGAATAATTGGTATTGTATTAGGATGTGTTGTTAGAGTTATTGATAAAAAAAATCCAAAAATGGAAATTAAAAAATAATAGGGTTTTTGAATGCATGAATTTCTTTTATGCTTCACAATATTCGTAAAGATAAAAAGACTAATAGTAAAAAAAAATATAGAAGGCATTATGAATGTTTGACTTCTAGAGAAAAAAAGAAAGGTAAATATTGAAGCTCCAATGGCTCCAGATAGTATGCCTACATTCTTATCGAGATTTTTTTCACCAATAATAATTAATATTATTACCAAAAAGATACCATATACAGCAGATAGATATAAAAAGGTTGTTGGACTAAAATCAAAAATTTTTCCAACTATTGTTTGAATAAGAAAACCAGTTGGTCTGCCCCACATACTTCCTTGGACACCCCAAAGGTCATGATATTTTAGGTATTCTACATGAAACCAATAAGATGCAAACTCGTCAATATCAGTAAATCCCTGATATGAAATATTAGTTAATCGAATATAAACTGAAAACAATATTACGATGAATGAAAATATCATTGTAATTTTATTTTTTTTTATGAAATCAATTATTATCATAACTTGATTAAAGAAAGTATAATTGAAAAAATATAAATTATTTAAATAATTAAGTCATTAAAAAAGACATTAAATTAGTTATTTATGAGTTACTCAAATGTAATACTTTTAATCAGAATAGTTTGTTGAAAAAATAATTCAATCCTTTTTTGCTATCTTTTCAAGTCTTCCAACTATTTTTGAATATACTTTATCAAATGAAAACTTATTTTCAAATATTGTCTTAGCATTTTCTTTAAGCTTGATTATATTTTTTTGATCATTATAAAAATTTTTTATTACAACACTTAAATCCTCTGAAGACATTTCTTTATACATTAATCCTACTTTTTCTTTTACTATCAATCTTTCTACTTCACCCTTTAAAGGTGTAATTATTGGCAAAGAAAGAGCCAAAGAATCAATAACTTTATTTGGTAGACTCTTATTATAAGCGTCAATATTTTTGAAAGGAGCTATAGTTGCATCAGATATTTTAGCCAGAGCTTCTACTTGAGGTCTTGAAACCCATCCAGGAAATTTAATATTTTTTATTCCTTTTGATTTATATATTAAAGTCTCTGTCAATTCACCTTTACCACAAATAATTAGTTCAAATTTAAATTTCTCATTATTTAAAATTTTTGTAGCATTTATAAGAGTCTCAAAATCAAGTGAGGGATAGTGAGTGCCAACGAATATTAATCTGTTTTTAATACTATAATCAATTTTGTCTTTCCAAAAATCATTTGCTTTATTTATAGAATTTTGAGGAAACAATCTTTTCTCTGTTGTTAAGTGTGCAACTAAGTCATTTTTATGTTTTATTCGATTAGAAAATATTAATGCCCAATCAAGGAAATCTTCGGCAATTGCTGATAAATTAGTTGCATTTCTCATTGAATATTTTGCTAATAAAAAATATGGAATTAAGAAGAAAAAACCTATGTAATATATATACTTAGGTAGTGCATTTAAAAAAAAAGTAGGCCACTGATCTTTTACATCAATGATGCTTGGTATTTTTTTTTTATTTAACCATTTAGTAAAAATAAATGCTGACTCAATAGGTGGAAAGCCGATAAAAGCAACATCTGGGGCTTTATTTTCTTTGTCCAAAACACTTTTCAAATTGTATGCCATAACTAAATGGTCAAATAGTCTTGAAATGCTAATATTTTTTTTATAACCAGGACTATGAATTAATCTCAATTCTAATTTTTCAGAAATTTTTATAATTTTAAATTTTTTATATCTATGAATTTTTTTCAAATGATTAAAGGTAGAGCTCCATAAAATAACATTATGACCAGACTTAATTAATGCGTTACACAAATTGATAGCTCTCATAGGTCGTAAAGTTATATCATCTATTTGCAACGGTTCACCAGTCTGAAAAATCCATACATTCATTTGCTGATTATAGTTAAGAAAATCATTATATTCTTGTATTTAATTCTCATTTAATAAAATATACTATTTTTTTTTTGCTAGGATTATTATATTTGTTGGATTTGTGATTAATCCAAAAAAATTGAATATTCTTGGTAAAATAATACTTTTAACTATAGGTTTGCCTATAAAACAAATCAGTTTAAGTAAATGATAAAAAAATGGAAGCTTAGTGAACTTTAAATACTTTTTATACTTGGCTTTCATTTCATGACTATTAGGCTCCATATTTAAGTCAATTAATTCCTTTAGTCTTATTGCATAATTAAAAAATAAGATGAATTTATTATATAGATACATGTGTGAAAAGTTCTTGCTAATAAGCTTGAAATTGCTATCGAGTAAATACATAATTTTTTTTTCATTTAAATAATCATCACCTATTGCAGAAGTAATAAAAATTATTCCATCTTTATTAAGTAAGTCATAAATATTGTTAATTAATATTTTTTGCGCATTATCATTTAAATAATAAATGACTTCAGAAGCTATGACAAAATCAAAATTTTTTTTTTGAATTTTTATTTCGGGTAGTTTGGAAACAAAAAAATTTATTTGTCTGAAGTTTGATTTTGCAACTTGAATAGCATCTGAAATAAAATCTAATCCATAAATTTCACTTGGCTTATGATCATTTCTAATTAACTCTGTAAATACTCCCGTGCCACAACCTATATCAAGAATATTTTTATTAGTTAACTTTTCTATGTTCTTATTTATAATTTCTATTTGATTTAAATGTCTAAAGTTTTGATAACCATTTGAAGAGTGATTGTAATATGAGACTTCAGAATTGCTTTGTAAATTTTTATTAAACCAGCTTTCTTGTGCCCACTTAACTTGAGTATCTTTCTTTTTATTCATTCTTTTTCCATGAGTTAAGATTTTTCCCTGTTTTTTTTTCAATATATTCAATATCTTCTGTAAATTCTGGTAAAAGTTGATTAAATACCTGGTTTGATAAAGCTATCTCTTTGTATGATTTATCTAAAATACCTTCATACACATTCAAGTGCCTTTTTTTAATTCTACTCCAGCTTTCATAAAGATATATTTTTTTAAATACATAATCTAATAAGCTTTTAAGGCCTTTAATCATCAAGTTTACTCTTACATATCTGATCGTTTTTCCAGGATATTCTGTGCGTCTAACATGACCTTCATCGAAGCTACCGTCCAAACTGAGATATTTTGAAAATTCGTCTAAAAAAAATTTTGGGTCTTCTTTTAAGTCTTCATAGAAAAATATTTTTATATTATCTTTTGGAAAATTGTTATAGTAATGCATCAAAATATTTTTATACTTGCTTCTTTCATATATTATATTTTTATCTTTCATTATTTTATAAAAATCTTCACTAGGGGAAATTTCAGACATCCTTATTGATCGTAGATAATCTGAATAAGCTCTTTTAATTGGATTTCGTAAACACATAAATATGTTTATCTTGCTATTAAATTGCCTGATTCTATCAGCAGATATTTTTGCAAATTCTGGATATGAATAACTCACAGACATCTCTATAATAATTTTTTGATTTTTATACAACTCTAAATTGGACTTATACCAATCTATACCTAATGCATAATTATTTGAAAAAAAATGCAAGCCTCCATTCTCAGGTTTACCAATTTCATTATGACTATTAATTACTTTGTGCAGCCAAGATGTTCCAGATCTTCTAAATCCAATTCCAATATAGTTTGGTATATTTTTCAAGATATTGTAGTCCTTTAAGAAAACATTAAATTAGGATATTATTCTTTCAAAAATCTTTTTTGCTGCATCACCATTACCAAATATATTTGATTTGGATATTGATATATTGATCATACTATAAATCATTGAGTCTATTTCATTAAAATTTTCTTTTTTACAAATCTTATTATATCCAAACTTAATAAGTTCTACCCACTCTGTTTCCTCTCTTATGACTATACACGGCACTTTGGAAAAAAATGCTTCTTTTTGAATGCCACCAGAATCTGTAATTATTATAGATGATTTTTTTTGAAGCATAAGCATATCTAAGTATCCAATTGGCTCAATAAATTGAATACCTTTTTTCGTACATTCATTCATAAGGTTTTTACCTAGTATTTTTTTAGTTCTAGGATGTATTGGAAAAATTATTTTATATTCGTGCCTAATCTTAACAAGATTATTAAATAGTATTTTTAAATTTCCAACATCATTAGTATTTTCAGCCCTATGTATTGTGAGAAGACAAAATTTTGTTTCATTGAGGTTTAGAATATCAATAATTTTACTTCTTTTTTTGGCTAAATCATAAAAAATATTTACTGCGTCAAGCATTATATCACCACTGAATATAATTTTTTTTTGATCAATATTTTCTTTTAGCAGATTTTTATTTGCCTCCTTTGTTGGGGTAAATAATAGACTTGATAGATGGTCAGTCATAATCCTATTTTGTTCCTCAGCCATTTTCATATTAAATGACCTTAAGCCGGCTTCAATATGTGACACGGGTATATTAATCTTACTTGCGGCAATTGCTCCAGCTAAAGTTGAATTTGTATCTCCATAAACAATGACAACATCTGGCTTTTCTATAAAAAGAGTCTTTTCAATTTTCTCGATCATTCTCCCAGTTTGCTTCCCATGTGTAAAAGATCCAATCCCAAGATTATAATGAGGCTGCGCCATCTCAAGCTCATCAAAGAATATATGAGACATATTTCTGCTATAATGTTGGCCCGTATGGACTAAAATTTCATGAATATTATTTTTTGAAAATTTTTTTGAGAGTGGTGCTGCTTTTATAAATTGAGGTCGTGCACCAATTATAGTTAAAACTTTCATAACAATTAGCTTACTTGTATTTCATTAAAATATGATCTAAAAAAACTTTCTCCATATTTATGGCTTTTCTCTGGATGAAACTGAACCCCTGTTAAATTATCAGAATGAAAAGATGATACAAACGTATTTTCGTAATTTGTCGTAGTTAAAATATCTTCTTTATTATCACAATATACAGCATAGCTATGTACAAAATAAAATCTTTGGTTTGGAAGGTTGGCTATATCAAATAAATTATTTTTTTTTTCAATGTTTACTTTATTCCAGCCCATATGAGGTACACGAATTCCTTTTTTTGTACCATCTATTTTTAAAACATTGGCATTTACCCACCCAAATCCTTTTTCTTTACCTTCCTCGCTTCCTAAGGTCATTAGTTGCATTCCAAGACAAATACCAAGTATTGGTATTTTTTTATCAAGAGCTAATTCGTTTAAGGCATCAAAAATATTTAGTTTTTTAATCTTTTTAATGGCATTATCAAAATGTCCAATGCCAGGAATAATTAAATAATCTGACTCCTGAAGTTGAAGTTTTGAAGAAGTAATATTACTTTCAACTCCAATTTTTTTTAACATGTTCAAAATAGACCCTATATTACCCATGCCATAATCAAGAACTGAGACTTTTTTCATTTCTTACGACTCGTAGCAATTCTTTTTATGACACTAATAAACGGCTGAAATTTATTTATTAAATACATGCTATTGGGGTAGTCGCTTGAAGCTTTTACTTCTTGATTCATTATTTCTTCTAATTCACTTTCTTTTAGGTTGAATTTATCACATACAAATTTCATATCATCTTTTAAATTCACAGAATTATATTGCTCAATGTCTAACTTATCAATAGCCTGATTACGCGTTAATTGACCAGAAACTATTTGACTTGATAAGTGAGCTAATCTTTTGTCAATTGAAAATTTTTGAGGTAATATGTAACCTTGAAAAAATCGCGTATAAATAGATTCAAAATGTTTTGCCTTATACCTTTTCCATTTAAATTTTTCTTCTAAAAAATTTGCAGCTTCTTCAGGGCAATACTCAATATAATTTAGTATACCTATATATTTAATTTGTCTTACTAAAATATTCCAAGCTAATTTAATATAACTTTGTGTAGGTAAGGTTCTAATTTTTTTTGAACCAAATTTTTTCTGTATTGATTTTAAAATTCTTAAGTCCTTATTATCATGCATCCAAGAACTAGGCATAATTGATTCAGTTGATAAATTTCCACCATGAATTATGTATTTTATATTATTTTTAGCAGCCACTTCGTAGAGCAAAGATACTATTCCATGATCAGTTGGAATCTCTGAATTTGGAATTGAAGACTTTAAAAATGACAATTGAATGTCCTTAAACTCATCCCAATCAACAACATGAGTGTACAAATCAATTTTTAAAATGTCTAATAATTTTTCAATGTTTTTAACTGCTAATTCAGAATTCCAGCCATTATCAAAATGAACAGCTAAGGGATTTAAGCCGTAGCTTTTAACTTTGTATGCTACCCATGAGCTATCTACGCCACCACTCACTCCTATGACACAATCATATTTTATATTCGATTTACGTTTTTTTATTTTTTCAATTAAAGATTTTAATAATTTTTTATCATCTTTATAATATTCTTTATTTAGCCTATTTTCTGCATCTATGCAGAAGTTACATCTGTCATTAAAAAACTTAATGTCTGGTACTGTTGTATCCATGATACAAAATTTACATTTCTTATAATTACTCGTCATCTAAATATTTGAATAAAATTTAATCAATTTTTTTTCTTCTTTATTCCAATTTAATTCTTTAATAATAACTTTAAAATTTTTTGACGATTTAGAAATTATTTCTTTACTTATACTATTTATTGTAAGAGCAATATTTTTACTATTATTTTCAACAAGCCAACCACAATTATAAGTATTTATTATTTTTCTCATTTCGCAGAGATTACTCGCGATTACTGGCTTGCCTGCATGAATATAATGAAAAAGTTTATTTGGTAATGCGCTATCATGATTAATACAGTTGTCTGATAGCAATGCAAACCCAACGTCTATAGAGCATGTATATTTGTGTATTTGATCAGGATTTACTGCTTGGTGATAGTGAATATTTTTACTTTTTTTGCTTAGTGCTATAATTTGATTTGTCAATTCACCAAATCCCATAAGCACTAAATGGTTATTTGAAGAAACATTAAAAAAAGCATCTATTAATTCAATTAAACCTCTACCATGTCCTAACTGCCCTTGATACATAAATATTAAATCTTCCAATGGTATATTAAATTTTTTATAAAAATAATTTGTATTAACATTATTTTGATTACTTAATAAAGGTACATTTCTTATAAAAGGAATTTTATTTTTTTTATAACTTTTTTCGTAATATGATGAAATAGATTCACTTACTGTATAAATATGATCCACATATTTAATAAGTAGATTCTCCATGAATTTAGCAATTTTTTTCTTTAACCCTCTTAAAGTTACTGTTTCTGTTTCTAGTTCATGAGGTTCATAAATCAGTTTTGCTTTATAAATGAATTTAATCAATACGCATACAGGAAGAACTGATAGGCTATGACAGTTTATAAATGCAATATTTTCTTTTTTTAGAATTAATAAAATTCTTGTGCTCCAAAATATAAAAGAAATTATTCTTATAAAAAAATTTTTACTTTCATACAATGTTGGTATTCTATATAAAGTTCTTCTATCATCTATCTTTTCTTTAAACTGAAGACTTGATCTATGCTTTGCAATTATTAAGACTCTTGAAACGATATTATTTTCTATAATTGTCTTAGTAACTTTTAGTATTCTTGATTCATACTCAAATGTAGATGGGTAAATATGAACACTATTCATTCAATTATATATCGGAAAAACTTTTCTATAGTTATTACCCAAATAATTGATAAATTTTTCTTTGGCCAAATTAATAATTTTTAAATTGGTTTTAATATCTGGGACAAAATCAGAGCCTTCAAAAAGCTCAGGTTTTTCTGAGTATTGGCGATAAAACTCTGTGCAGCTGATAATTTGAACATCATCAATATCTTTACACATACTTAAAAAATTATCTAATCTTTTATAAGTATTATGATCTGGTAAGAACTTAGTATAGTCATGATTGAAATTTAAAAGTGAATAACTATGCATAAATAAATTCATCAATTTAATATTTTTAGATTTTGCAATATTAGTATATTCAAGCAACTCATGTAATGAGCAAGTATCAATATCAGTTTTCATACTCTTACTATAAATATTACCTAAAATTGGTAAGCTAAAAACATAATTTAATATTGTTACTGGCAATTCTATTATGTTATCTTTTTTAATAATTGAATTTTTTGTCCATGTAAGATGTGAATTATCGTGGCCCCAATGCATAGAAGAATCTATTGGTATTTTTACTTCTTGTAATGCCTTTATTGTATTATCATTTACAGAATAGCCACCTCCGCGATGTGCAATTGGGCTTACATTTGTCCATTTATCTAGTAAATCTATACCTTCATAAAGTATTTGAATTTGCTCGTTTAAATTAAGTTTTGTCATAAAGTCTTTTTTTTGACTCATATAGGAATATTTTTTTTTATATTTTCTAAGCCATTTAAAATCTCTTGGATCATCTCTCCAGGCTGGATGGGTGTGCAATTGCACATCTGCTCCAAAATCAATTAATTTACGACATACATCCCTCATTACTTGTTGACCCCATAAACTATGCTCATAAACGTCTACAAAAAAAGTTGCTTTAATATTGTATTTATAAAAAAGCTTTGCCAACTTAAAAACACCCCATTCTTCATCAACGTTATTTAGTTTTCCAATAATCATTTGATCAAATGGTTTTGATCCATGTGTTCCTTCGGTATCTATAGTTGGCAAAATAGTAAGCATATTTTTTTATACATCATTTTTTCTTTTTTTTCTCGCTAAAAAAAAGGAAATTAATAAAATTGGAAGAAAGCCATGCGTTATTAAAATTGTTTCAAAGTTAGTTTCAGCTATATGAAATAAAGATACAAATATACAACCAAGAACTATTGGTAGAAAATTTTTGTCAATGCGACTATAAAAAAAGATTGAAATGAAATCTAATAGAACAAGACAGAAAAATGACAAAAATATGCCATTTATTCCAAACAAACTATAATAAGCAAAAAAGAATGCTGTTCCAGCTGATATTGATTCAATGGCATGTGGTTTATATGTTAACCCAATAACATTATGCATATCAATTGATTCTATTTGAAATAAACTAGCTAATTTTGCAACACCAGCGATACCTACAAAGCCATTATTTGACACATAATCATAATACCATGAAGCAACAGTTCCATTTATTATAAAAATCCTATCAATAATACTATTATTTAAATAAAATATAAGTGATTGAAAATTAATAAATTCATCATTTCTTAATACCGTAAGTAATAGAGGAATCATAGTTATTAAAACTAGAGAAATAATTACAAAAGTCAGGTTTGTTCTCATTGATTTTGAATACCAATATGTTGCAAAAAAGGATAAAGCTAAATATGATGCCGCAGCTCTCGATCCAGGAAGACAAACAATTAATACAATTATAATAATTTTAAAAAATGTAAAAAAATTATCCAACGTTTTATTATTTGTTTTGGCAAGTCTGTAGGCATAAATTGCAATTATTAATGGTGCTACAGTAGAACTCAAAATTGAAAAAGAATAAATAATATAAGTATTTGTAAGGAGCTTAAATGAGTTTTCTCTTGCTAAATCAGAATTTTCTGGGTCAAAAATTATAGCATACAGTCCGGTATTATATATAGATACATTATAGATATAAAAGAAGGCTATTCCAAAAAGGATTATTAATAAAAATGCTTCGGTTTTTTTGAAATTTATTTTTGAGAAATGAGTCCCTTTCATTGAAATTACCTCATAGAATTTCAAAAATCGGAAATTATTGTATGAAATTGATATTAAAAGTGCAATTAATGGAAAGATAAAAGATATCAGAAAAAAATTATCTGAATCAACTAAAAAATTATTTATATTATCATAATTTAATAAAATACCAATTTCAACTCGGACAAAGATAATAAATAAAATTATTACTGATGGTTTAATAAGATGAAATCTATATTTTAGTACGATAAATAAATAAATAAAAAATTTAATAAAGACCGTTAAAAAGAAAATTTCATAATTAACCATATTTTATTTAAATATAGATTGTAGTTTAGAATACGAGGGATAATTAATTAGAACTGCTCTATGTGGACCTTTAAAAACAAAAAGACTTCCAGCAGCGACAGCAGAAGCGCCTGCTTTTACTGCATCTGATAAATCCTCTAAGGACCCAGCGCCACCACAAACTATTAGTGGAACTTTTATTCTCTTAGCTATTTTTTTGATTAACTCAATATCATAACCACATTGCATTCCGTCTCTATTAATTGAATTTATTAATATTTCACCGGCTCCATATTTCTGAATTTGATCAATATAATCATAAATGTCCTTTTTATACTTTCTTCTACCACTATGAGAATAAATACTATATTTCCCAAAAAAATTTTTCTTAATATCTATAGAAACAATAATACTTGAGCTTCCAGTTTCTTTACTAAGCTCTTCGATAAAACTAATATTTTTGGTCGCATAGCTATTGATAACAACCTTTTCAACACCACATGATAAAATATTTTTTGCTTTATTTATTGTATTAATTCCACCTCCATATGATAGAGGCACGTAACATTGTGATGCTAAAAGTTCAATATAACTATAATCCGGATCGATTTTAGAATTTGTTGATTGTATTTCTAGAATACATATTTCATCAACTTCTTTTTCGTTAAATAGCTTAATTGTATTAATGGGATCACCAACATAAATTTTTTTATTAAATTTAATTGATTTAAATAGTCTTTTTCCATTTAGTAAAAGTACAGGTATTGCTCTCTTTTCTAGCATATATTTTAATATTGTTTTAGAATTTTAATATTTTTATCCATGAGTTGAAATACAATAATCATATTAAATAATAAGTAAATTAGAATAGAAGTTCCTAAATTAAAGAAATAAAATAAGGCTGCTGATAAAGATAATGATAAAATAAATATAATTGAAAAATAAACTAATATTTTAAATAATATTCTAATACCCATTTCTGAAATATGAAATAATATAATAGTCCATGTAACGAAATAAATTGAAGTAATTGAAGCTTGAATAAAAATTATAAGATAAAAGTCAAAATTAAAGAAAAAGAGTAAAGTTAAACTAAATATAGTAAAAATAGAAAAAGATATCTCTAACTTAAAAGCCAAATCTTGTCTACCTAACGCATCAAAATACCTATCAAGCCAGTTGCTTAGGGTTTGTGGTATCATGGGTATAATTAAAATCATAAAAAAAATTGCTGCTTCCGACCATTCATCCCCAAATATAAAGGTAACTATTTTCTCAGCATAGAAAAAAAAGAAAATTGAATAAGGCAAAATTATTGATATCAAAAATTTAATGGTTGTTTGAATTAAATTTACAGTGCTGGCTTTACTTTCCTCATTAGTTATTAAATTGTAAAAAACTGGTCTAAAAGCACTTGCTATTAAATTGTTTGGTGCGTTTGATATTCTCTGAGCAAATGAGTATAATCCAAGTTGAGCTGTACCGACGTAAGATGAGATGAAGAAATAAACTATTCTATCTCTCAATATTGATGAAAGTGTATAGGGTGTCATATAGATTGGATATGACTTAAATTTTTTAATAGTCATCAAAAGATTGGAAAGCTTAAAATTTCTGTTATTAGATTTTTTGCTCATAAAAAAAATAAAAGTCCACATTACAATACTATTAATTGTAAAAGCTAATAATGTTGCAGATATTAGACCCTTACTAGAGTTATCAATATAAGAAAAAATTATCGATAAGGTTGCAATCAATATCGCTAATAAAAATTGCGATAATGAATATATATTAAAAAAACTTGATCTTGTTAACCACATTAAAGCTAATTGATTTAAGCTACCTGAGATAATTAAAAATGGTAAGGTCCAAAGTAAAAAATACTGAAGTTTAATATCAAATAACAAATTTCCGAAAAAAAACATAAATATCATAGAAAGTATAGAAGCTAATATTGTTAAAATACTGCATATGAAAACTATGCTTATTGCCTCTGAATTTGATTTTGGCAAAGGGATAGCTAACTCATATCTCATTGAGGATAATACAACAAAAATCATAACTATACTTTGAGTCAGTGCCCACTCCCCGAAACTGATTGGAGAGTATAATCTTGATAGTATCGGTAGTGAAATGATACCAATAAATTGTGCCATTGCACTTGATAAAAAAAGTTTTGATACTGATGAAATAAAATTAACTTTATTATTTCCCATCAGTATTTTCTTTAAAAATACCAACTACCTTGTTTACTTCTTTCTTAGATAAATATGGGGACATTGGCAGGCTTAAAACTTGACTTATTATTTTTTCTGAGACTTTTAGTGAAGAAGATTTTTTATTAAATATTTCTAGCTTATGAAATGGTTTTGTGTAGTAGCATACTACTGGAATTTTAGCTTTATTAAATAATTTTAAAAGTGAGCTTCTATTACTTACTTTTACTGTATATTGTGCAAATACACTTTTATTATAAACTTCTATGTGTGGGGTTTTAATATTATCAGAAATATTTGATAATTGCTTAGAATATAGATTTGCTACTTTTTGCCTCAAGTTGATTTCATTTTTAAAAAGATTAAATTTTTCTATAAGTATTCCTGCTTGTAAAGTATCCATTCTGGAATTATGACCAATTGTTACAAAATTATTTCTACCTTTTTGACCGTGTACTCTTAACTGATTAATTCTATCAGCTAAAAAATCATTATTCGTGAAGCAGGCACCTCCATCTCCATAACATCCCAATGGTTTAGAGGGAAAAAAGCTAGTACAGGCTATAGTAGTCATACTGCATGATTTATTTCCATAGTGAGTTGCGCCAAAACTTTGCGCTGCATCTTCAATTACTGGTAGTTTATGCTCACTTGCAATTTTATTAATTTTTTTAATTTCAGCACATTGACCAAATAAGCTGACAGCAATTATTGCTTTTGTTTTCTTATTAATATTTTTTTTTACTTGTTTTGGATCAATATTAAATGTCCTTCTGTCAATATCTACAAATATAGGTATGGCTCCTAAAAGGGCAATTGTACTTGCAGACGAAATCCATGAATAAGTTGGTGTTATAACCTCATCTCCTTTTTTTATTCCTAATGCCATTAGGGCTAATAAAAGTGCATCAGTACCTGAAGCAACAAGACTACAATGACTAATTCCAACAAATTTAGAAAGCTTCTGTTCTAGTTCACTTATTTCTGGTCCCATTATATATTGCCCACGACGCATAATAGAATCTATCCTTTGATTCAATTTATTCTTGATTAGTTTTTGCTGTTTTCTTAGATCTATAAATTCCATAAGCTGATTATATTTTTTGATTTACTTAATAATGTTACCTTTCTTATCTACCTCTCCAATTTTTCTTGCTGGAACACCTGCCATTAGTGAATAAGGTTCTACATCTTTATTAATAACAGCACCTGCAGCAATGAAACAGTATTCTCCTAAAGTAACCCCACAAACTATTGTGGCATTTGCTCCTATGGTGGAGCCTTTTTTTACCAGGGTTTTTCTAAATTCATCTTTTCTTTCTACAGTAGCTCTAGGATTGTAAACATTTGTGAAAACCATACTCGGCCCACAAAAAACATCATCTTCAATTGTAACAGAGTTATATATACTGACATTATTTTGAATTTTACAATTTTTGCCGATTGAAACACCATTATCAACAAATACATTTTGACCAAGATTACAGTTTTTTCCAATTACTGCATTCATACTAACGTGACAAAAATGCCAAATTTTTGTTTCTTCTCCAATGATTGCTCCATCATCAACTACTGAGGATGAATGTACAAAGAAATTATTCATATACTATAATTCTAAAGGGAGCGAGATTGTTTCACCGTTTCTCGATGATAAATAAGCAGCAATAATTAGTTCAAGTGATTTCAAACCCTCTCTTCCATCAACCTCTGGTTCAGCAATACCCCTCATAACATTAATAACGTTATTATAGTATAGTGGATGACCAAGACCATATACTGAAGAAGTTTCATAACTAATTTTTTTAAGGTCTTTATCTTCTTTCTTTTTGCTTTTGAATTTCCATTCTTGAATTTCATTAAGAGCAACTCCACCAATTTTAGCCGAACCTTCCGTACCTAAAATTGTAATAGAGCCTTCTAAGTTTTGAGGATAGGTAAGCATAGTTACATTTACTGACCCAATTGTACCATTTCTCCACTTAACATTAATAACTCCAGAGTCTTCTACCTCGATATCAAGTGAAGTACTAAGCATACATTGTACTTTTTCAACTGGCCCAATTAGCCAATCTAATAAATCGATATAATGACTAGCCTGATTCATTAAGGCCCCACCATCAAATTCCCAGGTACCCCTCCATGCAGCCTGATCATAATATGACTGTGGTCTTGTCCAAAAAACATTTATATTAACCATGTTAATTTTACCAAATCTTTTTTCTGTTATAGTTTTTTTTAGTAATTTGAGTGTTGAATTCTGACGATTTTGTTTCACAACAAATAATTTAACTTTTGCATCATTACATGCTTTTACCATTTCTAAACCATCTAACCAACGGGTAGCCATTGGTTTTTCAGTTAGAGCATTAATTCCTTTTTTTGCACAACGTATTACATGTTCTGGATGTAGACCGCTTGGAGTACATATGATGACTAAATCAATATCTTCAGTGTCTAGCATTTCTTCAATATCTTTATATGCAGGCACATTATATATTTTTTTAAACTTTGATAATATTTTTTTGTTTGTGTCACATATTGCTACTAACTCAATATCTTTTTTGTTTTCTTTAAATGATTTAAAATGATTACTAGAGATTCTTCCACAACCAACAACTGCAACTTTAATCTTTCTTTTTTTTATGACTTCAAACATTTTTTTAAGCTTTAATTATCTTTTTAGAGAAATTCTTATAAACTCCTCTTGTATCTACTATTAGATTAGCATTTTCTTTAATAAAATCGTAATCAAAAATACTATGATTAGTAGCAATTACTATTACATCATATTTTTTTATATTTAATTTTGATAATTTAATACTTTTTAGTTTGAAATTGTAATCTCTCATGCTAGGAAATTTTTTTACAAAGGGGTCTGAATAATCAATTAATGCACCTTTTTTTTTAAGAATACTCATAATTTCAACAGCAGGTGACTCCCTTGTATCATCAATATCTTTTTTATAAGCTATACCAAGCACTAAAACTTTAGATTTATTTATTGGTTTTCCTCTATTATTTAATTCATCAATTACCTTGTTTGAAACCCAATGTGGCATATTTGTATTAACTTCTCCTGCAAGTTCAATGAATTTTGTATTAATACCATATTCTTTTGCCTTCCAAGTTAAGTAGAATGGATCAATTGGAATACAATGCCCGCCCAAACCTGGCCCTGGATAAAAGGGAGTAAAACCAAATGGCTTAGTTGAAGCAGCATTTATAACTTCATGAATATCAATATCAATTTTATCAGCAACAATCTTCATCTCATTTACTAAGCCTATATTTATTGATCTGTAGATATTTTCAAGTAGTTTTGTCATTTCAGCTGTTTTAGTAGAACTAACTGGAATGATTTTTTCAAAAGCAACTTGATAAATATTTTTTCCTACTTCTAAACAATTTTTTGTGATGCCACTCACTACTTTTGGTATTTGATAAGATCTATAATCTTGATTGCCTGGATCTTCTCTTTCGGGTGAGTAAATTAAGAATATGTCCTCACCAATTTTAAATTCTGTTAATTTATCTCTAATTTCTTCTTCAGTCGTTCCTGGATAAGAAGTACTTTCTAGAGAAATAGCCATACCTTTATTTAATTTAGGTCTTATCATTTTTACAGTTTCTTGAATGAAGCTTAAATCAGGTGCTTTAAATCTATTTAAGGGTGTTGGTACACATAGAATAATTATGTCAACTTCTACAATTTTATCAAAATTGTTTGTTGCAACGAAATTATTTTTTTTTGCGTCTTTAATTTGTTTATTGCTAAAATGTTTTATATAGCTTTTTCCATTATTAAGTTGATCAACTTTATACTTATCTATATCAAAGCCCAAAACTTTAAACCCTAAATCACAATATCTGAGTAAAAGAGGTAAGCCAACATAGCCTAAACCTACGATTCCTATGATAGCTTTTTTCTGAGTGATTTTATTATTGATTATTAATTTATATTTAATTTTTTTCATTAATATGTGGTTAAGATAAATTATGATCTTTTAAGCAATCAATTGCGATGTTTTTTAATTTATTGTCATCGTATTCATTAATTGCATCATTAATTTTTTTGATTGTTACTACCATATCCTCTTCAGATAAAGAGTCTACTTTTTCCATCATTACTTTTGGATGTGATGTAGGAACTGAATCATTGCTTACAAGCAGTTCTTCATGAAGCTTTTCACTGGGTAATTTTTCAATTATTTTTATTGCTATATCACCTCGGGGATTAGAGTCATTTTTTTCTTTTAAGTTGTACAACTTCAACATATTTCTAGCTAGATTTATTATTTTAACTGGTTTTCCCATATCTAATAAATAGACTTCACCATTAGTTCCAATTGAACCAGCTACTAATACCAATTGTGCAGCCTCATTGATTGCCATAAAGTAGCGTTCCATATTTTCACCTGTAACTGTTAATGGCCCTCCATTTTTTATCTGTTCATGAAAAATTGGAATAACAGAACCAGAAGATCCAAGTACGTTACCAAATCTTACAATAGAAGTTTTTAGTATACTTTCAGAGTCTTTATTGGACTGCATGATCAACTCTGATAGCCTTTTAGTTGCTCCCATAATATTTGACGGTCTAACAGCTTTATCAGTCGAAACTAGTATTAATTTTTGTACTTTACATTTTATAGCAATTTTTTTTAAAGTGTATGTTCCAATTACATTATTTCTAAATCCTTCAACTATATTGCTTTCTACTAGATTAACATGTTTAAAAGCTGCTGAATGAATTATAATGTCTATAGAATGTTTATTAAAAATATCTTCAATTCTCTCAGAATCACATACTGAGCCTAAATAAGTAACTAATACTATATTATTTTTTTTACATAAGGCATTCATCTCTCTTTCAATATTAAACAAATTAATCTCAGAATTGTCTAATAATACAAGTTTTTCAGGGTTGTGATTAATTAATTGTCTACATAACTCGGAACCTATAGAACCTCCAGCCCCTGTAATTATAATAGATTTTTTAAAATAAAAATTATTAAAATAGTTACTATTAATATCAATTTTTTCTCTACCTAAGTATTCTTCAGGTTCAATATTTTTTAGATTTAAATCAATCTTACCATTAAATAATAATTCATTAAAATTTGGAATAATTTTTATGTTTTTTGAAAAACTCAATAGGTAGTTAAAAATAAATTCTTTTTTAATTTCATCAATGGAAGTTATAGCAATCCATATTTCATCAAATGTTCTATCTTTAAAATATTGGTTAAAAGTATACCTCGAGTAAATTTCAATTCCAGAAATTGACATTTTTGTTAAATTGGGATCATCATCAATAAATGCTCTAATTTTAAAATCACTTCTATTATTGACGTTATTTAAAAGCCTTCTACCACTTGCACCCGCACCATAGATTATTATTTCTTTTACCTCTAGGTTATCTTTTGTCTTTAAAAAATTGAGTAATGATAAAAAAATTATCCTTACTAAAACTACACTAATAAAAAAAATTGCAAATGAAGCAAGAACAATTGATCTTGGAAGATAAACTCGATCAATAATCATGATAAAAGTTAACATTGATGTTATTAATAAAGAGTATAATCCTAGAATAAATATATCTTGTATTTCAAATGTATCTAAAATTATTTTATTAGACCTTGATATGACAGAGCTAACATAAATTATTAAAGGAAGTATCATTAAAAGCAATATACGAAAATTTAACAATTCAGCGGGTAATAGACTTTGAAACTCTAAAATAAAAGATAAATAGATTCCACTAAGATAAATTAATACGTCAGTTAGAAAAAATATTAGATTCTTTTTTATTCTAGATAATGATGTAAGATATTTATATGAGATAAACATAGAAATATTTTGTATTAATATTTAAATTTTTATTTAAATATAGTTTGAGTGTATTTTAAAATTTTTAATAGAATTCAGTAGAATTTACAAATAATTAATAAAATTAATTATTTGGTTGCGGGGGTAGGATTTGAACCTACGACCTTCAGGTTATGAGCCTGACGAGCTACCAGACTGCTCCACCCCGCGACACATGTATTAAG
>MDTG01156551.1_pt1 | contig 30565 bp, 43 predicted proteins | sample 811421 | NCBI WGS metagenome assembly MDTG01 (sample SAMN05326645, study PRJNA326480) | marine metagenome | isolation source: seawater | place: Pacific Ocean: South East | collected 2011 | reverse complement strand
TTATAAGCGGTAGAGTCCTCAGACCACCGTATTGTGTTAGTCGCACTCGGCTCCACCAGAATCATCGGCACTCGTGGGCCAAAGGTTGCCCCTGTGATGAACTTAGGGGAACCAGTTGTGTTCGCCACGAAGTCACTTGCGGTTGTGCCTTCTTCGAGCTGTGGCTGTGAGATTTCTATTTGGTCGCCCGCAGTGAATAATCTGAGTTGAATATTAGTTGCGGTTGTCCCACTGGTAGCCCCATTGAACTGAGCAGTAACCCGTGTGAACTCAGACGTGATTGTGAAGTCCTGAGAAATCGGCGTGCCTGTAATGTTGTTGTGTATCAAATCAACCCGCCCACTGCCAACTAAACGTTTTACATAGAATGAAATAGTGTAAGCCGTGCCGCTAGTAACTCCGCTTACATCGCCAGTAAATAATTTATTACCAGAACTGCCTGCTGTAATTTTCTGGGAGGCATGACCACCAAAGCCATCACCTGCAATAACTGTTGTGTTGCTTGCAGTCCACCCCTGTGAGAAGTCCGTATAGTTTACCCGCTGAAACTTCGTCGGAGTCAACTCGGCTCCTTGGGTGTAATCAACGCGCACCGTGTCAGCACTGGCCGACGCTATGTTACCGTTGGCATCTGTGAACGTGGCGACGCCAGCGCGGGTCGCTGTGATAACGTCGAGGGTCGATGGTGTCGCAGGGTTAAGGTCTAAAGTCGGATTCTCAAACGTGCCTATCATCGACGTCTCAGCGTCAAATAATAGGTAAGGATCAAGGTCTAATGGATTAAACCCGCTTACTTTATAAACGCCAGAGTTTCCATAAACACCACTTGTCCCGTGAAGTCCAGAAAACCCATGAACGCCAGACTTTTCTGAGAATCTAAACATTGTAGGATTTTTTTAGTTGTCTTCTACTCTTACAACTGTGACCGCCCAATCGACTCCAGAAGCTGAAGGTGTAAAAGTGACATCAACCTCACTGTTATCATGGGCAACGCACAATCTTAGACGCTCGCCGTCTGCAACTGATCCTTCAGAGTAAAGCGAGCCATTTCTAACGACTTGGACGTTCAGAGAACCGCCAGTTGCTTGAATTGCGTATTCTTTGCCAGATTGGAGTTTCTTAACGACTGGGGTGGTTCCGGTGCTGATTGGCATAATTGGATGCAACCACCATTTGAGGGCAAGATCACTTGTTTCATGTGGTCCCCCTAGAACGATACATGATTGACTGAGAACCTAGATGATCCTGATTCGCTTCTATTCAATACCTCATCAGTCAGCGATCCCGTCATAGATGCGCCGCAAATAATGCAACCAAGAAGCGCGTCCCCTCTATCTGGTGATCTCAATCCCCTAGCTGCCATCTTCTTCTTAGACTCAACGCGAAGCTTACCCCGGTCGTCCCATTCTATAAATCGGCTTGTGATTTGCTTAAACGTTGCCGGGTCAATCCCTTCGCCATCATTAGAAACCATATGGATCTTTCCCCGCTCAATCTTGCGCGCCCCTTGAATCCAGACCTCTGAGATTAGGTTAGCGTAGTTTTGTGAGTCCTTCGCCGGGAGTCCTCCATGAAACGAATTGATAGGAAATCCCTCATCCGCAAACAAATCGACCATTGGCTTGCCTAGACCGTCAGCATCGCCCCAGCATTGACTGCCTACAAGCCCTTGTTGCTTGGCTAACCGCATAAACTTACGCACTGCTTGCACTGTGTCGGTATCTGTCCAAGCATCAACTAGCTCAACAATGTTGCCCTTACGCATATAAAAGACATTTTCATCTCGTCCGGCTGCAAAGTCGAAGAATGCAACCTTTTCGCCGCCGTAGATCTTGGGCGCTTGTGTGTCGATGGCTTCTCTAAGGTTTGACGCCGTAATGACAAGCCTCTCCTCGTCCTCTGTAAACTCTGCAAGGTGCATTGACCGATACAGAGGGGAAGTCTCCCCGTGCTTCCTACGATCCCGCTCTCGCTTTGCTGGGTCAATGTGTGGACATTCTAATGATGTAACCTGACGAGTCCAAAACAAACTGCGATTTGCATGGAACGCCTCATAAAACTCTCCGACTGCTGGGCCGGGAGATGATACCCAAAGCTGAAACAGGCGAGTGCAACGATCAAACGCCTCGAAAATCTTATTTGGCACGGTCTTAGCCTCGTCAACAATAATCATTACGGGATCATCTTGTTTGCTGATCTTTGGATGCCATCCCTCGGCTCGACCCGGTTGGTCTGTTGAGAATCCAAGCGCAAAACCTCCTTCTGGCGTTTTTAGCTCGGTCTGTAGAAACGACCACTCCGGGAAACACTGCGAGAACACCCGCATAGCAGGCCATAACTGCTTCTCAATCTGCCTAAACGAGCCAGAGGTGACCACAACCTGACCTTTAGGGTAATGCGCCAGAAACCAAAGGACGGCAGGCGCAACAAGGTTTGACGTTTTCCCTGACCCGTTTGCTGCAACTACTGAAGTGGGAAGCCCGCCGCTTTCCTGTAGCCCAATAGACTCAAGGCATTCAATCTGCCAATCGTAAAGCGAGCCCATGTTGAGCCTGAGCAGCGCAAACTCGGCAGGCGTTAGAGTTGTCCCTGATGCTGCCACTTAGCTCTCATCCTTGATTTTGTTGCGCGTATCAGCTATCTGCCTGATCTTCTCCTCGTCTTCCTTGGTGAGCAGAAACGATGCCTCCTGTTTAATTGGCCCCCCGGCCTTCCCGGTCAGCTCGTTTCGACGGAAATCAGAATACCTCTCTGGGTGTAGCTTTGACAGGCTCCATTTAAGAGCGTCCACTTCAAGTCTAATCGCTTGCACCTTAGCGCTGGCTTCACCTGTGCCGGGCGCTCCTGTTGCGTTCTGGAATGCCTTCTGTGATAGCTCAATCAGCTTATCAAACAAAACATCACCTTGGATTTTTCTCGCGCGGGCGTATTGTTCTTTAAAGCCCTCGCGATCATCCATGACCCATCCGATGACAGAGCTGGCAGCAGGGAGGTGATCGTCTTTGCATATTGAGCGCAACGATTCCCCTTCTGACAGTCTTGCCAGTATCTCATCAGCTTTCTCTTCTGTGTAAACTGTCTGGCCTCCTCGCTTCCTCTTCTTCTCCATAACGCTTAAACGTTCAATGATGTCAGGATCTTATCAGAAAGATAGACGCCTCTTGATTGGCTACCTCTAAGCCTATCGATCTCAGCCCATATCTCTGGCTTCATGCTAACGGACCTTGTGACTACTGTGCGCCCCTTGCCTGAGCCCTTGGGTCTGCCTGCCCCTTTGCGGGCTCCTCCATGTGTATTTGTTACCTTCATAATATAAAGAATCCCCGTCTTTCCGGGGTGTCAAAGTTAGTTTAAAATCGTCTTAAAGATCGGTAGTAGGATGCCAGCCGTCTTGATGTTTTTAAGCAAAGCGCATTTCTTGATTTGCGTCAATTACCAATTACACGAATTTCTTCCAATCCTTAGCGGCAAACGTCTGCCCATTTTGGTTTTCGTAACGGACAACCGACCTAAGTTCGTTGCCCGATGCGTCAATGATTGTCTCGGTGTATCTGGTTTTGATACTAGGATGGAAAGCGCCAATCTCTTGAGATGTAACTGTCTGCAACCTAAAATCGCCGGGGTAGCGATCCACAAAGGTGTGACGGTTTGACGGATTTGGCTTACCGACAATTGTCCAATTGTCTAAAGTTGGATCAATACCATCAAACCAATTTTGCACTTCTTCTACTCCGATAACAAATTCAGAAAAATAGTCATCTTTGCGCGTTATCGCTTTCGCCAACGCAATTGGATCAACTTCATCGGTAAGAAGATATGTATTGCCGCCTTTCTTTTTCCAGTATTGAGGGCATTCGCCTTCACCATTCCAATCGTGAGCCCCGTAGTTTTCGATGATTTGGGTAAAAATCTGAGTTACTTTAGGGGCTTCGGTAGTAATTGTATTTGTCATAACTCCAGAAGGGTATGCGCTCGCTTGATTCTTGTCCACAATAAAAAGCATCTAGGCACAAAAAAGGCAGGTATTTTTTACCCGCCTTGCAAAAATAATAACTAGAAACTAGTTTTTATCCAATCCAGTTATATCCGATGTTTTCCATGTTCATCTTTTCACCCGGAATCCAACCAAATTCAGTTTTTTCCCAACCATCAACGTGTGAAGCTTTGTGGTTGTACTCATCCATTGGAAACATAATCAATTTGTAAACCACACTAAGCCCATATGATGACCTGTATTTGCGCGCAATTTTAGCAGAAATACAGGTTCTCAAAATTACGGTCTCTCCAGAGTCAACGTGAATGACTCGGACAAAATAGGTTTTTTTGGCGCTAATTTTCATATCGTTTTTCATAACAACCAAAGTAGACACTACTTTTTGAATAACGTCAACCCCTAATTTCAATAGTAATCAATATTTCACTTTTTTGGCTTTAGCGTTAGCTCGCCTTTTAGTCCCGTTTCAAAACCTAGCGCGCAATAAGCTGCGATAATCGTATCACGCCGGGCGATTGCCTCATCAAGATCTCTCGTTCTCAGCCTGACCTTAATTCGTTTACCGACGACCTTAGTTGACCAAATAACTGTGACTCGCAAAAAGTAGCCTCGCCCTTCTTCCCAAGAGACATGATGCTCCTTTCTTAAATGGCTAAGGCTCTCTTCCGGGTCTGACATTAGGTCATGGTTTCAAGGTCGCACTGGATGATTGCAGCAAGCTCAATGCGATCTTCTTCGTGGGATTTCCACGTTTTACAATCGCACGAAGCTGAAAGGCAACCGGGCTCATAGGTCAGGATCGGCATTTTTTTGCAGATCTTACAAGTCCCAATTTGCATTTGCGCCTTTTTCTTGTGAATAAAGTGCTCCTGCAAAGTTGGATGATATTCGTTGTAACCCATTAAAATGGTATCTCGTCACCACTGGCAACCGATGCACCTGATTGGGTTTGACCTTCAAGTTTTGGCCCAAATTGCAGATTTTGAGCTGTGATCTTGATTTTGCTGCGCTTTTGACCTGTTTGCTTGTCTTCCCATTGATCCATAGTCAGCCGCCCCTCCACGAGCGCAACCGAGCCTTTCTTGAGATACTGGCAAGCATTCTCTGCCTGACGTCCCCAGACTGACACATCAAGAAAAATTGGATCATCAACCCATTCCTCTCCCTTTTTGGTTCGTTGATTTACTGCTAACCCTAGCTCAGTCACTGAGTTTCCATTTGGAAGTGCCTTTAGTTCTGGGTCACGGGTAAGCCGTCCGGCAATTATCGTTTTGTTTAGGTTCATAGATTGTTGTTTCGTTGAATGATCGCCTGCTCTGCTGCTTCGTATGTCGCCGCCATTCGGTCGCCCGGTTTTGACGTTGCAAGCTTGCGCAGCGCATAGCAAACATTTGCGTGGTTTATCTTAAAGATCTTACCAATGTCGTGCAGGCTCATAAATGTGTGACGCCGGATCAGGATCATAGCGGCGAACCTCGGATATGAAACGCGCCATTGTCTTGTGTATGAAAGCATTTCCTCGGGCTCTATCTCGGCAGAATCACAAACGGCCTCAATGATTCGACTTGCTACAATCGTGTCTTTGATTCGCTTATTCATTGGATCTCGTTTTTGTGCTTCCGATAGCTCTGCCAATCGCATAGCAATATCCCGCCAGTCTCTTCTGCTCGGTTCCAAATGCTCTCGCCAACGGCAACAATCGCCTCAGACGGGCTGTGATTCGTAATGATGACAGTTGAGAGCTTCTCGTCATATCGATGATCGATCAGATTTGTCAGTGTTCGTTTCTCCCATTCCGTCCCGGCAAGCTCAGACCACTCGTCAAGCACGAGGAAATGGCATTTCTTGGCCATCTCAAGAGACTCTCTGGCTGAATCGCTCCTGTGCCGATCTTTGTCAAACTGCTCGCGGATCTTACAGAGCAGATCGTGACATTTGTAATAGCGCGCGCGCTTCATGTCAGTGGCCACGCTTTGGCCCCAGAATGCCGCCATTTGCGTTTTACCCGGCCCACGGTGACCGCATAGGATGCAAAGGAGATCTCCCGACAGAACGCGAGCAACGTGCTTCTCTGCCATTTCTAGGCTAGGGCCGTGCATGAATTCGAGCTTTTCAATGTGGCGGCGTGGAAATTTCCACTTCTTGAGCCACTTGCGAACTTGAAATTTAGAGGGTTTTGATTCCATTGGTTGACCAGTTTTCTAGGTTTGTTTGCTCATCCTTGATTTGTAAAGCCTTAATATTTTCTTGCTCCCAACCAAGCCAACCCGCTGCAATGGCTCTGTCTATGGCGTCAGTCAGAACCGGAGTAGGGTAGAGCTTCATCCTTTTCAGTGACTTCTCCCATGCGTTCATGCTCTGGAATCGGCTTTTCTTAATCGATCGAGCCTGCTTATCAAATGCCCATTCTCTTGCGGCTTTGGCTTTTTTCTCGTCAAACTCTGGAGGTATGACCTCAATCAAATCCATCACAAAAGGACATCCCCCCTTGGGGGACTGAGGGGGTGTCTCTTTCTTTTCTTTATCTTCCCTTATCTTATCTTTCTTTTCTTTATCTTTCGTTGGGTGTTTGCTTGGCTTTTGCTTGGGTGGCTTGCTTGGGTCTTGCTTAGAGCCATTCACCTGAGCGGCTTTCACCTTTGCTTCAGAGGTTGATTTACCGCCCTTCCTACCAGCTTCCCGGCGTGCAATTGCTGTTTGCTCCATGCTCTTTGGGTAGTAGTTGACAACTAAATGCCCTTCCTTATCAAAATAATAGAGCGCGCTTTCAGTCGTTACCTCAAGAAGAGTGACGCCTGCAATCTGTTGCCATTTGCGGCACTTCCAACTCGTTGCGTCCTTGATAACGCCACCGTTTTCTTGACTTGCGCACCAGCCAAGCAGATTCAACCAAGTAGCTCTCTCAACTGGCTCCGCGCCTAAATAATCCTCCGATCTCAGAATATCTGTGTTTATGTTTAAGTAGTTCATTTTTGTGTAGTTTTGTAGGGTCTTGATCCTTGTCTGGATGATCCCGCTGGCTCTATTTCGCCAAGCCTTTTAAGCTCTGAGAATCGTCCACTGATTGCATTCATTCCAATTTGCCACGCCTTGGCAAGCTCTTTACACGTAAGCCCTTGATTTCCAGCGTTGTTTATTGCCCGCAATACCTCAATTTGTCGTTGCCTTAGAGTTGGCTTAACTTTTGTCTGGAACGCTTCGGCAGATTGCTCATTGCCTTGGTGCTTGTTTTGACAAACATCTTGCCACTCGTCAAAAAGGTCAGGGATCACTTACGCCCCCCTTCCTGCTCAAACGCTCCGGCTTCCGTAATCGTTAGCTCTACCGCTGGCCCTTGATCGCGCCTTGTAGAGTCCTGATCTGAAGATGTCCGCTTTATAAACGTCATAGAATCATCCGTAAACCAACCGCAAGCGACCAGAGCGTCTTCTAGCTGCTTATAGTTGCCACGCAGCACGCTGCTAGAGTCCCAGAACCTTTGCCCCTTTCCTAGCACACGCACAACGTGAACACTTACCGGGAACAGGTAAGGAGTCCTTACCAATCCAAGAGATCTAATCTCAAACTCAAACCTTTTCCGATCTTTTGCTGATCCATGCCATGACCGTCCCTGACCGTTGTTTTTGTTGCTAATCTCAAACGGCAGAAAAACGGTTTCGCTGTAGATCTCACTCATCAGCGCCTCCTTTCGGCTCAGTGCCTGCAAGTTCTTGGATCATGTAAGAAATTGACGCCGGAAACAGCGGATCAAGTAAAACCGGATCAATGCAAGTCTTCCAAGCGTCCTTTTCGCCCTTACGATCGGCTAGGTAGCGTTTGCAGACATCTTTGAGCGCCATATCAGCACAATGCCAGCCAGCGACTAAATGCGCGTTAGGGATCTCATACGGGTAAGCCTCAAATGGTGCAGTTGTCTCTTGCGCAAGCAATACCGCCTTGCGCTTATCAGGTAGGCTGTAAAGCTCACAAAGATCTTTCGGCACTTTGGTCGCTAACTGCCTAAGCATTTCCAAGTAGATCGCCATCGAAAAGAAATAACCGCGCTTAATCGATTCCTTGCTAAAATCCTCAATATGGATAGAGCGGCAAGTTTTATAGTCGTGCAGCGTGTCACCTTTTAAGACAAGATCAGGCCGCCCTTTCATTTGCACCGGGATCGTAACACCGGGGGCGACCGTAATATCAACAACGCAGAAAATGCTGACCTCAACCCGTTTTTCTTTTTGGTCAATGTCTGCAAGAACCTCCCTTGCTTCGTAATTCATCGGCGCATAATCTAGCGCGTCCTTCATGCCGATAACAGTTTTGTGGTCGCTATAGCTATCATCAAGCACCAGAGCGGTCTCTGATAGATCTAGCATCTCTTTAGAGTTCTTGTTTAGACCAGAATCAGCAGCCAGCTCTCGTTCAATGCGTGACTTAATCAAAACCTTTTGCTCTGACTCATCCGGCGTGCGGTTATTGTCTGCCTTAAATGCTTTTGCTTCGGCAAAATTACACATAAATTTGCGCGCTGAATAATCCGCAAAAAGCTGGTCACGTTTGCGCGCCAACCTAGACGCCTCCATCTCTTTGCGGCGTTCGTCGTTGATAACGATAAACTCGTCAGACTCAAGGATTAGCCTGTGCGCAAGCGTCCCAAGACCTAGAGCCTTGGATCGTTTGTTCTCAATGTCTCCGGCAAGGTATGACCGAAGACGGGCAGCGGAGCCTTTTGGCTCGCCAAACCCGCCAAGGTCTTCGACTGCTTTCTTGAGGCCGCTAGGTGACAATCCGTCAGCAGATCGATACTCAGTGTCTGGCATACCGATCACAATCTCGTTGCGGGGATTAGTCGGATAGATAATGTTTTCAAATGGGTCTTTCATGGGTTTAGTAGTTGGTTAATTTTTTCTTCGTTAATTTCGTCATGGTCAATTGATTCGCTCACTTCAATCCAAAACTCTAGACCTTCCTTAGTTTTAGACCACTCAGCAAAGCCTGCAACAGCGTCAAAAATAGAATCAACCCTAGCCGTAAATCGCTCAGGGTTGGCTTGACGTATTGCTCTCGTTGCGAGTGGTTCGGGTAGAATGCTCAAGGCTTCGGCCAGTGTGCGTTTTCTCATTATGATTCTGAGGTAAATAGTTTATCCCAGCCTGACACAATTCGACCTTTAACCTTGTCGCTTTGCTCTTCCCAGCCCCAACCATCAAGATCAACGCCCTTTTTAGTCAAAGCTGCATTTAGCTGATCGCTAGTCACGCCTGCGCGTTCCATTTGGAGCTTTATAGCATCGTCAACGGTTGTTTGTGTCACCGTGTCGGCCTTTGGCAAAACTCCATCAGTGTCGTCGTCAGTGAAGACGAGCCCTAGCGCGGCTTTTAGTGCGTACCGTTCTCCGTACGTGTTCGTAATGCCCCCGGCTTGAATGTCGCTTGTAAGTTGTGATTGCGGTTTAGCAAATGGGATCGGGATCGTCGTTTCCGGGAACGTAAAGCCTGAGATATGCAGCACCCGGCAAATAGTTATCTGTTTGTTGTTTTGGATCTCGTGGGAGAACGTCCAACTTAAACCGTGCTTATCGGCGTAAGGTTTTACGAACCTGACAAGATCATCCATTGCTGAATATCTAAATGCAACCTGACCGCCGCGAGTTTTAGCGCCGTCCCTCATTTTAGGGATAACGGGAACCTCTTGCTTAAACAATGCTAGAGCCCGATAAGCCTCGTCCCGTGCTTGACGATCCTTTTCTTGATTGTGCAACTTAACAAGCTGCTCAAGCTTATTAGCGTCAACCTCTGGACTCTTGGCAAGTTCAAGGATAAGGGCAAGCTGAGAATCAGCTCCCGTTTGTGTTTCAATTATTTGTGTCATAGTTTTAGTTTATTTCAGTTGGAGGTATCGTTTAATGCGAGGCCATACCTTGAGCCTAGATCTTGAGTAGTCGAGCCCGTCACTTCCAAGGAATGCCCGGATGAAAAAGCCGATTGATAGAACTGTCAGGATTACTGACAGGAGGAAGAACGCGAACGTTAATGTTGTAGCCATGCAAAAGACTTATTGACACTGCTCGGTGATTGCAATGCTTATTTTGCTTTTTTTCACTTTAGGCTTGTCGGCACACCGTAAAAGTGTGTTTTCTTTACCACATGAGAGAGTTTTTCCTCACAATTGGCGTCTTGCTAACACTTCCCTTGATGATTGCGATTATTTGGGCAAATTTAATAAAGACTAAAACCCGGAGGCAGAAAAAAACAAAATATCGCAACAAATGGAGATAACTTGCCATCATCCCGCCAGTCAGCGAGGTATTCCGGTCATACTAAATGACTTTGGTAAGCCGATGCAAATGACTGAAGGTCTAAAAGCTGTAATTGAGCGCCTTGGGTGGTCTCGTTCTCAGTTTGCGGCGTTTTGCTTTTACAAAAGCGCCAGATCAGTGGAGAAGTTTTTCCAAGGAACACCACCACCAGCTCACACTCTTAACCTTCTTAGTGTTTATCTAGCAGCGTTAGAATCGTAAACTGGGGACCACTAGCAACAATGGAGGGGACGGCTTGCAAAGGTCATCCTCTTTTTCGTGGCTTGGATTACACTAACAGTTGATCACGTTCGCGACCGTTTGGCGGTTGATGAGCTTGGCGCTATTGAGGCAACAGGAGGAGGAGACGGTAACCGTTTGGCTGGGATACTGTTACAGGTCACGGCATTGGTAAGAGCTAAGGTTGCCGCTTGCGATGACAACCCACTTGGTGACACCGGAACGATTCCAGAAGAATGCCTGCACGCTGCCGCCACGCTCGCCAAGCATGACCTACGCGCCAGCCTTCCTTCTACTGGCTTAGAAGATGAAGGAGATCTGAGAAAAGACGAATACCGGGCTGCGCAAGACTTCCTGTCTGATGTGGCTGCTTGTGATATTGGTATTGAAAAACCAGATGGATCATATATCGGCGGCAGAGATACCGGATGTTTTGGCGGCGATCCCTTATACAAATTTTAATGAGCGCATTTCTCGACAAAGCTGATGAGATAAAGACGCTCCTTGATGGTGTGTCTGCTCTTTCGTCTGTCGAAGTTATTGTTGACAAGCAAAAAGACATTGCTGCCGAATTTGCTAAAGCCATACAAAAGGCAAAAGGCGGCGTCATTATCATCCTTTTTGACGGCTACGAGCCGAATGATTTAGATGTCAATGATTCGACTCTAATTTCGTCGTTTTCAATTACAATTTGGACTCAGCCCATCCTAAGAGGCAGTAATCCAAAAAACACAGATTTGGTTGAGGCCACTCACAAAGCTTTACACGATTGGAAGCATGACGCTTTCTGTCAGAACAACGCGCAAGTTTTGCGGGGTCGATTGATACCTAACCCAAAATTCTTGATCCACGAGTTGACCCTTCAATTAAAGCATAATTTACCATAATGAGCGAAGAAGCTAAAAAGCAGGCTAAGAAAGCCGCCCAAAAAAAGCAAGCAAAGCCTAAAAATGAGGTTTTGTATTCTTGTGTAGTATTAGAAAATGTCAAAATCGGATCATTGTTTTGCTCGTATGGTGCAAAATTAAATCTACCAAAAGACAAAGCTGAAGCACTTAAAGAACTTGGCAAAGTAGAAATTGAAGGAATCTCCTAATCACATAAAATAAAAACAACTCTAAAACCCTAAAATATCATGGCTCAATACAATTTGCAGAAAACAATGCTAGGCTCAACGCTCTTCTTTATCGAAAGTGGAGTAACAGTTGAAGGTGCAGTGGTAGGCCCAACTATCAAACCAGACATCACGCCTACCACTAATTGGAGAACTCTTGGATGTGTTAATGAACTTACACCGTACCAAGTGACTGAAGAAGATACCCCGTTTACTTGCTTTGAAGGAACAAGATACCGCCAAGAATCAAGCACTGTTGTGCTCCAAGATGGTTGGGAATTTACACTCAAAAATCATTGCGAGCCTATTTATCGTTTAATGCTTGGTCTAGATGCTGAGTTTACTACAAACGCAGCAACTGTAATCCCTTACAAGAAAAACATTAGGCAGATTTACGGATACTTGAAATTCCAAGCTAAAAACGTTAATAAAGACCAACAGATTTGGACAATGGACCTCTGGGGTAAACTTGAAATGATTGAGATGCCAACTTACAACGATAAGTCTGTCTTCCCTCGTTTGCGTTTCATTAATGAAGATAGTGCGCAAAACGCAATCAAATTGGAAAATATAGCTAACGCATAACCTAATGGCCCACGTAAAAGTAAAGGTTAAAATAGGAGACACGAGCGCCAACGGGCTTTATAAGCAAGACAGCTCGACTGTCTGGTCTCAAGTTTCACCTGATAACGATTACAAGTTTAATGTTGCTGCCGGTAAATGGAGGGTTGTAGCTAATTCGTCAGGAACTCCGATTATTAAGGAAGTATCGACTGGGACTCAAAACGCTAATCCAAAAAACGCAACTTGGAACAATTACACAGTAACCGAATGGGCTGACGTAACCACAATCGCAGTTTCGAGCGCAAGCCCTGCTGTTTTAAATATTCCAACTCCAAGCCCTTCACCAAGCGCAGTTTTAACCATTTAATTTATGATTCAATCATGTTATCGCTACACCTTAAATGGTGTAGTCCTTTTAGACTATGGCGATAAGATGATTGAGGAGCCAGTGCATCCAATTTCCCAACAAATACAGGAAAGTAGGTTTGTAGGCGCTAAATGGGGGAAAGCTCGTTACCGAGGAAACGCAATCAGGTCGTTTTCTTGGTCGCGAGTTATGACCTTTACAAGTTTAGCAGAGCGGCAAACTAGACAACTGCAATTGGCCTCTTCTTATTTGGGCTTAGGTTCTGGCGATTTGTTGATTGAAGTTGAAAACGGAGGATCTACCCAAATAAAAGACTTTTGCATTGAAAGCGTAACACCATCACAACGGTGGGAGAAAAACCAATTTGATCTTGTAATTGCTTTTGAAGGGCTAGGAGGCGAAGAAATCACGGTTAGTGATGGTGGATATTCACAAAAATGGCTTGCAACAGACGGCTCATTATGGGCTTCTAATGACTCAAACAAGTGGAAACTAATATAAATGCAAACTTACACAATCATTAACAAATCAAAAGGGTCGCCTGATAATAGTCAGAACACGCTTTTGCACCTTTATAATCAAACTCTAGGCTCCGGCGCGAGAGTTGCTCAGGGAGATGGAACGGCTAGTGGTTTGCTTTTGTTTGCTAATCAAATTGGAGTCGAAGACTCTAATGGGTTTCATACTAAATTGGGAACGTCTGCCTCAGCAAACCGACTTGTATACTTTCCTGACAGCAATGGTTTTGTCGTTTTAGGAGATGGTACTGGAATCTCTAACGTTTCAGATTTTAGAGAAGCACTTGACGACCAGAACAAAATTCTTACAGCAGATTTTGCGACCACTAGCAACACACCTCAAGCCGTCAGCGGCTTTAATCTTGCTCTTGAAACTAATAGCATTTACAAGCTTTCGGCTGTTTTAAGAGTAAAAGGATCAAATGCGTCTCGCTGCATTAGGCCACGATTGACAGGTCCGAGTTTTTCATTGTCACACTTAACGGCAAGGTTTGACCTTCGTACTGAGTCTTTCAATATTAACGCTTTTGATCAGGATATTGATTTTAATAGTTTTAATTCTATTAACCCGGAAATTATGACAATTGACGGAATCGTAGCGACAAACTCAGTTAATCCTACTGCAAATCTTGGCTTGTCTATCAAAAGCGAACAATCAGGCTACGAAGTTAAGATTCTTGCAGGCTCCTTGTTGTCGCTTAAAAAAGTGTAATTAGATGGCTGGTAAAAATGTCGATATTAATTTTCGTACACGCGCAGACTCCAAAGGAGCCCGTGAAGCGGAAAAAGGTATCAAGAAGGTTGGGCGCACTGCCATCGACACAGACCGGGCGCTTGATAACGTAGAAGACTCTGCTGCCGATCTTAGACGAGAACTTGATAAGATTGACGGGCTTGACCCAAAGATCAGAACAGACGTTGATAAGCTTGCCGGATCGCTTGAAAAGACGGCTGGGAGTGGTCGCCAAATGGCAACCGCTCAGGGGAAAAACGCCAAATCGACAAAGAACGCCGGGCTTGCAGCGTTAGAATTTTCGCGAGCGGTTGAGGATGCTCAGTATGGAATGAGAGGTGTGCTTAACAACATTCCGCAACTTGTTCAATTCATGGGCGGCGGCGCTGGTCTTGCTGGCGCTATTTCGTTGGCTGCTGTTGGATTGACGCAACTGGTCGAGGCTTTATCTAGATCAGGAAAAGAGATTTCTAACCTTTCGATGATCGTTGAGGTAGCCAGAGATCAAATCAACGAGTTTTACAAGATTGCGGCTGAAGATGGGACATCTGCAATGCGCGCGCAAATTGCTGCCGTTGTCGATTCTCTCGACCAGCAAAGCTCGGCGCTTGCAAGAAACACAAGCCTAATACAAAAAAAGCGACAGGCAGAGCTAGAACTTGCTAAGATTACGCAGGACTTAGAGCTGCAAGAAATTGCAAGGGCAGAAGGAGCTAAAGAAATTAGCCCGCAAGAAGCTGATGAAAGGCGCAAGCAGCTAGAAATTGCAAAGGTTCAAAGTGCTGCCGATGAAAAGATCTTACAAGGCAGGGAAAAGGTTGAACTGCTTAATGAGCAAAGACTTGCAGCGGGCGCGGAACAAGTAAGGCTGAGTGAAAGGATAGCTAAATTACAACAACAAGAGGCTGAAATTCGTGATAGGCGTAACGCGCTGCAAAGTCGTCAAGAAACTGCTGAGGAGGCGATAGCAAAAGGAGAGGAAGAAAAAAAGAAAACAGGTTTTTTAGGTATTGGTTCCCAAGTTGCTACTGGAGAAGCTAGAATTGAAGGTGCTGAACTAATTTTTGGAGAAGAGCAGCGCAGGCAACTAATACAGGTTGAGGAACAGTTAAGCCAGTTTGAAAGCTCTATTGAAACGTTAAAAGCAGCTAGGCAGGCGGCTGAAGAGCAGCAAATGAATTTAAGCGTTGCGCAGGGTGAAGCGTTCCAGATAGCTGCCTTAACAGAAACAACTGAGACGCAAGCGGTTGAGCTGAAAACTAAGCTTATCGAAGCAAAGGCAAGCAATGAGGTTGCAAAAGAAGCACGCGCAGAACTCTCTGCTGGTGTATCTGCGCTTGAGACTGCTGCAAAAGATACTTCGGCAATGACTGAAGCCGATCGAAAGCGTGTGGAAATTGCCAACGAACAATTCCGCAAAATTATGGATGACGACACTCTGACCGCTGAAGAGCTAGGGCAGACAAGTCAGGTTCTTGGTCGTCTGACAACTACGGTGGTCGGAGCGACTAAGGAAAACACTTTGATGATCGATCGCTTACAAAGCACGGTTGACCAATTGACCCAGACAATAGCGACAACCAAAACCAAAAATATCCAATTGACTGAGCGAGTCAACAACCAGAATCCCCGAAGATGATTACTATTGCAGGAGAAGAAGGTAAGACGTTTGGGCCTGCACAAATTGATTTTGCAGAAATAGGTGCAAGCGGTTCATTAAATTATCAATCGCTTGGTGTTGACGAATTAACCTTCTCAATAGAGCCAGAATATCTAAATGCTAGAGAGCAAGAAATTCCAGAAGAAGGGCAATACATTGAACTGTTTGAAAGCTCACAAAGGATTTTTTGCGGGATTGTCACAAGCGTTCAAAATGAATGGGGGGAAGGCAACCTTTCGGTTGACGTTACCGTCTCAGGTCCGTTTTGGTGGCTAGAGCAAACTGCGCTTTCTGAAATTGTTAGTGTTGGGAGCGATGCAAGCGAAAGGCCGCAATTTAAATGCGAGATTGGAGGGGTAGAAACCCACATTCGGCGGTTGTTTGATAGGATGCAAGATCTTGGTCTTCCTGTTGCTCTTGGTGAAATGGACGCTTGTTATGATATTCCCACGACCACATTCCAAGATGCTTCGTTTGCAAGAGCCTTGTCTGAACTTCTTAGAATGGTTCCTGATGCGGTTGGTTGGTTTGATTATTCAACAAGTGGAGATCCTGAGTTTAGAGTTACGCGAAGAAAAAAGGAAGAACTACAAGAAATCTCAGGACCGGAAGACGCAACATTTAACTATATTGGCAGCGATTTAGGCGCTCCGGGTAATTTAAAATTCCGAGGTATTGCAGAAAGTGGTGGTAAAATTTTCTGCACTCCTTACGCAGCAGGCAATTTGTTGGTAATTGATCCCTTTTCTGACACCACTAGCAACGGCGGCACTGTTGTTGAGGCGACAACCAACCTAAGAAAGGCGATTGACACAATAAACGCAAGTGACGGGTTTATTTATGCAAACCCTGCTGTAAATTCTTCCTATTTTAGAATCAATCCTTCTGCTGCTGGAACAGTTAGTGATCCTTACATTTCGCCACCTCCAAGGGTCGCTTCAGACGCTAATGATTCTTATTTGGGTTACAATCCAGAGAATGTTAGAGGAGGAGCAGAGCATAACGGTAATATTTATGGCTCTGTCTATTCTAGAAGCGCAAGTACAAATGGAGGGACACCATACGTTTTAAAATTTGATATTGATGCAACTTCTACAAGTAACCATCAGCCTCCTTATGGAAGAACCTTATTAGATATAAATTTCCCAGTTGACGGTAATGGTGACAGGGTGGGCGGTATTTATGACGTTCGCCCAAATTGGGAAACGGAAATTGCCGGGTCTAATTACACATGGATTTATGATAGTTATTATGGCGCTACAAAAGCGGTAAACGGAAAAATCTATTTAACTCCATATGGCGCTGATAGAATTGTAATTGTAGACCCTAACACCGATAACGTGACAGTTGGAAACGATGTCATTACAGGAAATGAGCCATATTATACTGCCGCAGGCTGGCCAACAGGTTTAACTAATGGAGTACAAACAACTACTCTCCATTTTCCTTATTGGAGTAAATACTCTGGAGGCACTTATGTCCCAGAAAATGGTTGTATTTATTGTTTTCCTCGACTTGCAAATGCGATTTTAAAAATAGACACAAGTAACGATTCAGCCGTTGAAATACCTCTGCCTTCTGCTTTGCGTATTTATAAAAATACTTACTTAAGCGGAACAAATTTCCAATTTGACGGCTACAAATTAAAATCTTTTTCTTCCGTCTTAGGGCCAGATGGCAAAGTCTATTCAGTGCCTAATGAAATCCCATTCCTGTTTTGGATTGACCCTAAGACTGACGAAATAGGATACAGAGACATTTCTGTAGAGCTTGAGGAATCTGGATCAAATGGAGTTGAGTGGTTTTCGTATGGTGTAACATATAAAAACGCAATTTACTTTGCGCCAATGAAATCTAGGTATGTTTTGAAACTACAGTTTCCATACGAAAACAGTGCAGAATTATTAACTTTAGGATCTGATCCAGTAACGTCTGGCTCTTTAGAGGCTCAATATTCATTAAAGATTGACAGCGTTTCTGTGCCTTATGCTGAAAGGCTCCTTGATGGGTCAATTTTATTTAAAGAAATCTCGTCAGGAACTAGCTCAGGTACTCGTCAAATCGTTCCTGTCAGCGGGCCTGAGCTTGTTGATTTTGTCCCTCCTGATCCTATTGATGGCGTTACGATAACTACTGAGCAAACAATGGACAACTCAGTGCAAGTTAGTAATGACGCAATTGAAAAGCTCTTTCCGTTTTATGTTTGGTGGTCTTTAACTTACCCTTTCGCTGTTGGTTCGCATCCTTTGCTTTTGTGGTCAGATCAAGCTTCAACTGTTTCAAAGATATTGTATCCATCTGGATCGATACCTAAATTGATTATGGATGAGGGAGATGTAATCGACATAAGCACAGACAATCGTTTTGCAATAGTTGACCCTGATTTGCAATTACCATCTTGGTTTTCCGATGTGGAAACTTTGCAGACTGGTAGGATTGTCGGAACTGTTTACACAACCAGAGCAAGTGAAACCAGCATTCCTGCTTTTGTTCAAGCGTTACTGGATGAGGCTGATTATTTTGTAATTCAAACAAGCGGATCAGGCTTGCCAGAAGGTTTAAATAATGGAGATAAAGCAATGTTTTATGAAATCGATATTCCTGTCACTTTGCTTGACCGGGAATTGATCAATCAAACGTTTTACAAGCCACTGAGCTACATCTTTGAGACTCCTCCGGCTGACTTTGCTGAAAACCTAAGAGAGGCGCAAAATTGGCTCCCTTACATCGGAAGCGTAAACCTAGAAGCAGAAACCCCGCCATTCGTTAGAAAGACGGGCTCGACGATCAACCTAGCAGGCGGCAGATCTGTCTGGGAGTCGATGGGAGGGCTTGTGCAAGGCGAGACGTTCGATTTGCTCACTAGAGAGCAAAGCTTATCCCTCGGCCTTCCTGAGCGGCTTACAGGCTCAACACCAGTAACAAGGCTTGAGCGATCCAGCTCTGATAGCCTTATCATCCTTTAGGGCAACCTCAGCCTCTTCGCGCCACTCAGACACAGACAGATGGCTCATTGCTGAGACGTAGACCGAATTTGCCTCAAGGGCTCTATTGCTGGCAATGTCTACAAAGTAGAACACCCCATCGCGGCCACCACCTGCGATCTCAAGACCGAGGTGGCTAATGGCTCTATTAATGCGAGATCTCATTACGAGTTGAATGCAATAATGTCAGTTGCGCAGTTATTTATGCTTTTACGGCTTTTCCTCAGATCGTCTAAAATTAAGGTAAACCGTCCAGCTCTTGCCCAATCGGCTAAATCTTTACGATCTTTTTTCTCCATGATTGCGGCAACTTCAAGCTCGCGCTTTCTCTGTGTTTCAGTGCGATACATTGCACGGTTGTCGAATCTGAATTTCACTTCTGTGGTAGTTAGGTGTTTAGTCATGGTTTTTGTAGTTCGCAGCAGGCTTTTTCCTGCCGACACATAAGGAATACACGTTTTTAGTGTATACCACAAGACAAATCGAATGTTTTAGCGCATTTTTATCAAGTGGCCTAAATTAGCAAAAAACTAGTCTGCTTGATCGATATTGATTTAACCTTTTTAAACCCCTCTAGAAAAAAGGTGTTGACATTAATCATCGGTAGCATAAACTGCGTCTAAGCAATTGAGCTTTAAGCCAATGCGAGAACCGTTCTTTGATAGCCCTATTTGAGTTTAAGTGCGCCACCTTCGGGTGGGCATAGCCTACGCTTACCAAGAAACTTGGTGGTCGTGGGCTATGTTAAACTACACTAAAAACCAAAGCGAAAAAATGGATGAGATTAATACCCTCATCAAAAAAAGCCCTTACTTTGCCGAGATCCGTTGTTTCGGTCGATCATGTAAAGTTATCGTGACTTGGCCCCATTGGAAACCAAAGCCAAACGAGGACTCACACAACGCTGTTGTTCAAGTTCTTAGGGATGCAGGGTTAAAAACTAGAACGTGTGATAAACGAGGCGATATACATATTGTTTAACCTCAAGAGCGGGGCTTAATTGCTCCGCTCTTTTTTTGTGCAATTATCTTCATTTTGGTGGTTGACACTAATCAAGGTTAGCTTATTCTAAGCGCATGAAAGACATCAAGTCACTCATCGCAGCGGGAGATCTTAAAGTGATCTCAGGTATAGATTTTAACGCAACTACTTTTGAAGTTGCTCCTTTGACTAAAGCAGGAAGGGCTTGGTTTGACAAAAACGTCAGCAAGTTTGCAAGCTCAATCAATGTGCTGAAATCAGCACTAGTTTAGTAGCAAATCAAATTACAAGCCGGGGAGAAATCTCCGGCTTTTTTGTGTCTACTCATCACAGCGAGGGCAAATCCAGCCGTGCGTGTAATTGTTATAAAGATGCGCTCCGCATTTGCAGACCTTAGCATCCGGCTCAATAAAATGTGTCAGCCTAGCAACCTGACCGTGATCGTATGAATGCACAAACGCCTCGACCGCTTTAGGGCTTCTGTAACCATTCTTTGCGTGCCATGCGTCACTCGCTGACGGGCTGCGCAAGTATTCGCAAGTGACCCCGATGAAGTCTTTTCCAGAAGTTATGAACTTGTTTGTTTGTTTGTGATGAATGTGATGGAGGTAAATATATCGATGCGCGCTGTTGCTCCACATCTCAGGCCGTTCTGTAGCCATTAGCAAAGGCGTGTCTGCCATCTTAGCGCCATCGCCGTGAGAGAAGCTTAGGAGGTTCTTGCCGTACGCTGTGTATTTACGATGTGCTATTGAAACGTCAAAGGTGATGTTTTTACTTTTGCGGAAATATGCCTTAATGGTGTGGGCGAGCATAAAACCACTCATAAAGTCGTGATTTGAAGGGCAAAAAATAATTTCGACATCAGCCAAAGGAAGGCACTTCTCGATTGCGCGCACATACATATCCTTAGCGGCCAAGAAAGCCTCGTGCCAGCTACCACTGACATCGACCCCCGTGCCTGCCGTAGTGGTGTTTCTAGGGCTATCTATGTGCAAGCAATCATTGCCGATCACAAAGATAATCTTATCCAATGGGAACCCGCTTGATTTCTGAATTAGCGAATCAATCCCGGCGTCTACGATTGAGACCGCTTTTTTGATGTCGTAGGATTCCCCGGCCTCGGAGTTGGTCGCATACTTACCGACATGAATATCAGCGGGATCTAAAATCAAACAGTGCGGGTTTTTGACCTTTGCGCGCTTAATCTTCCGCATCTTTGGCGAATACCTTTGAACATCCTTGATGATGGGATCGAAGACGTCTTCTAGCTGTAACCCGTCTGTCTTGCTAAAGATCGAAAACTTCTCACTCTTATACCAGAAATGCTTTACATTAGACAATGGTAGCCCGGCCTCGTCGCATTGATTGACAAGCTCGGTTGCAACACCTTTTTCTCTAAGCTGCTTTATTAACGTGTATTCGTTTTCGCTGAGTCTTAATCTTGGAACTTTCATAATTTTAGTTTTTTGCGCGTCCTTTCCCAAGCCGGGAAAAACACCTCGTCCATACACCGGACAACAGCCTCTTGTTCATAGTTATCACACCAACCAACCCCAGAAAGCAGCAGCGAGGCTTCAACCATTTCATGGCGCAAGGTTAAAGCTAACTCTTTCCCGGCAATGCTAGAGTTTAGCAAAATGATGCGCTCGTCGTGCCGATACTGGCCATAACAATCATCAAGCGCCTGCCTTTTGATGGCAATGCGATGCCCTGCAATTGTTACTGATTTAGGAATGGCCATGATAAAAGGCACTCATCCAGTAGTTAACAAAAACCCCCGACCAATTAAGGCCGAGGGCTTCCGTTATTACTACACACTACTATGAACACAGATCCAGAGAAGACAGAAGAGATTAAACATGATTTTTATTGTGTGGCAATCAAAAAAAACCCCCTCCCTGCACACAAAAGACAGAGAGAGGGTAAAGAATCAAAACGGATGTTAGGAGACAGTCACGTTGAGACGGGCAGCAGCAGCAGCGTTGTTAACGAATGCGGCCTCAGTCCACTCAGTGATTACTTTCTCACCAAAGTCTTTTTGGACAACGCGAACTCCACCGAATGGGTTATTACGAACCCGGAAGGTCTTGAATGCAGAAGGGTCGAACATATCAACCGACTCGCTTGAGTAGTAGATCCAAACGTCAGAAGTAAGAGCGTTAGCTTTTGCACTGGTCTGGCGAATCTTAGAATCAAACACAGACGTGGACATCATGCACTGAGTGTCTGGGTTTAAGAAGAGTGATCCGATTCCACCAATCTGAGGAGCAGCGGTTACAGAACCGGGGTAGCGATCAATTACAGATGGGCTGTTTTTAAATGCTTCCCATGCGCCAAGGTTGAAAACAACACGGTTAGGAAGGAGACCAATTGAGTCAGCGATCTCTTTCATCTTCTCATCAATTGCGCTGATCACGTCAGTTGATGATCCCCAAGTCTGAGCAGCAGCAGAAACGCCAGCGCGCAGAGTGGTGAGGGTCTCATTAAGGCGAGAGTTGCCAGCCTGAGAAACAAGGTTGCGGACGCGAGCCTCACGAAGGATGCGAGAACCTTCGCCAGTGGTGGCTCGGTCAAGCTCGTGATTGTCGATCATGTCATGCAGAGCGTAAGGCTGAAGGCTCACGTTGATGCGCTCACCGTCAGTCACAACAGCGGAAGAGTCACCACCGATTGCGCGGCGGGCATCTGGAGTCTGGAAGCCGGAACGTTGTCCGTAGTCGATGATTGAAAACTCAGCGGCTCCGGTTGGAACGACTGGGGCGAGGAAATCAGCGACTGGGCTGGAGGTGTCTTGGAAGAGTCCTTTAGCGAACTGATTTAAGACTGAGATATTTGCGGAAGTAGCCATTTTTTTATTTAGTCAGATTTTACCTTAGAATTAAACTGTGGGCTTGTTGCTTTGTCCGAGAACAACTTTGATTAGAGCGCCTTGTGCGGCTGCTGCTTCAAGAGCAACACCTAAAACGTGCTTACCACTTGTTGCAGTTGCAGCGCGACCAGCGGCGGCGGGCATGAGTAATGCTCCAAGTGCAACAGCAGCGTGAGCTTCAACGAGAACAACTGCACCAGATCCAGAAACTGCAACAGCAGCTTGACCATCAGCAGAAGCGTCTTCTGTAATTACTCCAAAAGCCACATCAGTGTTGGCAGCAGTTACAACAGTTTTTCCGGCGGTTAGCTTCACAACCTTGCCTTGGGCAATTGCGGAAGCTCCGTTATCAAAGGCCAAGATTGGGCCATCATTTGCAAGGGGCATAATATTTTTTAGTTTTAGTTCTTAAATAGAGTTTAGAGGCCAAAGGCTTCGGGGTCGATTTGAGCAGCAAGCTCCCATTTGACATCAAAAGAAGCATTTTCGCCAACTTGGCTAGAAGCTTTTGCCATAGCGGCTTCAATTCTGACTTCTGAGCTGCCAGTCTTTTCTCCGCTTGCTTTAACAATCGACTCTTCAAGTCCGGCGTGAATTTTTGGCAGCTTGGAAAGGATCTCTTCAGCAAAGTCATCCCCTGCTTCGATCTTTTCGATAAACTTGGTTTTGGTGTCCTCGTCTTTTGGAGCAATGCGGCCTTCAGAGACGGCAGCTTTGACAAGTGACTCAGCGCGGGACTTGTTAGCCTCGGCAGCTTTAGCTTGAAGCTCGTCGCGCTCTTCTGTGATTTCTGCAAGAGAAGCCTTAGCGGTCTCGGCGTCACTCTTAAGGGCTTCGATGGCGGCAACAGCGGCGGCCTCGGCGGTTTCGGTTTCCGGCTCAATTGAGAGAGCGGCAAGAATAAGATCAGACATTTTTTTACTTGTATCAGTTATTTCCGCTTCCTGTTCGGATGCAGCTATACGAGGAATCTCTCGGAAGGCTGGTTCGTTGACCAGCGCCCCTAGTGGTCCCCGTTTTGGTAACCCGGCAGGCACTCCATCCTTGCCAAGCAAGAAGGTAGGGGAGAAATACGAATAGTCTTTTGATTCGATTGCTTTGCGGCCTGCGCCAGTCCATTCAATCTCGGCCATTAAACCCTCACCTTGAACGTAATAGAAGCGTTTTGGTAGCGCAGAGGCTGGTCCTTTGTCGTTGTGATCAAAATCAAACACTGGGCGCACGTTAGCCGATAGCCTTTGCTCTAGATCTTTCTGGAACGTTGCAGCAACCTCTTCGCCGTAATAGGCTTCCATTTTAATCTCAACGTTTTTAGGCTTCCCGTTAACGCTTGGCGTGATTGTGTGAGATCCCTCTGGAATGTAAACGATTGAGGCAACTTGCCCTTCTTCGGGCAAAGAGTAATCAAGAGCGCAAATCAGCATTTCATTAGACAATGGCTAAAAGCTCTTTACTGGCGACCTTCTTATCTGGTCCCCGATTCTAAATCATCAATGATTGTGAAGTTGATCGTCATCATAGAAGCTAGACCAGATCTAGCATCTTCCTCAGATACGCCTAAATCGACAAGCTTATCAACAGCGGCCTCAAAATCGATGACCTTAGCAAAAAAGTCATCATAGATTTTAGTCATTGCTTTATCTAGCTCTTCCTCATCCATCCTCGTTTAGTGAATATGTTTGTGATTGCCTTTGATATTGGCGCAAAATCCTCATCGCTCCAGTGGCCAAGCTCCTTATCGTTTCTTTTTGTGGTTTCCGCAATCATTATTTCGTCGCCACTCTGTTCCGCAATCCATTGAGAATACGCCCTAGCCCAACCTTCATGCATAGACAATAAGTATTTTTTGTATCCTCTAGGCGCTGTTGCTTGTTCAATCCTAGAATATCCTTCTGATTCTACATAAGCTTTTCTAAATTCAGCAAATTCCGGCCCGTATGATCCGTATGAGCTTCTGAATCTGTAATCTTTAACATTGCCAAACAATTCTAAAAATTCCTTTCTGCTATATCTATGCTCTTTTGTGTTAAAAGCCTGATGATCAATCCAATGCCCTATTTCATGCGCTGTAGTTATTTCATTTCCAGAAATACCACTTAACTTAATCTCTAGAGCTTCTCCAGACAAGCTGTAAACGTATTGACCTCTATATCTTCTTGCTCTTGTCTGAATAAATTCTATTTGCTCTAAAGGGCCATCACCATGAACTTTCTCGATTGCCTCTAACGTTTTTTGTTTAATAGCCTCAACCCTTTTAGTGACTCCTTTTTTGCTTACTATCTTGTTAGCAAAGTTACTTCCTCCAGAAGCTGGTTCGTCTTCTGTGATTAGTTGGATAGTGTCCCCTTTATCCTCAACCTGTAAACCTTGCGCAGCTCTGCGCCCTCTCTCGGCGGCGTCTGGCGCTTCATATCCTCGCAGCTTCAGCAATAGCTTGCGTTTTAGATCGGGATCGACGTTTTTCATTGCTGCCCCAAGTTTTGAGTTTAGACCTCTCTTTGTGTCTGGCTTAATCTTCTCGACTGGTAGACCAAGAGCAATAGCTTCTTCCCTGTCAACGTCTTGTAAGCCCATCCCGCTGTTGAATCCAAATGGAGCCCAAGGGACGCCAAAGCCTCCAATTTTAGGATCATTCTGGTAGTTGCCCCAATACTCAATGTCTGATTTTAGCCTAACCTCTCCCTCACTTAGAGCATGGCGCGGCCTTTTGACTCTCACGATTCGATCGCGAACAAATCTTTGAGCGGGAAACCTTTTTAGAATTGCCGGGGATTGCCCCTGCTTCCATTGTCCAAAGCCGTAAGCTTGTCTTAGGTTGGTTTCATATATAAGCCTTAAACGGCTCTCTGAACGCAAGTCAGTGATTTCTTTTTGATCTACATCAAGGAATTCTTCTTCGCCGGAAACCATTGACTCTTGAATCATAAATTCGCGCATTCTTCGCACAAACGTAGCCCGGTCGCCTCCGCTCAACATCCGCACAGTTTTACCGTCTGGGTCAACGACTTCCTTGGTTGCTAGTTCCAAAGTGTCCGAAATGAATTTCTTTGCGCGGTTAAGGAACCGCATATTTTCGACGTTAGCCGAAAAGAATGATCGCTGATTAACCTCTTTCTCATAGCCTCGCCAAAGATCAGGATTCCATTGAGATGCCGGGACAACAGCCCGCCGCTCAAGCATCTTAACAGCTTGCTCAAATGGAAGTGGTCTAGTAATCATAACGATTCAATTTTGTCAGCAAATGCGCCCATCCATCCTTTAGTAAAGGAATCTTCTAACAAGTCTCTATCAGGTAGTGCTCCGGGCCAAGGTTTTTGTGTTACCTGTTTGACTAGCGCATAAACGGCGCGAATGCCACCGCCTTCTGTTTTCTCAAACAGCGCCTTTTTGCCCATTACCCGAAAAAGTAAATTGCCAGTTGCTGATTGATAGTCTCGCGCTCTTCTGCCGACTGCTTCAGAAACCATTGGAATTGTCAAAGCTTTAGCTCTTTTAGGCGTAATAGTCCCGCCCGTAACTTTGTGAGCGTAGAATGGCGCACTGTTGCGAATGGTTGCGCCTTGTTTGCTCGCGGTTACAAAATTCCATCCTAACGTTATATTTTGCGCAAAATCTCCCGATCTGCGCCCCGGTCCTGCTAGGTAATTTGAGCCCCTCCAACCGTTTTCACTGTTGAAGCCCCTATGGTAATCAATTGAGGCACTTGTTGCGGATCTTGCACCAACCTCATTCAACTCAGAGATTTCCCTACCATCTAGTAAGGCAATCATTTTTTTTAGTGCCGGGCTTGCGTTGTCCGTTACATCTACACCGACATCAATCATTTTTCTCGTAGCGTTCGACGCTCCCGGCAAGCATTGCTGTGCCGATTGCTGCATCAAGAGAATCCTGCAACACCTCAACGTTCAACGAATCAAACAACTCAGGAAGCTGGTTTTGCGCTTCAATAAGTGCCTTAGTAAAGTCCTCATCAGTCACATTCTTGGACATAGCAAGGGCGGCAAGGCGATCAAAGAACGGTTTGACAGGCTTAACCCATTCCTGAGTTACACCAGTCAGATCCTCAAGCACGTTTGCGCTTAGTTTGTCGATAGTTGTCGAAAAGTCCTCTTCGCTGGCTTTCACTTGCACAGGAAGAGTTTCCAGCCGTCCCTCTGTTTCATGGGAAGCCAACGAAGCCTCTGTCTCAAGTTCTCCTTGAGCACCATCCGGGCTCGGCTGAAATAGATCGTCAGACTCTGGGTCTGGTGCTGGGACTCTATGGCGCTCGTGCAACCATGATTTCTCGACTGGCAAGCCCATGTCTTTAAACAAGACGCGATCACGCTCGGCCATTTCTTTCTCGTTTCGTGAACGCTCAAAGTCTGCCCTAATCGTAGGGATCTCGCTTGCATCGCCATAGTTAAGCTCAATTAAAGACGGCAACATCTGCTCGTTCAAGATGTCCGCAACAAACTCAGCAACTCCCTCAATCACGCCAGATCTAACTCCTTCGTGAACTTCGCCAAGGGCTCGGCTTCCGCTGCTACCTACGTCAGTCGTCAACGTTTGACCAAGTATAAAGGTATCACACTGGCGATCTGCCATCTCAATCAATTCCTTTTGTGGGAGTGACGAGGCTGATTTGCTTGCGTCTACAAAATTGAGCTTGGTGTTTTCTGGGAACGCTCCCCATCCTGACGATCCAATAGTCTCAAGCATTGAGCAGACTTTAGCTTTGTCGTTAGGGTCAGAATAGTTTGCCCAACGGAATGGGACGCCATAAAGCTGAGAAAACTGCAATAACCACTTTAAACCAAAGGTTGCGGCAAGCCAGTAGCCAGTGAGAGCCCTAAGAGGCGCGGCGATTGATTGATGTCCCGGATGGCCTGAGTTGACAGCTAAAAGAAAGCGATGCTCAGGGAAATCAACGTAGTTTGTTCCGTAATACTGACCATCAGGAGAGAACATTAACCGATCTTCTCCTTCAGTCTCAATTGGGTAGCCGTAAAACCTTGGAGGGCAAACCTTTGCGGCTCTCGGGCAAATAGAATCATATTTCTGGCTCCAACGAAGCTCAACCACTTGATGCCCCGAAAAGTAACCAAACGCCAGATCTTCAATCAATCCTTTGTTGCCCCGCTCACCGTATGCGGGCCTTGGCGTCATGTCTTGCAGCGACTTCTCTGCTAGTGCTGCTTTTTCGATTGCAGAGTCTTTCGGCTCTTCGCCTCGCTCACAATATGGATCAAACGACCAAGGCGCTTTTTTAACCTCCCGGAATACTTCAGACAGATTCTTCTGCAAGCGCGGCCATGTGTCGATCATGGCTTGAAATAAGAGCTGTTGACGCTGCAAATCACCTGTCAGAGCGCCTGCTAGGGTATCTCTAACGTCACCGGGTAGCTGTTCCCGCTCGATCAACTCAAGCAATCTGTCTTGCGCTTTAGGTGCAACGATAGGATCAAAATCGCCACTTTCGACAGTATTTTCTTTTGCTTCAACAACTTTGCTTTTATCACGTCGAGAAGGAAATGCGGCCCTAATGAGCGATCCATAGTTCATCGAAAAACGATGTCAGACAGAGCCCAAGGGGTCGCGTCTGGGATGTGGTCCCCGTTTCTTATTACTACAACACAATGAAACACTTTAAACATAACGATGGAGGAAGGAAAGCCGCCGGGTATTTTAACACCAATGATGCTTGTGTAAGAGCCATAGCAATCGCTTGCCAAATAAGCTACGTGAAGGCTAGGAAGATATGCAAAGAGGCGTCAGCATTTGGGGAAATGCAAAGCCGTGCAATTGCTAGAGGAGTTTACAAGAAAGACTTTGAGAGTGCCTTGAAGAGTTTGGGCTGGCAATATGTCAAAATCCCAAGGGTTAAGGGCAAAAGCACAAGGGTCGCTGATTTGCCGCAAGGTCGTTATATTGCAGAAATGACTAATCAGTTTGTGGCGGTAATTGACAACGTTGCCAACGACACGGCTGATTGCTCTCATCGCGTTATTAAGGGTTATTGGAAGCCCTCAAAGTAATCAACGATAGCGCGCGCATAAACGTCAGCTAATAAGCTGTGTTTGTTCTCCATTAGTATCCATTCCTTCGGAGAACTGCCAAAGAAAGGCTCGCAGATCACGGCAGGAGGAGCAACAGATTGCAGAAATCCAGCTCCTCGGCCATTAGGCTCAATTGGCTTAATACCCCGGTCTTTTTGCACTTTAAAGGTATTAGATTGTGCTTTGCGGAAACACTCAGCTAACCTTCTGCCGTTATTGCTGGCGTGATAGTATAAGTATTCGTAACCCTCGGCTTTAGTGCTCGAATAGCTATTGAAATGCAACTCTATCGCAATATCACATTTTTCTTTGCTTACACTTTGACCCAGCCAGTCCATCGCTCGGCTGTAACTTTCCTCTGGATAGTCATCAAAGACAACTGAGTGAACACCTTGATGCCTAAGATGGTTCTGTAATAGATCAGCAACCTTTTTGTTGTAACGCCACTCATCTACGCCACCAACAGACAACGCTCCTTTGTCGCCAATTCGGCTATGACCAACGCAAATAGCAACACGCTTCAACTTCTTGGCTTTCTTGCGCTTTGCCGCAATCGCCACCTTGTAAGCAGTGATCAACTCAAGAATCTTGTCAAGTATTTGGCTCGGTCTCATTTACCTATGATGATGGCGCGTCGATAGCTGTAATCATTATGAAACTTTTGCCCTCGACCCGGTAAAATCCCTTCTTCAAACTGATAAAACTGCCCTTTAATTAACGTGATCGTTGGAGGATCGTAAAGGGCGCTCTCGTTCAGCTTTGAGCCTCCTACCAAGGCGCTCGATCCGCAACTTTGCAGCAGGAGAGCCATCAGCGGCAAGCCGATCAATTTCGTCTTCAATATCATAAACAAGCTTCCTTTCTTTGAGCTTAACAAGGCAAATCCAGCTTTGTAAAGCAACAGTAAGCAGCTTGATCACTTCTTCGCATTAAAGACATTAAGGGCCAGAAAATCTATTACTTTATAGATCTTCTTGATCAGCCCGTCATCTTTAGGTGTAGGCGTCAAAGCGGCGATTGCTGAAGCTGCCGCGATTACTGCTGTAATAATGCCGAAAAGCTGCTCTTTGTTTTCTGTAATATATTCAATCATTTCTTTTTCCTTCGTTGTTTAAAGTTGTCCCAAGTATTGAGGAGGGACAAAACCCCAATAACCAAGCCGATAACTGCCGAAATAAACCCGGTTGCAGTTTCAAAGTGATTAAAATATGCGCTTAAAGCCGACCAAGTTGAAGCAATCATTCCGGTTACAGGATGCGTGACGTGTTGGTGCATTTTAAAGTTCGTTTTGTGGCTCAGGTTTTATTGCTAAAAACTCCAGTTGCGTCAACTCCTGCACTCCATCAACGCCGTCAAGAAGCGCGTCATCGTTTGCAGTGAATCTCCAGCAATCAATTGCAATAAGTCTTCCGCTTCCGTCAGTGGCTTCTGCAAGGCTTTCAACGGGTGGCAATGATGTCAGAGTTGTTTGCTGCTTATTGGGAAATTTCCGGTCAGCGTCCACGCTTACGACCAATTGCGTATACAATTCGTCAGGTTTTACGACATAGAATCGAAAGCCACAATCAGCGCGGCTCTGCTCAATCTCGGTCAAAGGTTCTTGGTCTTCCATTAGTCTAAAATTTCTAGTTCGTCGAGCATCTCCAAGTCTTCCTCAATCGGTGGCTCCCATTGCAAGCGTTGCAAGTAAGTCTCAAGGTTGATTTCTTCGATACCCTCTAGGTCAAACTGGTCAGTCGGCAATATACCTGAGCGTTTTACACAATATAGCTTATCTGTGCCAGTTTCGGGGTCCAAAAATAGCTTTTCCCACGGCGCAAGCCATCTTTCTGTTCCTTCGCCATCAGGTAAATTTCTAGCTTCGTTGCCTTTTTCTGTAAGCTCGTCATAGCTGGCTTGATGAAGGCCAGAGAAGCGGAAGAATCGATGAGTTTCGTCGTTCATTACTTAAAGTGTTACGTTGTTAACAATGATGCTCCAGCCCTTGGCTTTGAGAGATGTTACTGCGGAGTTTGTGGCGGCACTGAGCGAGCCAGTGGCTGTATTGTAATCAATATCAATTCCAGCGTCAGCGATTGCAGCCGAACCCGAATTTCCGTCGACTGTGGCAAATTGATTACTTGCATCTATGCTTTGGAGTATATTGCCGACCGAGTCAGCCGATAATGCGGAACATCCGTCCCATGTTGCATTGAAAACTCCGCTTGAGATGCTTGA
>MDTG01396144.1_pt1 | contig 30580 bp, 25 predicted proteins | sample 811421 | NCBI WGS metagenome assembly MDTG01 (sample SAMN05326645, study PRJNA326480) | marine metagenome | isolation source: seawater | place: Pacific Ocean: South East | collected 2011 | reverse complement strand
GTGCCAGATAACTTCTGGCGGGGGAAACCCCAGGGACAGTGCCACAGAAAATAAACCGCCTCATCAAGGCAAGGGTGAAAAGGTGTGGTAAGAGCACACCGGATTTTTGGTAACAAAAATCGCATGGAAAACCCCACTGAGAGCAAGACCAAGTAGAGATGACATTGTTTTATTAACGTAAAACTAAAAGCAGTCTTTGGCTAGTCATCAGGGTTGGTTGCTTGAGCTAAAAGGTGACTTTTAGCCTAGAGAAATGACTTGTTTAAATGACAGAACCCGGCTTACAGTTTATCTAGCAAAAGATATCAACACCAGAAATCTATAAAAAATCGAATGTTCTTGTTTTGACTCTAATTTGAGTCGTAAATGTTTCATTTATTCAATTATTTAACTAAATCAACAAATTTTGAATAATTTATCGAATTAAATGTTAATAAAATAAAGCCTTGAAATATAACATTTAAGTATTGACGTATAAGTTGAAAACCCATATTATCCCATAAATTCCCAAATAGAGGGGGAAATAAAAAACTATGAAAAGAAAAGAGTTTTTTAAAAATGAAAAAGATTTAACAAGCTATGTTTTTATCTACTTACGAAAACAAATTAGACAAAAAGGGAAGGGTATCGGTGCCAGCAAGCTTTAGATCTCATTTATCAAGTTTAGGTTATAATGGAATTATTTGTTATCCTTCTTTTACTAATCAAGCAATAGAAGCTTGTGCACAGAATAGAATAGAAAAATTATCTGAAACCATTGATGCTCTAAATCCTTTTGAGGAAAAAAGAGATATTTTTGCAACTTCAGTTTTAGCAGAAAGTGTAAATCTTCAATTTGATACAGAAGGAAGAATTTCTTTAAACTTAAAATTATTAAAACATGCAAAAATTAGGTCTATGATTTTATTTGTTGGACAAGGAATGACATTTCAAATTTGGGAACCTAATGCATATGAAAAATTTAGAATTCAAGCTAAGAAAAAAGCTAGTTTGAATAGATCTAGTTTAAAATGGGAAAAACAATTTAACCAGGAGGGAAAATGACAATAAACTTAAAATCACCAGAGCTAAGAGAATTAAAACCAAGAATAGTAGTTCTTGGAGTTGGAGGAGCAGGAGGCAATGCTATTAACGGGATGATAGACTCTGGCTTGCAAGGTGTTGAGTTTATTGCAGTGAATACAGATGCCCAAGATTTAAAATCAAGTAGAGCTCACGCCAAAATTCAATTAGGAATGAATTTAACAAAAGGTTTAGGCGCTGGTGCAAAATTAGACATAGGTCAGGCCGCAGCAGATGAGTCTCTAAATGATATTATTAACCATATTCAAGGTGCAAATATGGTATTTATTACAGCAGGAATGGGTGGAGGAACAGGAACTGGTGCAGCACATGTTATAGCAAGAGCTGCAAAAGAATTAAATATTTTAACAGTTGGAGTTGTAACTCTTCCTTTTTTATATGAAGGTCCACTTAGAACGCGAAGAGCAACACAAGGTTTAGATGAATTAAGAAAACATGTGGATACAATTATAGTAATACCAAATCAAAATTTATTTAAGATAGCAAGTCAACAAACTACTTTTGAAGAGTCTTTTGAATTGTCAAATGATGTTCTCTTGCATGGAGTTCAAAGTATAACTGATTTAATGGTAAGACCTGGTTTAATAAATTTAGACTTTGCTGATGTAGAGACAGTAATGAGCGGCATGGGCAAAGCAATGATGGGAACAGGTGAAGCAGAAGGTGACAATAGAGCTGTACAGGCAGCAGAACTTGCTATTAATAATCCACTAATAGATGATTATTCACTAAAAGGCGCAAAAGGTCTCTTAATTAATATAACTGGAGGAAAGGATTTAAAACTTTTTGAAGTTGATGAGGCGGTAAATAAAGTTAGAGCTGAAGTAGACCCAGAGTGTGAATTAATTATAGGAGCAATTACAGACAGTGCTCTTGATGGAAAACTAAGAGTTTCAATTGTAGCAACTGCTCTAGATGGTCAGTCTCCAGAAACAAAATCAGTAATTAATATGGTGCACCGAATACAAAATAGAAATCCTGGTTATTCAGATTTTCCAACAACAACTCCTTCACAAATTGTTTCGTCTAGCATACCAGCAATGCAGTCAACAGAAGGGGCAAATGCTTTGAAATTAGACAATGAAGTTGTTAATGAAAAAACGACAGATTTAGAAAATCCAAATCCATTAGAAGATGGCAGTATAGGAATGGAAAATGTAGGTTATTTAGAAAATACATTAAATGAAGAAACTGCTTTTGAAGAACCAAAAGATATTAATGAGCCATCCAATAAAGAATCGCAAGAAGATACACCAAAACTATTTTCTGATGATGAAATTATAGATTCATTTCAAGAAGAAGAAAATAAAGAGAATGACAATATAAGCGATTTTTCAGAAAATCTTCTTGAAGAAGAAAATAATGAGGAAGAAGATTATGAAATACCAGCTTTCTTGAGAAAGCAGAAAAATTAATGAATGAAAAAAGATATATAAAAACAAATGAATGCCACCATGTCGCTGGAAAATTTAAAGCATTTTCCAGTGATGCTAGAAAAATTACTAAGCATTATAACCCCTCAACATGGTGGCACTTATATTGATTGTACCTTTGGAGCAGGAGGGTATACAAAAAAAATATTAAGCTTTCCAAATACAGAAGTACTAGCAATCGATAGAGACCCCTCATCAATTTACTACGCAAAACCTCTAAAAGATAAATACAAAAATAGGTTTAAATTTTATAATAAAAAATTTACTGCATTAAATTCCATAATAAAAACTTCTAGCTCATATAAAGCTATAGTTTTTGATTTGGGTTTTTCAATGATGCAAATGAAAGATCTTTCAAGAGGTTTTTCATTTAATTCTTCAGGTCCATTGGATATGAGAATGGGGTTAAATACCTTTAAAGCTGAAAAAATAATAAATGAATTAGATCAAAAAAAAATAGAACAAATTTTTAAGTTTTTTGGAGAAGAGAAAAATTCTAAAAGAATAGCCTTTGAAATAATTAATCAAAGAAATAAAAAAAAACTTAATACTCAAGACTTAGTAAAACTAATTAATAAAGTAAAAAGAAAAAAATATAATAGAATTAATGAAGCGACTAAATGCTTTCAAGCTTTAAGAATTATTGTGAATAATGAAATAAGTGAATTAATATATGGACTTATAGAAGCAACAAAGCTACTGAAACCAGGAGGAATACTTTTAGTTGTAACTTTTCACTCGATTGAAGATAAAATTGTTAAACATTTTTTTAGATTTTATTCAGAACTAAAAAATTATTCTAGATACATACCTGATGCAAATACGAAAAAAGATGTAAGATTATTTAATTGTCCAGAAAGAAAGGCAATTAAAGCATCTGAAAAAGAAATACTTTTAAATCCTCCCTCAAGATCAGCAAAATTAAGATATGCATTAAGAAATGATAATAATTTTTTTTTCCCTGAAGACTTTATTGAAAAATTCAAAAATTATTTAGACCTAGAGAAAGTTTTTTAAATCATGAAAAATACTATTTTATTTTTAGTTTTCATTTTTTGTTTAGTTTTTACCTCATTAATTAAAAATAATACTCGATCAGTTGAAAAAAAGCTTTTAAACATTAGAAAAGATATTCTTCAATTAAATTTCCAATTAAATGATGCCAAATTAGAACTTGAATATTTAAAAACACCTCAAAATTTAAAAAATTTGTCAAAAACATTTTTTGACGATGATTTTAGCTATTACAAAGTTTCAAACATTGAAACTTTAATTTTAAATAAAAATTCAAAAATAAATGAAAAATAAAAAAAATTATCCATTACCAGGTCAAAAAAATTTTTATTTTGAAGACTACAATTATTTAGAAGATCTAAGCAAATCTACTACTGGAAAACTTAAAACATCATTCAATAGAGTTGCTTTTATTTTTTTTATTTTTGTTGTAGCTGGATTAATTTATAGTTCTAAAATAATATATTTATCATCAGTACAGACTGATGATTATTTTATAAATAGACCAATAGTTTCTTTCAAACAAATTAGGCAAGACATATTAGACCGTAATGGAAATATAATTGCAAAAAATGTTAATATTTATTCTGCCGGCATAAGAACAAAGTTAATTTCTGATAAAGAAAAACTACTAATAAACCTCAAAATAATTTTTCCATCTTTAAATACTAAAGAAATTAAAAATAAAATGGAAACAAAAAAATTTTTTTATCTAAAAAAAAGATTAAAAGAACAAGAGAGAAAAAAATTATGGAGTCTAGGAGAAAAATCTATACAGTTTGAAAGTAAACAAATAAGATTATACCCACAAAGAAATTTATTTAGTCATGTAATTGGTCAAATTGATGATGGTAATTTTGGAATATCAGGAATAGAAAAAAAATTTGATGAAAATTTAAGAAACAAACCTGAATCACTTAAACTTTCTTTAGACTCAAGTTTGCAATTTTTAATTAGAGACGAATTATTAAAAGCTAATGAAATTTTTAAAACAAAAGGTAGCGCTGCACTGTTAATGAATATAAATAATGGAGAAATATTATCACTACTTTCTTTGCCTGATTTTGATTTAAACTCTAGATTAAAAATAGATGACTCAAAATATACAAATAAAATTACCAAGGGAGTTTATGAGCTCGGATCAGTATTTAAAACTTTTACAATAGCAGCAGGTCTTGAATTAAAAATAATAGACAAAAATACATTATTCGAAAATTTGGAAAGTACAATAAAATGTTCTAAATACACTATTTCAGAACACGATCCATTGCCAAAAGATTTAACTGCTGAACAAATATTAATAAGATCATCAAATATTGGATCAGTACGTGTTGCTCAAATGGTAGGACTAGAAAATTTTAAAAATTTTTTAAATTCTTTTGATTTGTTTAATAGAATGGATTTTGATCTAGAGGAAATGGGAACTCCAATACCATTTAGATGGGGAAAATGTAAGTTAGCTACAGCTTCATATGGACACGGAATTACAACAACGTTACTTCAATTAGCAAGAGCTTATTCTATTTTAGGAAATGGTGGTTATAAAATAGAACCAACTTTATTAAAAATTGATAGTAAAACAAAATTTAATGAACAACTCATTTCAAAAGATACCAGCAAAGAAATTAACTCTATTCTTCGCAAAGTAGTTTTTAATGAGGAGGGCACTGCAAATTTTGCAAACATAGAAGGTTATGAAATAGCTGGCAAAACAGGCACAGCTGTAAAATATGGCTCCAAAGATAAAACAAATACTTTTATTTCACTTTTTCCATACACTAATCCCAAGTATGTTCTAGTTGTTTTGTTAGATGAGCCAAAACTAGCGCCAAAAGATTATGTTTTTGTAAGACCAGATGGTAAAAAATATAAAAGTGAAAATATTAAAAGAAACACTTCTGGCTGGAATACGGTTGTTGTTGCTGGCAAAATTATAGAAAAAATTGGACCTATTTTAGCCATAAATAACTTACAAGCTGTAAATAAACTTTAAATGAAACTTAAGAAAATTTTAGGATCTGTATCTAAAAAAAATGGCAATATTGTAATTAATGGAATTAGTTTTAATTCAACAAAAATTAAAAAAGGAAATGTTTTTTTTTCTATTAGAGGAAAAAAAACTAGTGGAAAAAAATTTATTCAAGATGTAGCTGCAAAAAAAGCTTCATGCGTAATTACTGATGAAAATATTTATAAAAAAAATTATAAAATTCCTATAATAAAAGTAAGAAACTGCAGAAAATCCTTGTCTGAAGCAAGTTCTAATATTTATAACTTAAAACCAAAAAATATAATTGCCGTAACAGGGACGAATGGAAAATCGTCAATTGCGAATTTTTTTTTTCAAATTCTAACTCTAAATAAAAAATTATCAGCTTCAATTGGCACTTTAGGAATAAATACAAGAGATTTTAAAAAAAAAAATAAACTTACTTCTAGCGACCCTATTACTTTACATAAAAACTTATTTCAACTTGCAAAAAAAAAAATAAATCATGTAATATTAGAGGCTTCAAGCCACGGTTTAGATCAAAGTCGCTTAGATCATGTAAAGTTTAATTCAGCAATATTTACTAATTTAAGTCATGATCATTTAGATTATCACAAATCATATAAAAATTATTTTAACTCGAAATTAATATTATTTAAAAATTTGCTTAAAAAAAAATCTAATATCATAACTGATATGGATATAGCTCAATATAAAATATTAAATAGTATAGCAAAAGAAAAAAAATATAAAATTTTTACAATTGGATCAAAAAAAAGTTATTTACAATTAATAAAACATTCTTATAAAAATGATAAACAGGAATTTCAAATAAAGTATAAAAATAAAATTTATAAATTATTTGTAAATTTAATTGGAAAAATTCAAATCAAAAACATTTTAATGGCGATGATAGCAGCAGAAAAAAGTAATTTAAAATTTGATAAAATTACTAAAATCATAAATAAAATAAAAAGTGTAAATGGAAGATTGGAAAAAATTGGAAATTTAAGAAACGGGTCTATAGTTATTTTAGATTTTGCCCATACACCCGAAGCTCTCAAAAATTGTTTAGAAAATTTACAAGATCAATTTGTAAATAGAAAAATTTCAATTGTTTTTGGATGTGGCGGAGATAGAGATAAGTTAAAAAGATTTCAAATGGGAAAAATAGCTAATATGTTTTGTAATAAAATTTATTTAACTGATGATAACCCTAGATTTGAAAGTCCAAAAAAAATCAGAACTTCAATAAAAAAATATATCTATAAAAAAAAATTGTTTGAAATTTCTAACCGAGAAAAAGCTATTTCTAATGCAATAAAAAATTTAAATTCCGGAGAGATATTGCTAGTTGCTGGAAAGGGCCATGAAGAGAACCAGGATTACGGCAATTACAAAAGAAAGTTTTCAGACAAAAAAATTATTTTAAAATATATTAAATCCAAAAATAAAATTTTATCTAAAAATTGGAAAGTAAATATTATTAATGAAGAATTTAAAAATAAAATATCCTTAAATTCAAAAATAAATAAAGCATCAATTAATTCTAAAAAAGTTAAAAAAAATAATATTTTTTTTGCAATTAAAGGAAAAAAAAATGATGGAAATTCTTTTGTAAAAGAATCTTTTAATAAAGGTGCTTCAATAGCTATTGTAAACAAAAAAAATAAATTTTCGCCGAAGAAGAAGCAGTTGCTTGTTAAAAATAGTTTAAAATCTTTAACGAATATTTCGGAAAAATTAAGATTACTATCTTCAGCTAAAATTATTGCAATTACTGGAAGTTGCGGAAAAACTTCTTTAAAAGAACTTTTGGCTAAATCTCTAGGGAAGATTGGAAATGTATCTAGCTCACCCAAATCCTATAATAATAAATATGGAGTTCCATTAAGTTTATTTAATATAAATAGACATGATGATTTTGGTGTTTTTGAAGTGGGGATGAATAGAACTGGAGAAATTGATTATTTAAGTCGTATTATCAAACCAGACATAGCAGTAATAACAAATATTTCATACGCACATATCAAAAATTTCAAAAATTTAAATGAAATTGCTGAAGCCAAGTCAGAAATTATAGGAAATGTAAATAAAAATGGATCGATAGTTTTAAATGCAGATGATGATTTTTTTTATAAACATAAGAAAATGTCTTTAGGTAATGGATTAAAGGTTTATTCATTTAGTTTAAATAAAAATACTGCAGATGTTTATTTAAAAAAGGTTTTGAAAATGAAAAATAAATTTAAAATTATTGTTAATGCACATAGTAAAAATAAAGTTTTTTTTGTAAAATCAATTTTTAGCAGTAATTTAAAAAATATATTAGCAGCAATTACTGTGATTTCTATTTTTAAGAAAGTACAAGAAATTAATAAAAATATATTTTATGAATTAAAAAATCCTGAAGGTAGAGGAGATATTTCTAAAATTAAAATAAAAAATAAAACTATAAAGTTCATAGATGAAAGTTATAACGCAAATCCTTTATCTGTAAGTACGGCTATAAAAAACTATGATTTACTTAAAAAAGGGATAGGTAAGAAAAATCTGCTACTTAGCGATATGTTAGAACTTGGAAAATACTCGAGAAAATTACATGAAAAGTTAGCCGAAGATATTAATTCTTCAAAAATTGACAATGTTTTTGTATATGGAAAAAGTATAAAACATACTTTTAAAAATATAAATTTTGAAAAAAGAGGTTTAATTTTAAAAAATAAAGATGAAATAATTAATTTGATAAAAAACAATATTAACAATAATGATTACTTAATGTTTAAAGGATCTAATTTAACAGGACTTAACGACTTGGCTAAAAACTTAAAAAAAGGAAGTTTTAATGCTCTATAAATTTCTTTTAGATTATGTAGAAATTTTTTCTTTTTTAAATGTTTTTAAATATTTAACAGTAAGAACTGGCTTGGCTATGTTTACGTCTTTGTTCGTAGTTTTTTTAATAGGGAATCCTTTTATAAATTTCTTTTCAGCCAAACAGATAACTAACCCTATTAGAAAAGATGGACCTGACGATCATATAATTAAAAAAATTGGGACACCAACCATGGGTGGTGTTTTAATTCTTATAGGGTTATTTTTTGGTGTTTTATTATGGTGTGATTTATCTAATCCATATATCTGGACACTAATATTTTTTGTAGCTAGTTTTGGATTATTGGGCGCTTATGATGATTATAAAAAAATTAAATATAAAGATTCATCCGGTGTTTCTTTTAAATTTAAAATATTTATTCAAATAATTATTGCAATAGTAGGAATTCTAATATTAACAAATTTTGCAGATCATCCAGATTTAAAAAATTTATATTTTCCATTTTTTAAAGATTTATTAATAAACCTAGGTTGGTTTTTTGTTCCGTTCTCAGTATTTATAATAGTAGGATCTTCTAACGCTGTAAATTTGACAGATGGTTTGGATGGCTTAGCTACTGTTCCGGTAATTCTTGTAGCTTCATGTTTTGCTTTTATAAGCTATGTTACTGGAAATATTGTTTTTTCAGAATATCTTCATATTTCATATATCGAAGGGGTTGGAGAAGTTACTATTTTTTTGGGTTCTGTAATTGGAGCCTGTTTAGGTTTTTTATGGTTTAATGCACCACCAGCTAAAATATTTATGGGAGATACCGGGTCTTTAGCTCTGGGAGGTTCTTTAGGTGCGGTTGGAATTATTACAAAACATGAAATAGTTTTGGCAATCACCGGAGGTCTGTTTGTTCTTGAAGCTATATCTGTAATTGTTCAAGTTTTTTCATATAAACTTACAGGGAAAAGAGTTTTTAAAATGGCACCAATTCATCATCATTTTGAAAAAAAAGGATGGCACGAGTCCACAGTAGTAATTAGGTTTTGGATTATTTCTATAATTCTAGCACTAATTGGTTTAGCAACACTAAAACTGCGTTGATGAAAACGTTAAATTTTTATAATAAAAAAATATTAATTTATGGATTTGCAAGAACAGGAATTTCAACATTTAACTTTTTAAAAAAAAAATATAATCAAATCAGCTGTTGGGATGATAGCTTAAAAGTAAGGAAAAAAATTAATAAAAAATATTTAGTTAATTCAAAAAATGAACTAATTAAAAATTTTTATGATTTTATAGTTATAAGTCCAGGCATAGATATAGATAGTTGTTTATTAAAAAAATATTTAAAAAAAAACAAAAAAAAAATAATTACAGATTTAGATATTTTTTATTTTTTTAATCGTAAAAATATTATTATTTCCGTTACTGGAACCAATGGAAAATCCACAACATGTAAACTTTTATATGATATATTCAGTAAAGCTGGGTATAAAACAGAGTTAGGAGGAAATATAGGTACTCCTGTCTTGAGTTTAAAGAATAAATTAAAAAAAACTATATATGTTTTAGAATTATCTTCTTATCAATTAGCCTACACAAATTACTTTAAACCAAACTATGCAGCCATACTAAATATAACCTACGACCATATAGAAAGACATAAAAACATAAATAATTATATTAATGCAAAAAGTAATATATTTAAATTTCAAGATAAAAAAGATTTTGCATTTCTAGGTATTGAAAATAAAAAATTAAAAATTATAAAAAAAAAATTTAAAAATAAAAAATTTAAATCTAAACTAAGTATTCTAAATTCAAAAAATGTAAAAAATTATAAAAAAAAATTAAGTAATGATTATTTGTTTAACAAAAATAATTTAGAAAATTTGTCGATCGCCATAGAAATCGCAAAAAAATTTAAAATCAACGAAGGAAGAATTTTTAAAATAGTTAATAGTTTTAAGGGATTGAAACATAGACAAGAAAAGTTTTATTCAGGAAAAAAAATTCTCTGCATCAACGACTCCAAGGCTACAAGTTATCATGCAACTTATCAATCCTTAATTACTTTTAAAAATATTTTTTGGATATTAGGAGGTTTGCCAAAAAGTAAAGATAAAATTGATTTAAAAGATGTTAAGCAAAATATAATTAAAGCATACATAATTGGAAAAAATAAAAATTTTTTCATTAAACAATTATTCAACAAAGTTAATTATAAATATTCTAAAACTTTATCAAATGCTGTTTTAGATGCATTAAAAGATATTTCAAATTTTAAAAAAATAAATTCAAATTATCATCGATTAACACTTTTATTAAGTCCTTCCGCAGCTTCTTTTGATCAGTTCAAAAATTTTGAAGAAAGAGGAAATAAATTTAAAAAGGTTTTAAAAAGCAATTTACAAAAATTATAAATGTTAAATTTTACTAGAGAAAATAAAGGTAATTTTGCAAGTTGGGCAAGAAACGTAGATAAAACGATTATTTTAATGATTTTTATTTTTTTTTTACTTGGCCTTTTTTTTTCATTTTCGTCTACATCTTCTATGTTAGCTGAAAAGTTGAATACAAAAAGTTATCATTTTTTTATAAAACATTTAGTTTTTGTAATTATAGGTTTTTCATTTATTTTTTATATTTCTCTACAAAACAAAGAACTTATCAAAAACTATTTTCCTACCTTTTTTTTTATAACTTTAATTTTACTTTTACTTGTTCCATTTTTTGGTTCTGAAGTTAAAGGATCAAAAAGGTGGTTAGAAATATTTTTTTTACCAAGATTCCAACCAATAGAAATTGTTAAACCTTTTTTTGTATTAATAATTGCTAAAGTTTTATCTTCTGAAACAATGAGTAATAGTTATAAAAAATATTTTAATACTATTATTTTATTGTCTTTAGTCCTGATATTGTTAGTTATTCAGCCAGATCTAGGTCAATCCATACTTATTTTTTTAACTTGGTTAATAATGATTTTTTCTTCAGGAATTAATCTTTTGATTTTGACAATATTTTTTATGGTTGCTTTGATATTAGTAGCATCATTATTGCTAATTTTTCCAAATAAATTTGGGTACATAATATTACGATTAAAAACATTTATTGATCCATCTCAAGGTAATAACTACCAATCGGAAAAGGCCTTGGAGTCAATTATAAACGGAGGTTTTTTTGGAAAGGGTATTGGAGAAGGGGTTCTTAAAGAAAGAGTTCCCGAAGCACATACAGATTATATTATTGCTGTAATATCAGAAGAGTATGGAGCTATATTAATATTGGGGCTAATTTTTTTATTTTTATTTTTGACGTTTGTAATATTAAAAAAATTATTATACGAAAAGGATGAATTTATAAAACTTACATTAATAGGCCTAATTTCACTTATTTTAATACAGGCTTTTATACATGTGGGAGTTAATATTAGAATGTTTCCAACAACAGGCATGACTTTACCCTTTATAAGCTATGGCGGTTCCTCAATCGTAGGAACATCTTTGATAGCAGGGATTGTAATTAATTTAACCAAGAGGGATACAAATACAAGTAATTTAATGTGATGAAAAAAATTGTTTTATGTAGCGGAGGAACCGGAGGCCATATATTTCCTGCCATAAGTTTATTAAAAAGCTTAAGTGAGGAAAATGAAACAGTTTTAGTTACTGATAAAAGAGCATTCAAGTATATAAATTTGCCAAAAGAGAAAGTAAAAATTTTAAATGTTTCATCACTTAAAAAAAATATTGTATTAAATATTTTTTCTATCTTTAAGTTATTTTTTTCAATTATAGACTCTGTTCTTTTTTTAAAGAAAGAAAAAATAGATGCAGTGGTTGGCCTTGGAGGCTATGTGTCATTTCCAATTTTATTATCAGCAAAAATTTTGAATAAAAAAATTTATCTTTATGAACCCAATTTGGTTTTGGGTAGAGTAAATAAATTTTTTTTAGGTGATTGTGAAAAAATCTTTGTTCATACTAATTCAATAATTAATGTCCCAAAGAAATATTCTTTGAAATTTATTCAAGTAGGAAACATTATTAGAGAAGAAATATTAAATTATCCAAATACTGAAAATAAAAATAATGAGGAAGATACAAGAATTATTATATTAGGTGGAAGTCAAGGAGCAAAAATTTTTGGCGAAGTAATTCCCAAAGCAATTTTAAATTTAGTTAAAAAAAATATTAAATTAAATATTTTACAACAGGTTTTACCAGAACAAAAAGATGATATAGAGCTTTTTTATAAAAAAAATATGATTAAAAACTACACATTTATTTTTGATAAAAATATTATTAGTCTTATGGCAAAATCTGATTTAGCAATTTCAAGAAGTGGAGCATCAACTTTAGCTGAACTAGATTTTTTACAAATCCCATTTATTGCCGTGCCTTATCCACACGCAAAAGATAATCATCAATATGAAAATGCTTTATATTATAAAAAAAAACAATCTTGTTGGATTTTAGATGAAATAAATTTAAATGAAGAAAATTTAACTGAATTGTTATTAAAAATTATAAGTAATAATGATAATTTATTTAAAAAAAAAAAAATAAGTAAAAAAGAAAATGAAGCTCTTAATTTAATTAAAAAAGAAATAAATATTTAAATATATGAACATTAAACTCGCCAGTAACGAAGTTATCCATTTTATTGGAATAGGAGGTATAGGAATGAGCGGTCTTGCTCTTGTTATGCACAATATGGGATTTAAAGTGCAAGGAAGTGATATTAATAAAAATCAAAATATTGAAAGGTTAAAAAAGTTAAAAATCAAAATATTTATAGGGCATAAATATGAAAATTTAAGAAATTCTACATTAGTAGTAATTTCTTCTGCAATAAAAATTACAAATCCCGAATTAAAATTTGCCAAAAAAAGAAAACTTCCTGTTTATAAAAGAGGAGACATGTTAGCAAATATTGTTTCTTTAAAAAAAAATATTGTTGTTACAGGTTCGCATGGAAAAACTACAACTACTTCTTTAATTTCATCAATTCTTCATGATTCCAAACTAGATGTAACGGTAGTCAACGGAGGAATAATTAATCAAATAAAAAATTCAGCTAGATTAGGTAAAAGTGAATGGAGTGTTTTGGAGTCTGATGAATCTGATGGAAGTTTTTTAAAAATTCCCGTGACCTATTCTGTAGTTACAAATATTGATAAAGAACATTTAGATTATTATAAAAGTTTCGATAATCTAAAAAAAAGTTTTAAAAAGTTTATTGAAAAAACTCCAATTTTTGGAAAATCGTTTATATGTTTAGACGATATAAACAATCAAAATTTAATAAATGATATTAAAATAAAAAATTTTCATACTTATGGATTTAATAAAAATTCTAATTTTAAAATTAAAATAAAAGAACAAAAAATAAATTATTCTAAATTTGATCTAAAAATAAAAATTGCTGGAAAAAAAAACAAAACCTATGAAAATTTTCAGATACCATTATTAGGAGAGCATAATATTAAAAATGCAACTGCGGCAATTGCAGTTTCTTTAAGTCTCGGAGTAAATGTAGATAATATTAAAAAAACTTTAAAAAATTTCAAAGGTGTACAAAGACGTTTTAATAAAATTTTTTCAAGAAAAAGAAATGAATTTTACGATGACTATGCTCATCATCCTACAGAAATTAAAGAAGTTTTGCGAGGAGTAAGAGCTGTTAATAAAAAAAGAAAAATAATCGTTGTTTTTCAACCTCATAGATTTTCCAGATTAAAGTTGCTTAAAGAAGAATTTTCTAAAGCATTTATTTTGGCTGATGAAGTTTTATTATGTCCTGTTTATGCCGCAGGCGAAAAAGTTGATAAATATTTTAATTATTTTTCTTTCGGTAATTTAATAATTAAAAATTCTAAAACCAAGTTAATAATTATTAATAACGAGAAAGATTTGTTAAAATATATTTGTAATAATTTATTTAGTGATGAGTTAGTTATTTGTATGGGGGCTGGCAGCATATCTAACTGGATAAGAAATATTTCAAAAAAAATATGAATATTTTAAAAGAAGTTGAGAATTTTTCAAAAAATATTTCTGGAAAAATATTTTTAAATTATAATTTAAATAAATCAAACTGGTTTGCTATAGGCGGTCCTGCAAAAGTTTTTTTTAAGCCCAATACACTTGAAGAATTAATAAAATTTATTAGAAAATTTAAAAATTCATTGCCCATTAAAGTAATTGGTGTTGGTTCTAATATTTTAGTAAGAGATGGAGGGTATGAAGGCATTATAATCAAACTTGGAAAAAATTTTTCACATATATCAAAAATTAATAAAGATACTATTATTTCTGGTACATCAATACTTGATAGGCAGCTGTCTAGTTTTGCATTAGAAAATGGAGTTTCTGGTTTTGAATTTCTATCTTGTATACCCGGAACAATTGGAGGAGCAATTAGAATGAATTCTGGATGCTATGGTTACGATATATCAAAATGTTTATTATCATTACAAGTTTTAGATAAAAACGGACTAGTTAAATCAATAAAAACAGAAAATATAAAATTTCATTATAGAGGTTCTGACTTATCAAAAGAATTGATTTTTTTAAGCGCTACTTTAAAAGGAAAACAAGAGGAAAAAGAAAAAATTAAAAAAAAAATTGAAAAATTAAGTTTTGAAAAAGAAAAATCACAACCGTCCAAAATTAAAACATGCGGTAGCACTTTTAAAAACCCAATTAATCAAACAAAAAAAAAATCTTGGGAATTAATTCAGGAATCGGGATGTGAAAAATTAAAAATTGGAGATGCTTATATTTCAGAAAAACATTCAAATTTTTTTGTTAATAATGGAAATGCAACCTCTGAGGATATGGAAGATTTAATAATGTCAGTTAAAGAGAAAGTATTTAATTCTTTAGGCATCAAGCTAGATTTAGAACTAGAAATTATTGGAAAAAAAAAATGAAAGAAAAAATTATAGTAATGATGGGTGGAATTTCTGGCGAAAGAAAAATCAGTCTGTTATCCGGAAATGCTTGTTATGAAGCTTTAAAAAAAAAAAATTATAAGGTTTTAAAATTTGATTTTAAAGGAAATTTAGTTGAATATTTAAGAAAAGTGAAACCCAACATAGTTTTCAACTCATTACATGGAAAGTACGGAGAAGATGGTTTTGTTCAAAGCATATTGGAAAAAGAAAAGATAAAGTACACTCATTCTGGAGTGTATGCTTCTAGTATTGCAATTGATAAAGAAATTTCCAAAAAGCTTTTTATTAAAAATAAAATTAAGACACCAAAATTTTTTATTTATAAATTTGATTCAAGTAAAAACTTATTTAAAAACATTAGAAAAAAAAAAATTAAGTTTCCAGTAGTTATTAAACCTATTAGTGAAGGATCTAGCCTCGGTGTATATATTTGTAGTAGACTAAATATTATTAAAAAGATTAAACTTTTAAAAGATTATAAATCAATTTTGATTGAAGAATATATACCTGGCAAAGAAATCCAGGTAGCTATTATGGGTAAAAAAAAGTTGGGAGCGATTGAACTTAAACCAAAAAGAAAATTTTATGATTACAAGGCAAAATATTCCAAGAATGCAAAAACAAAACATATAATGCCCGCTCAAATTAAAAAAAAGGATTATCAAAAGGTCTTAAACATTGCAATGAAAGCCCACAATATTTTAGGCTGTAAAGGTGTAACTAGATCAGATTTTAGATTTTATAAAAATAATTTTTATTTATTAGAACTTAATACGCAACCGGGAATGACAAAATTATCGTTAGTACCAGAGATAGCTGCTTATAAGGGTATAAAATTTAATGATCTAGTCGAATGGATGCTTAAAGATGCTAGTTGCAAAAGATAAAAGACAATTTAGAGTTATTTTCTACTTAATAATCTTTTTATTTTTATCAACATTAAATTTTAATTTTAGCAAGGAAGAAAAAAAAGATTTAATTTTCCCTATAACAAATATTGAAGTTAATGGAATAGAAAAAATTGATAAAGATGAATTGTTAAAATCTCTAAATATATTTTATGATAAAAATATTTTTGCAATAAATGAAAAAGAAATCAGAAAAATTTTAGAAAAAAACAATCTTATTGAAAATTTTAAGGTTAAAAGAAATTATCCAAATAAACTAACTTTTAATATAGAAGAGGCAAAAATTATTGGAATAATTTTAAAAGATAAAAAAAAGTATTTTTTAACAAGTCATGAAAAAATTGTTTCATTTGATGAAAAATTAAATAATAAAGAGCTGCCTATAATATATGGAAAAAATGCATCAAAGTTTTTTAAAAAATTTAACATTTTATTAAAAAAAAATAACTTTGATTTAAATTTAATTAAAAACTATTATTTTTTTCAAACTAATAGGTGGGATTTAATTCTTAAAAACAATATGACTATAAAATTTCCTATAAATAATATTAATGAAGCAATTTTATTATCAAATAAACTACTTAAAAAAAAAGAATTTAAAAATTTAAAAATTATTGATTTAAGAATAGATAATAAGATAATTACTACTTCATGAAAAAACAAAATATAAACTGTATTGTAGATTTGGGGTCAAAAAAAATTAAGTGTGCTTTTTTTAGTCATGAAAATAATAATTCTAAACTTATAGCTTCTTCGGAAAAGGAAACAGCAGGAATTCATAATTCAACTATTATTAATTTTGATCAAGCTTGTAATTCAGTTAGATCTCTAGTTGCTGATGTAGAAAAGAAGGCTGGAATAAATATAAATAATATTTCTGTATTAATTGAACCTATAGAAATACTAGTTACACACCTGACAAAATTTAAAAGAATGGAGGGGTCTAAAATAGAAAAAGAAGACATAAATTTTCTTTTAAGAGAATCAAAAAAACAAATTGAAAAAAATGATAAAAACTATAGTCAAATTCACATTTTAAATTCTAGATATGTTGTTGATAAAAAAGTTTTTAATGAATTGCCTATAAATATTTTTTGCAATCAATTAAGTTTAGAAAATACATTTATAAGTATTCCAAAAAATATATTAAAAAATATTTCTGAAGTTTTTCATAATTGTGAATTAGAAATAGATAGATTTATTTCCACTAGTTATGCAAATGGATTAAACTTATTCAATAAATATAAATTAGATCAGGGTTGTGGAGTAATTGATATTGGTTATGAAAAAACTTCTATAGCTTTATTTAAAAATATGTCTCTACTCAAAATGATTGTAATTCCCATAGGTTCAAATCATATTACCAAAGATATTTCAAAAATTTGTTATCTAAATGAAAATGAATCTGAATTAATTAAATTAGATCAAGATTTATTTTTAAATATAGAATTTAATGAAGCTTTTCTACCTAAAAAATATTTTATAGAAAGTAAATTTAGAAAAATATCACTTAAATTTATTAGTGATATTATTAGTTCAAGAATTGATGAAATAGCTCAGATAATATTTAAAGAAATAAAAAATGTTGATCAGTTTCAAATAATAAAAAATAATCTAATCTTTATCGGAGAAGGTTCTAAAATTTTTAATACTAATTATTGTGAAAATTTTTCTTTATTTGATATTCAAAAAGATATTAAGGACAAGGATTTAGAGAAAAAAAATAACAGTAGTCTTGCATGCTATTCTGGTGAAAATCTTTTAGTTAATGGATGGGTTAAAGAAGCTATAGCTATGCCTTTTACTGACCAGAAAAAAGGTTTATTTACAAGGTTATTTGAAGTTTTTAACTAAGCTTCGTATTTTATTGTAATATAACTTGTTTTAAAAAAAGTATTAAAAGCCTTTATAAAAGGCTCATGCCAAATTTAAATCAAAAAACAATAAAACAAAAAATTAATTTTAGCGGTATAGGACTTCACAGTGGCGTAAAAACAAGCATGAAATTAATTCCTGCACCACCTAATCATGGCATTATTTTTAAAAGATCTGACCTAAAAAATAATAACTTAATCAATGCAGATTTTGAAAATGTTAAAAAAGCCTTACTATGCACAACAATAGAAAATGAATTTGGCGTTAGCGTTTCTACCGTCGAACATTTATTAGGAGTTTTGTGTGGAGAAGGAATAGATAATTTGTTGGTTGAAGTAGATTCTTCAGAACTCCCAATAATGGATGGTTCAGCAAATGAATTTGTAAATAAAATTAAAAAAATTGGACTTAAAAATTATGATACACCAAAAAAATATATTAAGGTCCAAAAGAAATTTGAATATAAAGATGGAGATAAGTTTATAACCATAGAGCCAAGCGAAAGTGATTTAATTATAGATTTTGAAATAATATACAAAAATCAATTAATAAAAAACCAAAGAAAAACAATTAATTTAGCAAGAGATAATTTAAGTGAAATTTATAATTCTAGGACATTTTGTTTATTTGAAGATATAGATAAAATAAAAAAAATGGGACTTGCAAAAGGTGGTAGTCTAGAAAATGCTATAGTAATTAAAGATGATGAAGTTTTAAACGAAGAAGGATTAAGATACCAAGATGAGTTTGTAAAACACAAAATTTTGGATTGTATGGGAGATATCATGTTGTCCCATTATAATATTTTTGGGAAGATTACATGTAGTCAAGGTGGCCACAAACTAACAAACGAATTTTTGAGAGAATTTTTTGCTGACAAGAACAATTATTCACTTGTTGAGTTTAAAGAAAAAAAAGTACCTAATAATACAATTTATAGCAAATCTTTAGCTGCGACAGCATAAAAACTGTTAATTTAAATTAGTTCTTATATTTGATATTATTTATCAATGTTTAAAAAAAATTGTTTATTAATTTTATTTTTTATTTTTGTTTTAGCCTGTTCTAAAGAGCCAAAAAAAGTAGATAACATTCTAAATGAAACAAAAGTAGAAGATCAAATGGTAGTAGCATATAAAGAAGGTATTAAAGCTCTACAAGAGGGTGATAGTTTATTTGCGTCTAAAAAATTTAATGAAGCAGAACTATTATTTCCACAATCAGTGTGGGCACCAAAATCATCTTTAATGTCAGCTTATTCATTATATCTTTACGACTATTATGGCGAAGCAATTTATAATCTTGAGAGACATTTAATTCAATACCCTTTAGATCCAAATACAGCTTATGTTTATTATTTAATGGCTATCTGTTATTTTGAACAAACTGATACTGAAAAAACAGATTTGAAATTGTTGCTTAAATCCAAAGAATTTTTTGAAATAATAATAAATCAATATCCAGATACAGACTTCGCATTAGACTCAAAATATAAATTAGAATTAATATTAGATATCATGGCAGCCAAAGAAATGTATATTGGGCGATATTATATGAAAACTGAAAAATGGATTGCAGCTATCAATCGTTTTCAAAATGTAATTAAATACTATGACGAAACTCCTTACATTGAAGAAGCATTGCATCGCTTAGTAGAAGTTTATTATAAAATAGGATTAATAGATGATGCAAAAGCTATAGCTTCAGTTCTTGGTTATAATTATGGTAGTAGTGAATGGTATAAAAAATCTTATATAGTGTTTAATAAAGATTATAAAAAAAAAAAAATAGAAAAAAAACAATCTTTTCTAAAAAGAAAAATAAAGACCTTGTTTGAATAATTAATGGAAAGAGAAAAAATAAAAATAGATTATTTAAATAAAATTAATAAATTAAATAAATTAAATAAAAACTATTACGAAAAAGATAAGCCTTTAGTTTCAGATCATGAATTTGATATTTTAAAATCTGAAATACTTGAGTTAGAAAAAAAATATGTTTTTTTGAAAAGTAAATTATCTCCCAAGAATATTGTTGGTTATAAGCCGTCTAAAAAATTTAAAAAAGTTAAACATATAGTTCCAATGTTGTCTTTAGCTAATGCATCATCAGAAAAAGACATTGATAATTTTATTAAAAAAATTAAAAACTTTTTAAATTTAAATGAAAATCATAAAATAACTTTCAGCGCAGAACCAAAAATAGACGGCATTTCGGCAGCAATTCATTATTCTAATGGAAAATTTAAACTAGGCCTTTCCAGAGGAGATGGAGATATAGGCGAAGATATTACAAACAATTTAAAAACAATTTCAAATATACCGCTTAAACTAAAAGGCGATAAAGTTCCAATTGAAGTCGAGGTAAGAGGAGAAGTTTATATTTCAAAAAAAGATTTTAAAAAAATAAGCAATAAATTTGCAAATCCTAGAAATGCAGCTGGAGGTTCTTTGCGCCAGAAAGATCCAAACGAAACAAAAAAAATTCCGTTAAAGTTTATGGCTTATAATTTTGGAAATTTAAAAGGAATGCAATTTAAAACACAAGTAGAATATATAGCTCAATTAAAATTTTGGGGTTTTGATATTAGTGAATATAACAAAAAGATAGATAGCATAAAAGATTTAATAAATAATCATGAAAAATTAGAAAAAAAAAGATCAGAAATAGATTATGATATTGACGGGATAGTTTACAAAGTAAACGATTTATCTATCCAGAAAAGACTTGGAAATGTTGCTAATTCACCAAGATGGGCAATTGCACATAAATTTTCTGCAACGAAAGCATTTTCAAAAATAAATACTATTGAAATTCAAGTTGGTAGAACTGGTGCATTAACACCTGTTGCAAAAATAACTCCTGTTAACGTCGGTGGTGTAATTGTTTCTAACGCAACATTGCATAACGAAGATGAGATTTTAAGAAAAGATATACGTATTGGTGATACAGTTGCAGTTCAAAGAGCAGGAGATGTAATTCCTCAGGTAGTAAAAGTAGAAAAAAATAAAAGAAATAAAAATGTTAAAAAATTTATTTTTCCATCCAACTGTCCATCATGTGGTTCAAAAATTATCAAAGATTATAACTTAACAACAAAAAAAGTTGATGCAGTAAAAAGATGTCCAGACAAAAATTTTGATTGTAATGAAATTTTAAAAGAAAAATTGAAACATTTTGTTTCAAAAGATGCCTTTAATATTGAAGGATTAGGAAAAAAAGTAATTCAAAATTTTTGGGAAATGAAAATGATAAAATACCTACCAGATATTTTTAATTTGAATTTTAAAAAAATAGAAGACCTAGATGGATGGGGAGAGTTATCAGTTAATAATTTAAAAGAAGCAATAAACAAATCAAAAAATATTACTCTAGATAAATTTATATATTCAATAGGAATTAGACATATAGGACAAGAAAATGCAAAATTGATTGCTAATTATTTTATCAATATAAAAAAATTTGAAAATTTATTTACTATTTCCAAAAGACAAAATGAACTGAAGAATCTAAAATTAATTGATGGGATGGGTGAAACGCAAATTAATTCAATTGATAATTTTTTTTCTAATCAAAAAAATATTTCTATAATCAGCTCTTTAATAAATATTTTAAATATTAAAAATTATATAAAAACTAACGCTAATGGAATTCTTTCAGGCAAAAGTTTTATGTTTACAGGTTCTTTATTAAAAATGAGTAGAGCTGAAGCTAAAGTTTTAGTAGAGAATGCAGGTGGAAAAATATCTAGCAATGTAAATAAAAATTTAAATTATTTAGTAGTTGGAAATAAGCCTACAAAAAGAAAAATTAATGAGGCAAAAGAGTTAAAAATAAATATTTTAAGTGAGGATAATTGGGAGAAATTATTCAACAAATGATTTCAACCATATTTTTTCTTGCTTATTAAGAAAAGGGCTTAACTCAATATATATTTTTTTATTATATTTTTTTAAATAATCAACTTCTTTATTATTTAAAAGTTCGAAATTTATTAAATCTTTATCTATAGGAGCTAATGTTAAATTTTCAAAAGAAAGTTTTTTATTTGATTTTTTAACATAGATTAAATTTTCAATTCTTATTCCAAAATTATTTTTTTTATAATATCCAGGCTCATTAGAAACAATCATACCCTCTGAAAATTTTACCATGTTATATTTGCTTATTGAGTGAGGGCCTTCATGGACATTTAAATAATAGCCAACACCGTGTCCTGTTCCATGAGAATAGTCTTTGCCTTTAGATTTTAATGGAGCTCTTGCAACTTTATCAATATTATGACCACATGTATTATTATTTAATTTAAATGTAGCAACACCTATATGACCTTTAAGAACCATAGTAAAAATATTTTTAATTTCCTTTTTTTGTTTTGAGAAACATAAAGTTCGAGTGACATCAGTTGTTCCATACTTATACTGCCCACCTGAATCACATAAAAAAATATCATTTTTTTTTATTAGCCTATTACTTTTTTTGTCTGCTCTGTAATGTACTATAGCTCCATTTGGGCCAGATCCAGCTATTGTATTAAAACTTGGAAAAATATAATTTTTATTTTTTTTTCTAAATTTTTCCAACCTAGTCTCTGCATCAAGTTCAGAAATATTTTTTTTACCCACATTTTTTTTTAACCAATATATAAATTTTGTAAGAGCCACACCATCTTCTTTATGACTTTTAATCATATTTTTAATTTCAGTGTTATTTTTAGATGCTTTAAAAAAATATATTGGATCAATATTTTCAAAAAATCTAAATTTTTTTTCTATTATATTTTTATAAAAAATAGAACAAGTAAATTTGTCAATAGAAAATGTTTCATTTTTGTCAAGTATATTAAAATAATTTTCGACTTTATTTACATCAACTATAGTTAAACAATTTTTAAAATAGTTTAAAAAATTTTTATTAATCTTTCTTTTGTCTACAACTAAAGATATTCTTTTATTTGCATTTAATATAGCCTGGCAATTTGGTATTGGAGAAAATTTACTATCATAACCTCTTATATTTAATAACCATGCAATATTTTCAGGAGCTGAAATAAATATATTGTTAATTTTTTTTCTTTTTAAAAAATCTACAACTAGTTTTATTTTATCTCTATGACCTTGGCCCACATCTTTAGATTTTATAATATAAAATTTTTTAAAAATTGTTTTTGGTTTGTTTTTCCAAATTATATCAATAAGATTTTTTTTTACTGGGATAAGATCAATTTTATTATTTTTAAAATTATTTAACAATATGTTTTCATTGCAGATTTTAGGATCATATCCTAATTTTAATTTTTGTTTATTTTTTGATAAAATAGAATTTGGTTTTTTTTTATGTATTTCAATTACCGAAAATTGTTTACCAGACTCAATGTCAGCTTGAATTGTATATCTACCATCTACAAATAAGTATGCTTTTTTTTTTAAAATTACTGATATTCCAGCCGAACCAGTAAAAGATGAAATATATTTTAATCTATCATTTGGCTTAATAACATACTCTCCAAAAAATTCGTCATTTTTTGGTATTATATATCCGTCTAATTTATGTTGATCGAACTGTTTTCTTAGTTCATTTAGTTTATTAAATTTCATTTTATTTTTTTTTGGTATCTCAACCAACCCGGACTTCGAATTCCTTCTTCATAATTTATATCTTGATTATATTCAAAATCTTCATTTTTGCTTTCAAAATTGTCGATTTCTTCAATATTTTCTTTTGGTAATTCATTTATAAATCTTGAAGCAAGAGTGTCAATCCAATCTCCCTGGTAAAATCTATTCATGGCAAAGGAAATATATGCAATTTTTTTTGCCCGCGTTATTCCAACATAAGCCAATCTTCTTTCTTCTTCTAATCCCAAGTTTCCTTTTTCATCGATAGATTTTTGATGTGGGAATAAACCTTCTTCCCATCCCGGTAAAAATACCGCATCAAATTCCAATCCTTTTGCCGCATGCATAGTCATCAAATTTATTTTTTCCCCTTTCCAATCTTGATCTATTGATGTTGCTAAAGCAACATGCTCAAGAAAACTCTCTAAATTATCAAATTCTCTCATAGCATTTAACAATTCTTTAATATTTTCAAGTCTATTTTCATTTTCTAAATCTTTTTTATTTTTAAGCATAAGTGAGTAGCCAGATTCATCCAAAATTATTTGCATTAATTTTTTATGATTAATTTTGGAATTATCATTTCGCCACTTCATAATTAGATTTAATATTTCTAATAATCCATAGCGAGTTTTTGGTTTAATTAAGTTAAGCTCTATCAATTTATGGGCAGAGTCTTCTAGACAAACTTTGTTTTTTTTTGCGAATTCAGATATTTGTTTAATTGTAGTTTCACCTATAGATCTTTTTGGGGTATTTACTATTCTTTCAAATGCCAGATCATCTTTTTTTTGAAATATAATTCTTAAATAAGCTATACAATCCTTTATTTCAGCTCTTTCATAAAATTTTGTTCCACCTATTATTCTATAACCCATTCCTATTTTTAAAAATCTTTCTTCAAATTCTCTAGTTTGAAAAATGGCTCTAACTAATATGGCCATGTTATTTAATGTAATTTTTTTTTTTAGTTTTTTTTCTATAATATCGGAAATGACTACAGCTTCATCTTTAACATTCCTATAACAACTTACTTTTACTAGCTCTCCTTCTTCACCAGATGTCCATAGCTTTTTTCCAAGGCGATTTTCATTAAAAGATATTAGATTTGATGCTGTAGATAAAATATTTTGTGTTGATCTATAGTTTTTTTCCAATCTAATTATTTTGGTATTATTATAAATTTTATCAAAATTTAAAAAATTTTTTATTTCAGCTCCTCTCCAGCTGTAAATTGATTGGTCATCGTCACCTACACAACAAATATTTTTAAATTTTTTTGCTAATAAATTTAACCACTCACTTTGTATATAATTTGTGTCTTGATATTCATCTACCAAAATATATTTAAAATTATTAGCATATAAATCAAGTATATCAGTATTTCTTTTAAAAATTTCTACACAATATAATATTAGATCTCCAAAATCACATACATTTAAATCTAAAAGTTTTTTTTGATAAATTTTATAGACCTTAAGTATTCCTGATTCCAAAACATCTTTTTTGTTTGGGATAGTTTTTTCTGGGAGCAAACCTTTATTTTTCCATTTATCTATAACTGAAAGAACATATCTAGGAGAAATTTTTTTAATATCAATGTTTTCAGCTTTACATATGTTTTTTATTAATCTTATTTGATCATCATGGTCAATAATTGTGAAATTAGAATTTAAATCAACCGCTTTTGCATGCTTTCTTAATATTTTTGCACATATAGAATGAAAGGTTCCAAACCAAGGTAATCCACCTACATTATTTGAAAGTATGCTATTTACTCTATCCTTCATCTCCTTTGCAGCTTTATTTGTAAACGTCACAGACAATATTTGGTTTGGCCATGCCTTTTTATTGTTTATTATATGAACAACTCTAGTCGTTAAAACTTTAGTTTTTCCAGAGCCAGCCCCTGCTACAATTAAGCAAGGCCCTTCAATATGAATTACAGCTTCTTTTTGGTTATCATTTAATTTGTCCAAATAATTTAAATTGCTGTTTTTCATTTAATATATATTTTATACCTTTTTATAAACTAGTAAATTTGTTCAGTTAATAAATGTTTACAAAATTTAAAACAGAAAAAGCAAAAAAGTACGTAATATTCTTTTTTTTATTTATTTTTTTTATATTTTTTACTTATCTATTAATACCCTCATTATTCAAGTATTACAAGTTTAAGTCTGAAATAGAAAAAAAAATTTTTAATGAGTTTTCTTTAGATGTTATAGTTAATGATGATATTAAATATGTTTTTTTTCCTAGTCCAAGATTAATATTAAAAAATAATAAAATAATAAAACTATCCTCTCAAGAAAATTTTTTAAGTGAAAAAAATAATATTACCATCAAGTTAGATATAAGACATTTATTAAACTTTAAAAATTTGAATTTTAATTCTTTAATAATTAGCGATTCATTATTTAAAATTAATTTTTCTGAAATTAAAAAACTAGATAATTATTTTTCTAAAATATTATCAAAAAAATATATCAAGATAAAAAGAAGTAAATTTTATATAAATGATCAAGACAAATTGATGTTTGTTTTAAATATTAATAAAATGAGAATAAATGGTGATAATAATTTTAATAGATTGAACTTTAGTACCAAAATTTTTGGAACACATTTTAATGGCTATTATAATAAAAGTCTTAAGATAGATGGTAAATCAAACTTACAAATATCTTTACCTAAATTAGGATTTAATTCAAAAACATTTATTACTAAAGAATATTATGAAAATAAAAATAAATTTTTTGCAAATACAATAATTCAATATCCAAAAACTAGAGCTAAAATATTATACGAATTTTATGATAATAAATTAAAAATTTTAAATTTTAATATTGATTCAAAACTAATCAAAGGTATTGCAAAAGGAGATATAGATTTTAATCCTTTCTATTTTGATCTTAACTTTGATATTTCTCAACTTTATTTTGTTAAAATGATTTCAAATAAAATTATTAATAAAATAAAAATGAAAAATATTTTCCCTTTAAATAATAAAATAAATGGAACAATAAATATTGATGTAAAAAAGTTTGACTCTAAATCTTATATGATTGACTCTGGTTTATTTAGTGTTGAATTGAAAAATGGTATACTTGATTTAAAAAAATTAGATTTATCTGTTAATAAAACAGGTAGTTTAGAAACAAGTGGATATATTTTTCATAAAAATAAAAAATCTACTTTCATTTTTGATTCATCACTTTATGTTCCTGAGCCTAAAAAGTTTGGATCTCAATTAATGTTGCCAGCTAGAAAAAAATTAAAAAGAGTAAGTGTTTTTGCTAATGGGAGATATGATATTGAAAACCAAGAAATAAATTTTAACAATCTTTTAGTAAATGGAAAAGAAATAGAGAAAAAAAAAATATAATATATACAGTCAAAAGATAAATAATTTTTTATTAAATAATGAAATTAAAGACAGGTTTAATTTATTTAAATTAAGATTTTTAGTAAAAAAATTATTTGAATAAATTATTGTGGTTGAGTCATCTTTCTAGGATCAACTATTTTATTATATTCTTTTTCGCTGATTAATCCTGATTTTAAAGCTTCATCTTTTAACTTTGTATTATTTTTTAATGCTTTTTTTGCAATTTTAGATGCGTTGTCATAACCGATATGTGGAGCTAGTGCGGTCACTAGCATTAAAGAATTATCTAATAATTCTTTAATTCTTTTTTTATCAGCTTTTAATCCTGAAATACAATATTGAGCAAAACTTTTAGCTGAGTCCGACATTATGTGTATTGACTGCAAAATATTATGTATAATTAGAGGTTTGAAAACGTTTAATTCAAAATGGCCATGCGATCCTGCCATTGTTATTCCGTTATGGTTTCCAATTACCTTTACACATACCATTGTTACAGCTTCGCATTGAGTCGGATTTACTTTACCAGGCATTATAGATGAACCAGGTTCATTCTCTGGTAAAATGAGCTCTCCATATCCAGCTCTTGGTCCTGATCCTAGAAATCTTATGTCATTTGCAATTTTCATTAAACAAACAGCAGTTGTATTCATTGTACCAGAAAAATTAACTATAGCATCGTGAGCGGCTAATGAGGCAAACTTATTTGGAGCAGGTTTAAAAGGAAGTTTTGTAATTTTCTTTATTTCGGAAACTATTTTTTTGTCAAACCCTTTTTTAGTATTTAGACCAGTTCCAACTGCTGTACCACCTTGTGCTAAAAAATATATTTCTTCTAAAGCTCTTTTTATTCTTTCAATACATTTTGATAGTTGAGAATGATAACCTGAAAATTCCTGTCCTAAAGTTAAAGGTGTAGCATCCTGTAAGTGAGTTCTTCCAACTTTAACAATTTTTTTAAATTCTTTAGATTTTTTTTTTAATTTTAAATTAAGTAAATTCAGACATGGTATTAACTTATCTGTTGCTCTAATCGCAATAGCCATATGCATTGCAGTTGGAAATACATCGTTAGTTGATTGAGACTTATTCACATCGTCATTTGGATGAATTGGTTTTTTTGATCCTTTTTTTCCACCCAGGATTTCTATTGCTCTATTTGCAATTACTTCATTAACATTCATATTTGTTTGCGTGCCAGAACCAGTTTGCCATACTTTTAAAGGAAAATGATCTTCTAATTTTCCAGAAATGATTTCATTAGCTGCTTTAATAATTACCTTACTTTTTTTTTTATCTAAATCACCATTCTTCGCATTTACTATTGCTGCTGCTTTTTTAATTATAGCTATAGACTTAATAACAATAGGTCTAACTAAAAAATCACCGATATTAAAAAGTTTACTTGATCTTTGTGTAGAAGCACCCCAATATTTATCCACAGGTACGTTAATTACTCCTATGCTGTCATACTCTTTTCTTGTTTTCATAATTTAAATTTTGCATGTATTATTATATTTCTTATACATTAAGTTGAGTAATAATCAAATAGGAGCAGTATGACAAATTTTGAAAAAGTTGGTTTATTCATGAAAACTTTTGGGCAAGAAGTTAAAACTAAGCCGGGTTTTAGTTCAGAAAAAATAAATGAACTAAGAATCAATTTAATTCATGAAGAATTTGAAGAGTTAAAAGAAGCAATTAAAAATAAAAATTTAAAAGAGACTGTGGATGCTTTGACTGATATTTTATATGTTACATACGGAGCTGGCCATGCATTTGGTGTAAATTTAGACAACTGTTTTGAAGAGGTTCAACGATCAAACATGAGCAAATTAGATAAGAATGGCGAACCAATTTATAATGAGGCTGGCAAAGTAATGAAAGGGCCCAATTATTTTAAACCTGATTTAAATAAGTTTTTATAATTTTTCATATATGGAAAAAGGTATAAAACAAAATGAAGAGTGTTTATTTTGTAAACCAAAAACCAGTTTGGTTGTAGAAAACAAACTTGCTTATGCAACTTTTGATTCATATCCAGTTTCAATTCATCATTGTTTAATTATTCCTAAAAGACATGCAAAAGATTATTTTGAATTATCCGATAAAGAAATCCTTGATTGTAATAAATTAATTAGAATTATGAAAAAAAAAATTGAAAGTAGAGATAACTCAATAAAAGGTTTTAATATTGGAATCAATGCAGGAAAAGTAGCAGGACAATCTATTATGCATTGTCATATTCATTTAATACCTAGACGAGAGGGAGATGTTAAAAATCCTCAAGGAGGAGTTAGAGGAGTGATTCCTTCAAAACAACATTATGTTAAAAAATAATGTAGAATTAAAAAATAACTATTTTTGTGATGAAATCCATCAAACCAATGAAGGAAATAAAATTACGAGCCAATTGATTTTTGAGAAATTAAATGGCGTGGTTTTTTAATTTTTATGCTAGGTATTCGCCATCGAGAACCTTCTCTGACAATAAAACCAACGCAATTTTTAGATCCACATTTACAAACATGATCTTTATAATTGCAATCAAAGCTAAATCCATAGTCATAAGATAGCTCTTCATTTTTTTTTATATCTTTCATTGCAGTAATCCATATAACCGGTTTATTTTCTTCAAGAACTTCACAATTAGGATTGCAAGAGTGATTTATTAGTCGAGCTGTATTAAATTTATAATCTCCATCCAAGAGATATTTTTTATTAAGCGTAAATAAATAAGTAATATCATATCCATACTTAGTATCTTCTTCAGCTTGTTTGTGGGTAATTTTTTTTCCTTTATATTCAATTATTCTTTCACCTTTTTTTATGTCGCGTGCAGCACAAAGACCCTCACGATGAATATTAGATTTAATAATTTTATAAGATTTCATGAATTTTTTTGTAATTGAAAGTTGTAATAATCTATTTTTTCAATAATAAAAACAAAAAAAGCAAAGAATTAGATAAAAAAGGGGGGCGTTCTGTTGCCAGGTGCCCCAAACTTTGTACCAATATTCAAAAATAATTTGAATTGAAGAGTGGGAAATTATATTAGCGGTGCATTCATAGTGTACTCGGGTTTTTTGTGCTAGGATCAAAAACAGATGAATAATAATAGTATACTAGAATTTATAAAAAAATCACCAAAGGCTGAATTGCATTTGCATATAGAAGGAACTCTTGAGCCCGAACAAATGTTTTCATTAGCTAAAAGAAATAATATTCAAATTCCATTTAAAAATATTAATGAAGCGAAAAAAGCATATAATTTTAGTAACTTAGAGTCTTTTCTAAAAATATATTATGAAGGAGCAAAAGTGTTGTTAAAAGAAAAAGATTTCTTCGAACTCACATGGGCTTATGCATTAAAATGTAAACAAGACAATATTGTTCATACAGAAATTTTTTTTGATCCTCAAACTCATACAAATAGAGGAATTAGTTTTGATATTGTTATAAATGGAATTTATAAAG